>Ga0100390_10005574_pt1 | contig 10759 bp, 10 predicted proteins | sample CryGeymeta201514_FD_81540 | JGI IMG/M metagenome (GOLD analysis project Ga0100390, IMG submission 81540) | Groundwater microbial communities from Crystal Geyser aquifers in Utah, USA - Crystal Geyser metaG 2015-14 | ecosystem: Environmental > Aquatic > Deep subsurface > Groundwater | place... | reverse complement strand
TCCAGACTGGACTTCCCTCCGAAGCTCCACTGGACTACATCTAAACAATCACTGCAACCTGTCCAAGGTTCGGGGCCACCTCATTGTCCGGTGTGCCACTGCCCGAACAGGACTGCCTCGATAGCATGAATGTGCTGGGAGCACTGCTGGGGCAGCCGGGTGCACCGGGACGGGGCAGCCTGGTGCAACAGGACAACGGTCAGGGCGGGAACTTCGGGTTCCGCAAAGGCGATTGGAAACTGGTGCGCGGCCGAGAGCAATACAGCCAACCACGGGCCGGTGCCAATTGGCCGAGAAAGAAGGGTAGGCCGGGCGACCGGCTTTACCATTTAGCCGAGGATCCGGCTGAGCTCTATGATTTGTCCGCTCAGAAACCCGCGAAACTGGCCGAGCTCCAGCAGGAATTGGATCGTATCATCAAAGGCGGGCGAAGCCGTTGAACCCCTTGATTCTTATCTCGTGCAAATTGCAGTATATTTGCCCGGTGGACAAGAATGCTATTCACCATCCGGCCAGATATTAAAAACGCGGATACCTGCTGCCAGCTCACCGAATCAACTCAAAGCCAGTTAATAACGATCCGGTCCTACTGCAAGGCTCCTTCCTTCTTCAGCGCAAGGTAGCTGCTGCCGTAAATGAGAAAAGAACGACGGTCGTCACGCCCACCCAAAGCATAAAACCACCACCCGCTGGCTTATTTATTTTCACAATACAAGCGATGCAATAATTCAAGTATCTGCATGATGTCCGAACGCTCGATAGCATAGTAAACGTTCTTGCCCAGGCGCCGGGAGCGCAGCAGTCCTTCGTCCTTCAACTTGGATAGGTGCTGGGACAATGCGGAGGGGGAAAGCGGCACCCGCTCCAGCAAGTCCGCCACCGAAAGCTCGCCTTCCTCTACCAGCAGACAGAGCACCCGCAGACGATGCGGATGGCTGAGTTGGTTCATCGTCCGGGCCGCGCGGCAGATGGGGCCCTCCCCATTGCAGTCCATGTCCAATAAATCGGCTAAATCCGGAGAGACTCGTGTAGTTTTTTTCAAAAGAAGCTTGATTTTAGGAAATACTTAAGTGTTATATTTTAGAAGGCACTAAATTGTAATTATGAATAAAGAAAAGAAAATTCTCATCGTCGGTGGCGTCGCCGGAGGCGCTTCCGCTGCCGCCCGTCTTCGACGCCTCGATGAATTCGCGGAAATCACGATCATTGAGCGTGGCCCGGATGTGTCCTTCGCCAATTGCGGCTTGCCCTATCATATCGGGGGCGAAATTCAGGACCGTTCGAAGCTTGCCGTGCAGACACCCGCCTCGCTGGAACAACAGCTCGCCCTCAAGGTCCGCACGGAGACCGAGGCCACCGGCATCGACCGCGATAAGAAGACGCTTGAAGTGCGCGGGGCCGACGGCGCCACCGAGCACCTCCCCTACGACAAATTAATCCTTTCCCCCGGCGCGAGCCCTCTCAAGCCGCCCCTTCCCGGCATCGACCTGCCCGGCATTCATACGCTGCGCAACCTGCAGGACATGGACCGCATCAAAAGCGCTGCTGCTGGTGCGAAACGCGTCCTGGTGATCGGAGCGGGCTTTATCGGCCTCGAAATGGCCGAGCAACTCATCGACTTGGGCAAGTCCGTCCACCTCGTTGAACTGGCGGATCAAGTGCTGCCCCAGATGGATCCGGAAATGACCAAAATTGTCGAACAGGAACTGATCAACCGCGGCGTCGATCTCATACTGGGCGACGGCATCCAAGGCTTCAAGCAAGCGGAATCCGGCCTCGAAGCCGAACTCAATTCCGGCCGGAAGCTCGCCGGCGACCTCGTCATTCTCTCCATCGGAGTCCGCCCGGAAAGCGGACTGGCCAAAGCCGCAGGCCTCGAACTGGGGGACCGGGGGCACATTAAAGTTAACGCCAACTTGCAGACCTCCGACCCGGACATCTACGCCGTTGGTGATGTTTGTGAAGGGGTCGACCCCATTCTGGGTGGTCCCGCTGCCATCCCCCTCGGAGGTCCCGCCAACCGGCAGGGGCGCAGTGCGGCCGACCATATTGTCAACGGAGACAAGGCCCGGCCCTATCCCGGCTCCATCGGCACCGCCATCGTGCGCGTCTTCGACGTCGCAACCGGAGTAACCGGACACAGCGAAAAGCGTCTCAAACAACTGGGCATCGATTACGAGAAGACGATTGTAACCGACTTCAACCACGCGAGCTACTTCCCGGGCGCGACCCATCTCACCGTCAAGGTGCTCTGGGAAAAAGAAAGCGGACGCCTCCTCGGCGGACAGGTCAATGGCTACGACGGGGTCGACAAGCGCCTCGATGTGCTCGCCACGGCCATCCGCGGGAAACTCGGCATCGAAGACCTCAGCCACCTCGAGCTCGCCTATGCGCCGCCTTTTGGCGCAGCCAAGGACCCGATCAATACCGCGGGCTTCTCCGGCAGCAATCTCCGCGACGGGCTCACCCGGCCGATCTATGACTTGAACGATGCACCCGATGTGCAACTGATCGATGCCCGTCCCGCCCAAATGGTCCAACTCAAGCCGATCCCCCATGCCATCAATATCCCTTATCCTGAACTGCGCGCGCGTCTGGGTGAACTCGACAAAAGCCGCCCGGTCGTGGCCGTCTGCGCATTAGGCAAGATGAGCTATTTTGCTTCGCGCATTCTCAAGCAACACGGCTTCGAGGTGCGCGCGCACGTCGGCGGATGGAAAGTCGCCGCACCCGTCAGCAAGCCTGAATCCGCTAACCCGCCACAACGTTCAAACCATAACGAAATGACCCGGAATCCGACCCACTCGTCCGGCCAACCCGTCACCAAGCTCGACGCCACCGGCATGGCCTGCCCCGGCCCCATCATGCGGGTGCGTGATGCCGCCGCAGGGCTCTCCGAAGGGGGCATTCTGGAAGTTGCCGCCTCCGATGCGGGCTTCATGACGGACTTCCCCGCCTTCTGTAAAGCCAACGCCTACGAATGCCTGGGCGTCGAATCCGAAAAGGGCATCGTCACCGGACGCCTCCGCAAAGTTGCCGGTTGCACCGTCGCCAGCGCGAGCGGCCCAGCCGGACCGGCCCCGAAGGGCACCACCGCCGTGGTCTTTTCCGGGGAACTGGACCGGGCCATGGCCGCCTTCGTCATCGCCAACGGTGCGATCGCCATGGGCGGTAAAGCCACCCTCTTCTTTACCTTCTGGGGCCTTAACGTCCTGCGCAAAAACCCCGCGCCCCCAGTTGCAGGTAAGGACTTTATGGACAAAATGTTCGGCTTCATGCTGCCCACCGGACCGGATAAGCTCCCCCTCTCCAACATGCACATGGCCGGCATGGGCACCGCCATGATGAAACAACGCATGGCCGCAAAGAATCTGCCCAACCTCCCCGGCCTGATGAAGAGTGCCATTGAGGGCGGGGTTCGCCTCGTCGCCTGCACCATGTCGATGGAGGCCATGGGCATCAAAAAGGAAGAACTGATCGACGGTGTCGAACTCGGCGGCGTCGCCGAATACCTGGGCGCCGCCTCCGAAACCCACGCCAATTTATTTATTTAAACCCCAAGCAAAAACATGATGAAAAAAATCCTCCCATACCTCGCACTCGCTCTGCCCCTGGTGCTCAACCTGGCCCATTCCAAACCGACCGGGGCCACGACGGACATCAAAACGCTGCTCCTCCGGCAGATTGACGAAGAACGCATGGCCTATCGGCTCTACACCCAGCTCGGTGAAGAACACCCCAACATGCGGCCCTTCCAAAACATCCCGCATGCGGAAAAGCGTCATTTCAATGCACTGGTTGACTATACCAAAGCCCATTTCCCCGGCAGCACGGATGGCAAACTCGAGGGCGACTTCCACTTCGAAGCCACCCAGACGCTCTACGACAAATGGCTGGCCGAAGGTAAAGTTTCCCCGCAGGCCGCTGCTCAGGTCGGCGTCCAACTCGAGCAGCTCGACATCGCCGACATCAATGAAGTTCTCGTACAAAAACCCGAACCGGCACTCGCACAGATTCTGAACAATCTGCGACGCGGCTCCGAGAATCATCTCGCTGCATTTGAACGGCAACTCGCGGGCGGCGGTGGAAAAGACAAGGGTCAAGGAAAAGGTAAAATGAAGGGCCGCGCCAACATGCCGTCCTGTTGCGCGAAATGATGAAATACTTCCTGTCTGCCCTCACCCTGCTTCTCGCATTCCAGCTCTCGGCGGCCGACATGTCGCCTGCCGTCGAAGCCGCAGGGGCCTCCGCGGCCATGGAGCTGAAAAAGAACCTGATGGGCGCACTCCGTTCCGCTTTGGGTAAAGGTGACATCGCCGGGGCCATCAAGATCTGCTCGGCTCAGGCGATGCCGCTCACCACAGAGTCCGCTCAGGTGGACCCGGCTGTGCTCAGCATCCACCGTCGCACCGACAAGTGGCGCAACCCCGCCAATCAGGCCGACCGGCTCGACAAAATTGCCATGCAGCGCTTTCAAAAGAACAAGGCACTCAGCGAGTGGACCATTTCCGAGTCCGGCGAAGTGACGCGCTACTATCAACCCCTGCGCATCCTGCCCATGTGCCTCACTTGCCACGGTGATCCGGATACTTTTGCCGACGAAGTCAAAGAGGCCCTCGGGGCCCATTATGCCAAAGACCGCGCCACCGGCTACAAGGAGGGTGAACTGCGCGGTGTTATTCAGGTGCGGGTTCAGATGTTAACGCCCGAACAATGTAGCGTTGTTCCATGGCTCGCGGATCCTCCGGGGTCGGGCCGATGGCCAGCCTTTTCAGTAAAGCCGACACCGCTTTCTTTTTGGATGGTTCGCCGATGGCAGCCAGCGCTTCGGCGGCTTTGACGCGTAGCCAAAGATCATCCGAATCCAATTTTTCGATGAGTTTTGGAATAGGAAGACGTTTAAGGACACCCACATTTTTTGTCCTGAAATCCAGCGCAACAATAGGTATCCTTTATTCTTCCTCACCTTGGAATAATCAAAAGTCCAGGAGACTTAGATAGGACTCACGTTCTTCTCCGACAAGTTCTTCGACGTAGCTCACACTGGCGGGGCCGCCGCCACCGCCGCCATCGAAGTCCGTTAGCGATTCATCGTAGTGAACGGAGCCACTGTCTTTGAGTATTGCGCTCTTCCCGACCACTGCTCCGTATAGAGACGAACCTCCTTTGATCGTAATATTCGCATTCGGAGCGTAAACGATACCAGAGAACTTTCCGAAATCCCTGAACTCGATCTCTTGACTTTCCTTTGCCGTTCCCCAGATCTGTAAATCCTTTGGTGCCGCAGTTTCATTAAACGTGGATCCCCCTTTCACGGAGACATCGCCTGCTGTGTAAATGGTCAGAGTGGCGTCATCTGTCATCTCAATTCTGGCGTTGTCTCTAATTTCAAGCGATTTCTTATTTTCTACCGGCAGATGGATGGTAACATCGCCTTGAATCGTAAGTCTGGCGTTGCCCGCTAAAATTAACTCACCCAGTTCAAGCCTGGTTGCTTGTCCCGGACTTCCAATAGTTACTTTTGCGGCGTGACCTGCTCCAGATTTCCCGCTTGTGGTCAGAGGTTCTATTGTCCACCGTGGTTCAGTTGGCGCTTCGCTTGGTGCAGTGATTTCCTCAAATGTGGCAGTAAATCCAGTCGTCAACGCCTCGGTCTTGGTTGAAACCTTCCATCCAGGAGGATCTTTCATCCATAAAGCAGATTTATCGGAGGGGTCCCATTCGTTCGGGTCTTTGGGGCCCACTTGACCGGACCAGCTCACTTTAAGGCCTTTGAAAGAGTTCGAACCAACTGCAGCCGTCCCATAAACTTGGGAAATGCCAATATCAATGTCGCCCTCACCGGTCCCAGCCGTCGCTATTCTCGCATTGTCTCTCGCTACAGATCGACTGTAAGGCACGAAAGGGGTAGCCGGGTTTGAATCTGGATCGGAGTTCCAGCTGTCGAAGATGATTCTGCCGTGCGGTATATGAATGAATTTCTTCATCAATACTCCATAGGCGAAAAGACCCCGGGTTGATGTGGCCGCGAATTCCGCTAACATGTATCTTTCAATGGGCGGACCGAAGGGTAAATTAATGGTGGCTTTGACAACAATTTTCGGATCATCACTTGTATCGAAGAATACGCTAATGTTGGTGTTTCCGATGATATCACCCTCATAGATGACCTTATCCATGCTGGTTCGGACGATGTTGCCATCAACATACCCAATCCTTCCATGACAAATTACCATTTACGTTTTGTCTCAATGCTTGAACGCCGTGCTCCAATCCGGATTCTGCGAGGTTAAAGGCAGCCATATTGTAATAGGCCCGGTTTGAGTCCCGCATAGCCGCGTTGCTGAGATCCAGATATGTGATCGCGACGACCGACAATACCGTTGTGAAAATTATGGCTGTTATCAGGGCACTGCCCTGGTTCGAGCAGTTTACTTTATTACCTGTCCTTAATCTTTTCATAATATTTACGGAGCTTTGACCACCTTGTTTCTCAGCATATAACGCGCGGAGATGAGTGGTGTGGTGGTTTCTACCGTTGTGCTGGTTATTCTACGAAAACCGCCAAGGACTTGGACGGCCTTGGTTTCCTGGCTTGCTGTCTGCAAATCGCCATTTAACCGCAATGAATCGCCTGAAATGCTAAAAGCTCGAAACTCTAAATCTTCCAGTTCGCTCGCCACATTCAACGGTGCTTCGCCCGCTACCTGTCGCGAGACTGTATCCATTAGCGAATCGTAGGCATAGTTCGTCTTGGAACCTTTACTGGTTAGCGCAAACTCGGTGTTACTTTTCCACTCAATTGCTTCTGCCTCTCGTATGTCCCGGCTAAAATAAAAGAGAAACGTGCGACTGGCTTGAGACATATCGTAGTAATTGGACATTTTCAGGCTGGTTTTCGCGAAGAAAATGAAAGCTGAAAGCATCGTCGCGACAACAATGGCTGAAATTGCAGTCGCCACCATTAACTCAACCAGCGAAAATCCTCGCACTGGCGAATCACACTTTTTTAAAAATGCACTCATTCCAATCTATTGGCTGACTCCGTAGTAGTAGTCGTAGAGACCGTTCTTGGCGTAGCGCACAACTAACTTTTTTGTTCGCTGCCCGCCTTTCAAACTAGTCCAAGCGGCTATAAAACTTATGCTCTTTATGTCCGATAGACCGTCGACGTCTGCGACGCTTCTTGTGTATTCAAATCGTTCGGTGTTAAACTGTTCTACCTGAAAGCCATCAGGAAGGCTCATTTCGCTTGTTGCTGGGAGCGTTTGGATAGCAGTCCAATTAAGCCGACGCGCTTCCTCTGCAAAGTTATGCAGGACTTCTGTCACATATCCGAGGGAACGCGCGTTATCATACTGCACCATACCGACTTGCATGGTAACTGCCACCGAAGCAAGTGTGATGCCCATAATGAATATAGCAACTATGACCTCCACCAGTGTGAAGGCTCGCATCGAATCATTACCGAAGTTTTTTTTGGTCCAAGTAGGCGGACACCGCACCATCAATAAGCTACGATGAATGCCGAAACGCAGCGATGCTGGAATACTTTCCTTCATGGTTGACTGAATCATAATAGGAGTAAATGTTACTTTTCTGTTACATTACGTTTGTTTAGAGTATCAAATACTTCAGTTTGTATATTCGGTGGATATCAGACTGTTGGTTCAAAAATTTTAGTAACTACAGTTGTATAATTAGATTTGGTCGCACAACCTTTTTAGGCGTAAGTTTCTATTCCATAATTCAGATAGTTTACACGACATACTATGAATCTGCCGTTCGATTTCGGCGACTGAGATGGCACCCTTGCTGAAGGCACGATCGGACCAGTCCAGGTGAGTCTGCTCACACCGGCCCTTTCAGGGCATGGGGATGCACCCGTGCTGAAGGCACGACCGGACCATTCCAGGCGTGTCTGTTCGCACCGGCCCTTTCAGGGCATGGGTACGTACAATATGTGGGTGTCCATTACTGCGCCTCCATTACTGCGCTCCTACTGCGCTCCTACTGCAAATCCCCGTTAAATTCCGGCGATCTGGAGCACATTATTTTTTAGGCAGGATGACACGGCGGCGGGGAACGACACGGCGGTTATTGCTGTTGTTGTTGCTCTGGTTTTGCAGCTGTGGGGGCACGGGCGTTTTTGCGGGTGTGCTGGGTGCGGCCTGCGCCACCGGCATGGGATTTTCACTGGCGGCCATCAGGGTGAGCCGCTCGGAGCGTCCGTTCATGGTGACGACAATCGTGGCAGCATCTGTATCGTAGCTTTTGACTGCGATACCGTCTTCAACGGCGTTTTCTTTTAACCAGTAGCCTTTCTGCTCCTTGGTGTTGTAGATGCTGAACTGATACACGCCGCCCATTTGCACGATCCCGCGAAACTCGATTTCCCGGCTGATCGGGCCCTGGGTTTGGATCACCGGTGTGGGCTTGGGGGGCTCGACTTTCTGACCATAACCCGGCGGCAGAAAGGGGGATTTTTCAGCGAGCTGATTTTGCGAAAAGAGCTGAAGCGGGATTGCGCAACTGCACACGAGCAAAAATAAGCAAACGGGCCGTGCAGACTTGTTACAAAGTTCACCCCGCTTGCCCGCGCGACGCATTGTCCGCATCGAACCAGAGCAGGCCAGGCGAAGATTGCTGCGGTCCGGGGACGGACCTGCGCTAGCGGATTGAAGAAACATTTTATATTACAATTTTATAAGATTGGACAAAACTAGTAGTCGCGCAAAAAGCGGAAGTTGTTCCGGATTCGTTCTTTGGTGGTGTTTTCCTTCAGCTCGCTGCCTTCCATGTAGATCTCACCGGTGGTGCCTTCGTCCAGATATTTTTTGACGCCTTCTCTGCCCTGGATCACGTCCATCTTTTGTTTGGTCATCGCCTCGGCATCGGCAGGGGATCTGAGAATGGTCGGACGCACAAAGATAATCAATTCGGTACGGACATATTCAGCTTTTTCACCATTCAGCAGATCGCCGATGATCGGCAAGCGGCCAATCAGCGGGAAATAGACCGTGCTCAAATCCCTGGTATTCTCCTGTAAGCCGCCCAGAATGATCACTTCTCCGTCAGATACGGTAATGGTGGAGTTGGCCTCCCGTTTACCGATAATAGGACGGGTATTGACTGATTCAGAATCTGCTTCCCCATCATTTCGAACCGTATCGACGGTTTGCTCGATTGTCATGGTTACAGAACCGTCAATGCCGATCAGTGGGGTGACCGTGAGTTGAATGCCCACATCGCGGTATTCGACCTGGTCGCGGATGAAGGAGTTCACATTGGAGGTATCCTGGAAGCTGCTGGTTTGAAAGGGCCTCGATTCGCTGACATTGATGATCCCTTCTTCATTATGGCTGACCACAATTGTGGGTGTGGATAAGATTTTGATATCGGAGTCGGACTCCGAGATATCAAGAATCGCATTGACGCTGAAATTTCCGAATGTTCCCGCACCCTGGAGGCTATTGAGTCCCAGCGAGAGCGGCCCTGTCGTGTCTTTTGGAAAGGGCAATAATGCATCGCCACTAGAATTGACACCACCATCTGTGAATAAAGCAGAGAATGAGCTAAGCCCACTGGCCTGGGATTCGCCGAGAGACACTTCGGTAATGATCGCCTCAATCCGCACCTGGGGCAGCGGGATGTCGATCTTCTCGATCAACTCCTTGAGTGTCTTGAGATCCTGCTGGGTGCCGTAGGCGACGATGGCGTTGGTGCGTTCGTCGGCGGAGAGGCCGACGAAGTTGGAGAATTGCAGGGAGGCGTTGGTCTCTGAACCGGATGCGGTCGCGGCCACGGTTGCGGCGGGGGCTGCGTTTGCCGCTGCGGGTGGTGTGGGCATGTTGCCGGAGTTGTTGTTATTGCGGTTATTGCGGCGTTCATTATCGCGGGCCACTTCAGCATCTTTTTCGCGCCCCTGTTTTTGGCCGTCGATAATTTCCTTGATGATCGGGACGACTTCTTCGGCTTTAGCCTGCCGGAGTTGGAAGACCTCACTGCCGGTGAGCGGGGCGGCATCGACATCGATATTGCGGATCACATCCATGACCATATCCACGTTGCCGGAGTGGGTCACCAGAATCAGCTGATTGGTGCGCTCGTCGGAGCTGACGGAGGTGTTGCCTTCCAGGTAGCTTTTGAGTGGACCCTGAATGAGCCGCTCGATTTGGTTTTGTGCTTCACTGGCCTGAATAAAATCAAGTTTGATAAATTTGACGCTCTCGCGCACGGACTCCGGCTGGTCCGCTTCTGCCAGGATGCTTTCGATGCGTTGTAAATTGACGAGGGCATCGGTAATCAACAGAGCGTTGGACTTGGGGAAGGGCAGAAAACTCGAGTTCTGCGAGAGCAGGGGCTGGATCAGGGTGCCGCTGGCTTGCTCGGCATTGAGATAATCCAGTTTAAAGAGTTTGGCGTAGATTTTCTGGCTGGCATCCAGCCCGAGCGTGCTGCCGGTCAGCATCTCCGGGACGTGGCGGTTCACATCGGTGGCGGGCACTGCCTTCATGAAGCGGCCGCCCATCTCGGTCAGCATGATTCCGTTGAGGGTAAGCAGGCTCTCCAGTGCGAGCACGGCTTCGCGCTTGGTGATCTCGCCGCGCGAGTTGAAGTTGATCTTGGCCGGCGAGATATCCTGGCGGCGCAAAATAATTTTACCGGTCAGTTGTTCCAGCAGGTCGAGCACCTGCAGCGCGGATTCATCGCTGAGGATGAGGGTGCCAATAATTTCTTCGGGCTGTTCCAGCTCGGG
>Ga0100390_10005570_pt1 | contig 10764 bp, 8 predicted proteins | sample CryGeymeta201514_FD_81540 | JGI IMG/M metagenome (GOLD analysis project Ga0100390, IMG submission 81540) | Groundwater microbial communities from Crystal Geyser aquifers in Utah, USA - Crystal Geyser metaG 2015-14 | ecosystem: Environmental > Aquatic > Deep subsurface > Groundwater | place: USA... | reverse complement strand
TGTGCTGGCACAGCCGATGCAGCCTCCCACGATAGCGGAATACTCCATAACGCCAACTACTGAAGGATGAACATGACGAGCACCAAAGCTAATCACCGGAATGCCCTGGGCAGCATCAACACATTCTCGAGCAGCAGTGGCCCAGCCACTGCAATGGGCAAGAATGCCGAGATAGGTAGTCTCGTAAGTTCCGTAGCACTGGTAAGGAGCTTTTATCCGCAGGACTACTTCTTTTCTGTCAAAGGATTCGCCTTCGGATAACGCCCAGACTTCACGACTATCCTCAGGAAGCACCTTCTCTAACAGAGTTTTAACTTCCTCTATGCCGCAAAGAATGCCAGGCCCCCTCGGAAACACCTCCATAGTGGCTGTGGGGTTTATTTTCTCCTTTTTAAGTATTTCAACCGTGCGGAGAAAATAAATATCGGCAGTTTCACCGCTCAACCAACTATCAGGGATTTTGAAATGAGGCGGTGAAATTTTGACTGTTGGCCTGAGTAATTTAGCACCAAGCACCTTCTCCATGTGCTCCAGGGCAAAGAAGTGAGCTTTGTCATTGACGGAGGCAACACAATCAACAGGAATTTCAATTTCATAGCCTCTATTTCGGGCATCAGCCACGGTGTGCATCACGCAGATGTCAGTGCACACACCACAAATAACGATAACCTCGGGATTTAGCTCCTTCAACTTCCTCTCCAGCGAGGTATCATATAAAGCACTGAAGTGCCTTTTAGGTATTATTTCGCCGTGATATTGGGAAAGCTCAGGGATGAGCTCAACCTCAAGTGTTCCTTCAATACAATGAGGAGGAAACAGCTTGAATTCAGGGTCATCAGGCTTATGATGGTCACAGGGATAAAAGACCTTCGCCCCCTGTTTTAGCTCCTTTTCCAGAAGTCTCTGGATGTTAGGGATAATATCTCGAGCTTTGGCACCACAATAGAGAGGATGCCCTTCCTCCAAAAAGCCGCGAACCATATCTATTACTAATATTGCCTTAGCCATAACCTTGCCTTAAAACGCCCCCAAATTTTCCACGGTAAAAGCTCGGTGTGCCCGATGAAAGTGATTAAACTCACTAGTAGCCTGGGCGCTCCATCTCATAATGTTCCTTCAGGAAAGAAATATACTCCTCAAGCAAGGAAGCCGCCTTCCCATCGTTACCATTTTTTAGAGCCTCCGCAGCGCCTTGCAAAATGCCGATTTCAATTCCTATCAAACCTGTTATAGCACAAAGCCCCCCAGCACAAGAACCGAGGTCAGCACGCCACAGGTGAGACTGCTTTACTTCTATCATATGCTCTATATCGGTAAGGCATTCCCCTTTCTCTGCAGGGTTAGCTAGCTTTTGCTTGATATCAACAGCCTTTTCCATAGCTTCTTTGCTTATCATAAACATTTTAATTCACCCTCACCTAACTTTTAAATCCTAAATTCAAATTCCTAAAGTTTAGGATTTAGAGCTTAGGATTTCGTGTTTGTCCATGTCAGTGCCTGAAATGGCGAACACCGGTGAACACCATGGCAACATTATACTTGTTAGCCAATTCGATTACCTCTTTATCTCTTATCGAGCCACCAGGTTGAATAACAGCGGTAATGCCTCCCTGGATTGCCAATTCAGGACCATCCGTGAATGGGAAAAAGGCATCGGAAGCAAGGACGCTTCCCCTGGCTCTATCACCAGCTCTTTTCATAGCCAGCTCAACGCTCACCACACGGCTTGGTTGTCCGGTTCCCATTCCCAATAGTGTTTTGTCCTTAGCAACAACTATGGCATTGGATTTTATCCCCTTTACCGCCTTCCAGGCAAAGAACAAATCGGATAACTCCTTCTCCGTTGGTTGACGATTGGTAACTGTGCGGGGTTGGAACTCCTCCTCAGCCAGGAAATCCATCGTTTGGACGAGGAAACCACCCTGGATATAGCGGAAATCAAGCTGTTTCTGGTTCGTTTCCAACATGGGCACTTTAACCAGCCGCAAGCTCACTTTTCGTCCCAATAACTCCAGCGCTTCTGCAGCGTAATCTGGAGCCAGTATAGCATCATAATGAGTTTTGTTTATCTCCTCGGCAGTGGCTAAATCAATAGTTCGATTAGCAGCGACCACACCACCAAAGGCAGCCAGAGGGTCTCCAGATAAAGCCCTTCGATAAGCTTCAGCTAGATCGTCGTGGCTGGCAAGTCCACAGGAGTTGATGTGCTTCATCACGGCTACAGTGGGGTCAGAGAAGTCCTTAAGTATATTCACGGCAGCATTGAAATCGAGCAAATTATTGAACGAAACTTCAGGGCCGCTAAGATGCTCTAAAAAGGCTAACCCACCCTGCCCATGTTTTACATACTGCTGGGTATAGAAAACAGCCTTCTGGTGTGGGTTTTCGCCATAACGAAGCTGGTAAGCTTTCTTCAAGGCGATGGTCATCTGCTCAGGAAAAGTTTCTTCACCAAGGTACTGAGCAATGGCAGTGTCGTAGATAGCGACATGTTGAAAGGCTTTTTGAGCTAACCGTTTCCGTTCCGTTAAATCTACATTGCCCTGACGTAGCCTGGATAAAACGGGGTCATAATCCTCGGGGTCAACTATCACCAGGACGAAGGGAAAATTTTTGGCTGCCGAGCGAATCATAGTTGGGCCACCAATATCAATATTCTCCAGCGCCTCGTCCAAAGAAACATCACCGCGGGCTACCGTCTCAACGAAGGGATACAAATTTACCACCACCATATCAATGGTCTCGATTTGGTTCTCAGCTAATTCAGCCAGATGCTGAGGCAGGTCACGCCTCGCCAAAATTCCGCCGTGAACTGCAGGATGCAAAGTTTTCACCCTGCCATTGAGGATTTCAGGAAAACCAGTAAGCTCGGAAACACCGTGGACTTTTATTCCGGCAGCCTCCAGTGATTTCTTCGTCCCCCCTGTGCTGAATATCTCAATGCCCAGTTCTTGCAAGCCTCGGGTGAAGTCAACTATCCTTGTCTTATTTGAAACACTTAGTATAGCGCGCATAGACCCTCCTTCAATCTATCCTTATCGTTTCCTCGCCCACTGCGTTACCTATTTCACCAATGACTTTAGCCTGGGGCAAAGCTTCGATAATTTTCGGTGCGTCCTGGCTGGCACAGATAACTACCATACCTATCCCCATATTAAATACCCGATACATCTCCGCTTCGTCAACATTCCCTCGCTGTTGAATAAGTTTGAAAATAGCAGGTACATCCCAGGAACTTTTACGAATATGGGCAGCAAGCCCTTCAGGCAAGATGCGAGGTACATTCCCCTCAAATCCACCACCAGTAATATGAGCCAGCCCTTTAATCAGGGGCAGAGTTGACTTGAGTTCATGGTAGTAACAGCGATGCGGCACCAATAACTCCTCTCCTAGTGTTTTCCCTAACTGAGGATAAAATGTATGTAAACAGGATGAGTCATCATCTATTCCAAAGGCCCGCCGCACTAACGAATAGCCATTAGTATGTAATCCAGATGAAGGCAAGCCAAGCATTATGTCACCTGAAATTATAGAGCTGCCATCAATGATATTTCTCTTTTCCACCACTCCGATAATAAAGCCCACCAAATCATAGCTTCCCGGGGCATAAATACCCGGCATTTCAGCGGTTTCACCACCAACGAGAGAGCAGTTAACTTCCCTACAGGCGCGACCTATGCCGGTAACAACGCTTTTCACCTGTTCAGGCTTCAGCTTATCCATGGCGATATAATCCAGGAAGAAAAGTGGGGAAGCGCCACAACAAAGAATATCGTTAACACAATGATTGACGATATCAATGCCTACAGTGTCATTTTTAGCGAATAAGGAGGCGATTTTGAGTTTAGTGCCTACCCCATCAACACTGGAGACCAATATAGGCTCTTCATATCCTTTGAGCTGGAACATGCTACCGAAGGAGCCGAAATTCAACACCCCGCATTGGAAGGTAGCTCTAGCTTCTTGGGCAATGAATTTTTTTATCTTATTGGCTGCCCCGATGTCGACCCCAGCGAGAACATAGCTTTGTTTATTTCTGGCTTGCAATCATTTCCTCTTCGGGCTTCGCTTCTAAGGCAAGCTTATCCATGCCCATTTGCACCGGGACAGGATATTCACCGGTAAAGCAAGCAAGGCAGAAGATATCCCTGGGCAGGGCAACAGCTTTAATTAAGCCATCAAGGCTGAGATAGCCGAGAGAATCAGCACCAAGATAATCCCTGATCTCGGGAATACTCTTTTGAGCTGCGATAAGCTCCCACTCCCTGGCCATGTCCACCCCTAAAAAGCAAGGATGGCGGATAGGGGGAGCACAAATACGAAGGTGAATTTCCCTGGCACCCGCTTTTCTAAGCAAATTAACCACGTGTGGGGTGGTAGTGCCACGCACAATGCTATCATCAACAACAACCAGACGTTTCCCGCTAATAATCTCAGCAAGAGGATTGAATTTTAGCTGAACTCCGAGTTCCCGTAATCTTTGGTCAGGTTCAATGAAAGTACGCCCTACATAACGGTTTTTCATTACTCCTTCACAAAATGGGATACCTGAAGCATTAGCGTAGCCACTGCCAGCAGCGGTAGCAGAATCGGGCACACCCATGACAAGGTCAGCATCAACGGGATATTCCTGAGCTAGCATCTCGCCCATGGCTTGCCTTGCTTTGTAGAGCAACCTGCCTTCAATGATGCTGTCGGGACGAGCAAAATAAATATACTCGAAGATACATAGCGCCTTTTTGCTGCTTTCTTTCTTGAAGCTTTTCATCCCATCTCGGTCAATAATCACAATCTCACCAGGTTCTATTTCCCTTAAAAATTGCGCCCCTATATGGTCTAAAGCGCAACTCTCCGAGGCAATGACCCAGCCACCATCAATAGTTCCTAAACAAAGAGGGCGCACGCCCATAGGGTCACGAACTCCCATAAGGATATCCGGAGTCATAATCGTTAAAGAATAAGCTCCTTGAAGACGTGCCATAGCATACTTGAGCTTTTCCTCCCAGTTATCGCCCGGGGAGGCTAAAATCAGGTTGGCAATCACCTCAGAATCAGTGGAAGTATCAAAACTATAGCCACTACTTTGAAGTTCATCACGGAGAGGCTTAGCATTAAGGATATTGCCATTATGCGCTAAAGCAAGTGTTAATTTTCCTGCTCTTGCAACAACAGGTTGAGCATTGGCAGGTTGACTTGAGCCAGTGGTGGAATAGCGGTTATGCCCGATGCCAATATAGCCTTTGAGTCGGGCAAGGTCATCTTCGGTGAAGGCTTGGGAAACCAGCCCCATTTTCTTATGTATCATTATTTCGCGTCCATCGCTAACAGCGATGCCAGCGCTTTCCTGTCCACGATGCTGAAGAGCAAAAAGAGCGAAAAAGATAAGACGAGCTATGTCTACCTGTGAACAGTAGACCCCAAAGACGCCACAACTTTCGTGTAGCAAAATCGTCTTCCTCAGCTAAATTATAATTGCCTTTACCTCCCCAAGTCAAATCCACCAACACACTTGTTTGATGAATTCCGCCTTTGAAAAACTTGTTGCTCTTGACATTTGTATTTCGTATAATAACGCTTTATATTTTGATACAATGAGTTAATTCTGCTAATATCTGTAAGGAAGTGTAAATGGCAACGAAAGAAACGGAAGAGAAAATTATCACACAATTTAAACGTAAAGAGGATGATACCGGCTCTACAGGGGTCCAGGTAGCGCTGCTTACCGAAAGGATAAAACAAGTAACAGAGCATCTCCAGGTGCATATTCATGACCAACACTCTCGACGTGCCCTTCTTAAATTAATCGGACAACGCAAAAGGCTATTAACGTATCTTAGCAAGACAAACCCGGAGCAATATCATTCTCTCATCGCTGAGTTAGGTTTAAGGAAATAACATGCCTTATACAGTAAAACAGGTAATAGCAGGCAGGAATCTCATCATTGAAACAGGAAAGCTTGCTCAACAAGCTGATAGCTCTGTTATCGTTCGCTATGGAAATACCGTTACTTTGGTTACTGTTTGCGTTAAAAACGAACCGGAAGAAAAGGAATTAGATTTTATACCCTTGACAGTAGATTATGAAGAAAAGCTTTACGCCGCTGGTAAAATACCAGGTAGTTTTTTCAGACGAGAAGGTAGACCCAGCGAGGAGGCAATATTAAATAGTCGGCTTATTGACCGCTCCATACGCCCGCTTCTTTCCGAAGATTTTAACCACCAGGTGCAGGTCATCGCGGTAGTGCTCTCCGCGGATAGGGAAAACAATCCCAATACCTGCGCTCTCATTGGCACTTCAGCAGCCTTAACCATTTCAGACATCCCTTTCTATAAACCAATCTCAGCAGTCCATGTTGGCTATATAGATAATAATATGATATTGAACCCTACATTTACTCAGGTTGAAGACAGCTTATTTGATGTAGTTGTTGTCAGTAATAAAGATGCGATAGTAATGGTGGAAGCAGGTGCTAAGGAGGCTCCTGAAGACCTTATAATGGAGGCGATTAAATTTGGGCATGAAGCTAACCAAGAGATTATCAAACTCCAGGAAGAGCTGGCGCAGGCTTGCGGCAAGCCAAAGATAGAACCCGAGGCAAGAGAAGTTGCCCCGGAATTATTAACTCAGGTTTCCTCATTGACTGAGGACAGATTAAGTCAAATTTTGGAGCAACCGAAGGAAAAAACACAACGAGAACAAGCTCTAACCCAGGTAAAAGAAGAATTAAAACAAAAATTAATTGATTCCTTCTCCGAGAAGGAAATCAACTTAGCCTTTGAAGCCAAGCTCAGAGCAATGGTAAGAAAAACGATCCTGGATAGAAAACAACACTTAGATGGCCGCCAAGCTAACCAGATCCGCCCTATCAGCAGTGAAGTCAGTCTTCTGCCACGCACTCATGGTTCAGCATTATTTACTCGGGGAGCAACACAGGTATTAACAGTCACTACCTTGGGCTCCGTTGGGCAGGAACAGCTATTGGATGGTCTGGGGTTAGAGGAAACCAAGCGATTCTTACATCACTATAACTTCCCTCCATTCTCTACAGGAGAGGTAAAACGGATAGGTACGCCGGGAAGGCGAGAAATTGGGCATGGCGCTTTGGTAGAACAAGCCATCGCACCGATATTACCTACAGAAGAAGATTTTCATTATACTATTCGTTTAGTTTCCGAAGTCCTCAGTTCTAGCGGGAGTACCTCTATGGCAAGTGCTTGCGCCTCAACTCTATCTCTAATGGATGCCGGCGTGCCCATTAAAGCACCAGTAGCTGGAATAGCCATGGGACTCATCACTGACGAAAATCAATACGTCCTGCTAACTGATATCGAGGGGATGGAAGATGCCTATGGCGATATGGATTTCAAAGTTGCCGGTACAGCTGAAGGAATCACCGCATTACAACTTGATATCAAACTTAAGGGGATAGAACATCAGATTCTGTCCGAGGCATTGGAACGAGCACGACAGGCTCGCTTGGAAATACTAGACAAGATGCGTGAGACGTTAAGCACCAGCCGCTCCGAGCTTAGTCCATATGCCCCAAGGATGCACCAGATGACCATCGACCCAAGCAAGATTGGTAGCGTTATTGGCACTGGGGGCAAAACCATCAGGTCCATTATCGAAGAGACCAAGACGACCATAGATATTAAGAACGATGGCACTGTGCTTATTGGTTCTCTTAGCGAAGAGGCAGCCCAAAAAGCAATGGACAGGATTAAGAATTTAACCCAGGAAATAAAGGTGGGCGAGATATATACTGGCAAAGTAACCCGGGTGTTAAGCTTCGGGGCTATGGTGGAAATTGCGCCTGGTAAAGAGGGATTGGTGCATGTTAGCGAGCTTGCTTCTCACTATGTCCCCAGAGTCGAAGACGTCGTTAAAGTTGGCGACGAGATAATGGTCAAGGTAATTCAAATCGATGATTTAGGTAGAATAAATCTATCCCATAAAGCGGTGTCCCAAGAGCCTTCCCAATCACCCAACGATAGGGTAAACTCCCCTTCACCCTCAAAACGATATGGGCAAAAGGAAACGAGGCAACACTACTCTCGTCGTGAAAAGGATAACATATAACCTGGTGAAATAAAGCATTAGTAAGGTAAGGAAATGAAACCAATAAGAGTGGTAGTCAATGGTGCTCTGGGCAGGATGGGACAGGAAATAATTAACGCTATCGCCAAACAGGATACGATAGAGCTAGTAGGTGCTGTAGAGAAAGAGGTAACTCAAAAGTATCTTCCTATAGTTGGTAAGGTGGTACGTTTTTCATCTGATCTGGATTCCCTTCTGGAGGAATGTGATGCCAATGCCGTGGTAGATTTCACTACCGCCGAAGCATCCATGGTAGCAGCCCGTATTGCTGCTAAAAGAAAGGTTAATTTAGTTATCGGCACCACCGGGCTCTCGGAAGAAAACATCGCTGAAATTGACCAGTTATGCCAAAAATGTGACATTGGGGCGGTTGTGGCGCCTAATTTCTCCTTATCAGCTGCTGTTTTAATCAAGCTAGCAGAACTGGCTGCCAAGTTTTTCGACCACGCTGAAATTATCGAAATGCATCACGATAAAAAAGTCGATGCCCCTTCGGGAACAGCGATAAATACGGCAAAGGCTATGTTGAAGGCACATGGTAAACCTTTTACCTACCCCAAAACAAAAACAGAGGTAATTCCTCGTACCAGAGGAGGACAAATTAAAGGCATAGCCATTCATAGCTTGAGGTCACCAGGGTTTATGGCAGGGCAGGAGGTTATATTCAGTGGAGAGGGACAAAGATTAAGTTTGCATATGGAGACAATAAGTCGTGAGGCATATATGCCTGGCGTCATCCTTGCCATCAAAGAAGTAGTAAAGCGAAAAGGATTAATTTACGGATTAGCTTCGTTGCTAGAAAAACTGTAAGGGGCTTTATCATGGAAAGATTCAATATAGCTATTGTGGGTGCAACGGGGTTTGTGGGACAGGAATTTATCAGTATACTCGAACAACGAAGGTTCCCCGTAGGCAAATTGCGCCCCTTGGCCTCTGAACGCTCGAGTGGCACGGAGATTTTCTTTCGCCATCGTCCATTCGAGGTGCAGGAGGCTTTCTCAGAGACTTTTCATGATATCGATATTGCCTTTTTCTCCGCTGGCGCTGATGTTAGCCGACAGCTATGCCCTATAGCTGCTAAAGCTGGCGCGGTAGTCATCGACAATAGCGCTACTTTTAGATTGGAGCCTTCGGTCCCCCTGGTAGTCCCTGAGGTAAATCCTGAGGATATAAATCAACATAACGGGATAATCGCCAATCCAAATTGTTCCACGATCCAGCTGGTAGTGGCTCTTTATCCGCTCCATAAAGTTAACCCGATAAAACGAGTCATCATAAGCACCTACCAAGCAGTGTCGGGCGCCGGCTTCGCCGCGGCAAATGAACTAACCAGGGAAACAAAGCTAGTCTTAGAGGGTCGTAGTGTATGCCCCCACGCCTTTGCTCATCAAATAGCATTTAATGTTCTTCCAGAAATAGATGTCTTCCTGGATAATGGCTACACTAAAGAAGAATGGAAGATGACGGAGGAAACACGAAAAATAATGCATGCTCCGGACATAGCTGCCTCGGCTACTTGTGTCAGGGTCCCTGTCTGGTTTGGACATAGCGAAGCAGTGAATGTGGAATTTACTTCACCTATCTCTGCCAAAGAAGCAAGGAAGATACTAGACCAATCACCTGGAATCAAGGTGCTTGATGACCCCAGCGTTAGTCATTATCCATATCCTTGGGCAGTAACAGGGTCAAACCATGTATTTGTAGGCAGAATTCGAGAAGATATTTCCGGCCCTAACGGTTTGGTCATGTGGATAGTAGCTGACAATTTACGCAAGGGAGCTGCTTTGAACGCTGTCCAGATTGCTGAAGAAGGGATAAAGAGAGGCTGGATAGCATCTAAAAGGAGTGTAGTGGCTTAAATGAATAATCTCGGGCGCTTACTCACCGCGATGATCACTCCTTTCACTGCTGAAGGAAAGGTTGATTATCAACAAGCTCGGAATTTGGCTCAAGCTTTGCTTGACTCCGGCAGCGATGGAGTAGTGGTCTCCGGCACTACTGGCGAATCTCCCACTCTCTTTACTGAGGAGAAACTCCGACTTTTTGGTGAGGTTAAATCGCAGATAGCTAACAAGGGGGCGATTGTCGCTGGTACCGGTAACTACAACACCAGGGAAAGCCAACAACTAACCAAGGAGGCTGAAAAAATCGGCGTCGATGCTTGTCTGCTCGTAGTTCCGTACTACAATCGGCCAACTCAGCAAGGTCTATTCGAACATTTCAAAGCTATAGCTTCAGCTACCACCTTGCCTTGCATCATTTATAACGTTCCTTCTCGCACCGTTACCAACATCACCGCTGATACCGTAATCAAGCTAAGCCAGATTGACAATATTGTCGGTATAAAGGAAGCTAGTGGCAATCTTAGTCAGATCGCCAAGATTATCCAGGAAACGAAAGATGATTTCCTGATTTACAGTGGTAACGATAGCGATACTCTTTCTATACTGGCCTTGGGAGGATACGGCGTTATCAGCGTTGCCTCTCATCTGGTGGGAAACCAGATAAGGGAAATGATGGAAAAATTCCTGAACGGCAGAAGCAAAGAGGCAGCTAGTATCCACCGAAACCTACTGCCTTTAATAGAAGCTTTGTTCATTGTTTCCAACCCTATGCCGGTTAAATATGCCTTGAATTACCTGGGGTTTCCCGTAGGCAAACCACGA
>Ga0100390_10005544_pt1 | contig 10786 bp, 10 predicted proteins | sample CryGeymeta201514_FD_81540 | JGI IMG/M metagenome (GOLD analysis project Ga0100390, IMG submission 81540) | Groundwater microbial communities from Crystal Geyser aquifers in Utah, USA - Crystal Geyser metaG 2015-14 | ecosystem: Environmental > Aquatic > Deep subsurface > Groundwater | place... | reverse complement strand
ATTTATTTATCAGAGAATATGTTGCGTCCCAATCATTATTCATCCCGATAATATTTTTTATATCATCAACTTCAGACATCAAAACATTTCTCTTCAAAAAATACCCAGCCGTTTGGCGAATTGCTTCACGATATGACTTTGATACATCAACTAAGATGCCATCCATATCAAAAATAATACCGTCGATGGAAGCCAATAATAATTTTTTAATTAACAGCTCATTTTCTTTATTAGAGCCGATAGTTATTCTTAGAACATTGTTTAAGTAGGGGAGATAGCTTCGATCACGGACAATAATACTTTCTTTTGCTAATTTCTTATAGATTTTAGTGGCATTGTTAATTCGAGCAAGAATAAAGTTTGTTGTAGTCGGGATGATATTGACTCCTAAATCTTTTATTTTTTTTTCTAAATCAGCTTTTAAAATCATAGTTTCATCAACGACCTTTTTTAATTTTGATACTTGATCAAGAGCCTGTAAGGCGATTAATTGAGAAGTTAATGAAAGATTGTATGATTCTTTAATTTTTAACAATGTAGAGATAATTTTTTCGTCGGCGACTGCATAGCCGACTCTTAAACCTGCCAAACCCCAAGCCTTGGAAAAAGTACGAATAATAATAATATTATTATTTGTTTTTAATAACTTAATAAAACTATTTCTTAATCCAGCATATTCAATGTATGCCTCATCAATAACCAATAATCCTTTATAAAAACTTAACACTGTTTTAATTTCACGTTCAGTAATCAAATTCCCAGTCGGATTATTTGGAGAACATAAGAAAATCAATTTAACGTTTTTTATATTATTTTTGATTTTTTCAATGTCTAAGCTAAAATTTTCTTTTAATAGAATACTTTTTATTTTTTTATTATTTATACTTGTCTGTGTTTCGTAAATACTATATGAAGGACTCATCACCATGATGTATTGATTATCCTCGACAAAACCACGAATTAATAAATCGATAATTTCATCGCTTCCCGAAGCAACAAAAATATTTTCTTTTTTATAATCTTTAATATATTTTTTAACTAATTTTTGTCTTAAAACATCGCAAATTGAGTCGGGATAACGATTAAGATTCGTCATTTTTGACCAATCAATCTTAACCCATTGATTATAGTTTTCGTTGGCATCAAGAAATACCCCTGTTTTATATAAATCACGGGCACAGGCATATGGTTTTAATAATTGAATATTTTTATTAGGTTGCGTATTCATGGTTTTGAAAATCGTAGAGAAACTGATAATTTGTGCGCTGGTAACTGTTCAACATCGGCCATCACTTCAATAGTATTTTTAATTTTTTTTAGTCCCTCTTTTGTACATTCCTGTACCTGCATCCATTTTCCATAGGAATCGACGCCAAGTGGGGGATACATTTTTGCCATGCCACCGGTTGGTAAAACATGATTGGCACCAGTGGCATAATCACCGCTTGATTTAGATGTCCAGTCTCCTAAAAACACTGATCCGGCATTATTTATTTTTTTTGCAATTGATCGATTATTTTTTGTCATTATCTCCAAGTGTTCAGGCGCGTAATTGTTTACAAAATCAATTGCTTCTTGTATCGATTCAACTACAGCTAAAAGACCGTATTTTTTTAATGATTCTTCAACGTACTTTTTGGTAGGCAAAACAGTTAATTGTTTTGTTAATTCCTCCTTGGTTTCTTGCGCAACTTTTTCAGAAGTTGTCAGTAAAACACAAGCGGAATCTTCACCGTGTTCGCCATCTGCCAAAAGATCGGCGCTAATATATTTTGGGTTGGCAGTTTCATCGGCAATAATAAAAACTTCGGAAGGGCCGGCCGGCATATCAATACTGATTTTTTCCAAAGCAATCATTTTTGCGGCAGTTACATATGAATTACCGGCGCCAAAAATTTTATAAACAGATGGAATAGTTTCTGTTCCATAAGTCATTGCGGCAACTGCCTCAACTCCACCGACTTTATAAATTTTCTTTAATCCAACCATATCAGCCGCAACAATTGTTGCCGAAGGTATTCGTCCGTTATTTCCAGGAGGAGAGCAGATGATTATTTCTTTACAACCTGCGATTTTAGCAGGAATTGCCGTCATTAAAACAGAAGATGGATAGATGGCTTTTCCACCTGGAATATATAGTCCGACTTTTTCTATTGGTCGCCATTCTCTCCAGACTTTTATTCCTTTTTCCGGTTCAACGATTGTGTCCTTTCTTTTTAATAGTTGGGTTTTTTGGACAAGAGTGATATTTCTTATCATCTGTTTTAAAGCTTTGACTGTTTTTTTATCAATTTCAAAATAAGCCTTATTAATTTCATTTTGAGTGACCTGAATTGATTGATAATTTTCTTTTCCATATCTTTGTTGATATTTTTCTAAAATTACCTGGTTCCCTTGTTTTCGAACTTTTTCCATAGTTTCTTGTATAAATGGCATAATCGATCTATTCATTCCAGCAGAGCGGTTGACGATTCTTTGATAATCTTTATTTGATAGGTCTTTTAGTCGAATTATTTTCATATGATTAATTTTTGGATAAAACTTTTCTAAAACGATTAAGTAATTTTTTTGCAAATATTTTCTTATAAATGGGAAAAGAAGATATTTCATTTGCGATAACAACTGCTTGAGAATCATATATTTTTTCTATAACGCGTAAATCGTTTAATTCTAAAGTACGACCAGTGCTTACCAAATCTACAATCGCATCAGAAATTCCAAGAACAGGAGTTATCTCGACAGATCCTTTAACGGTGATAACGCGAACAGGAATATTTTTTTTTCTAAAATATGCGTTGGTTGAATTAGGATAAGAAGTAGCAATTCTAGTGTTTTTTAATTGCTTTAAATTATTTATAGCTGCTTTTTTAGAGACAGCAATTGATAGTGAACAAAAACCAAAATTAAGCTTAATAACACATTTAGCCGAACTATTACTTTCATATAGAATATTTTGGCCAACAATGCCTAGATCGACCACTCCAGATTTGATATAAAAGGGGATATCGTCATCGCGGATATAAATAATTCTCAAAGGAAAATTATTGCAATAAGAATATAACCGTTGATTAGAGATCTCGAACTCTAAACCGGACTGCTTCAAAAAACTGATTGTTTCTTCTGTCAACCGGCCATTTTTTTGGATGGCCAGTATTAAATTGTTATCGTCCATAATTAAAAAAATAATTTTTGATCTCTGTCCGCCATATCTTTCTTCAAGACTTAACTCTTCGCTATTCCCAATTGAGCTACGGTCACCAAGATTATTCTGACCCGTCTACGTTCAGGTTCGTCTCGTGGTCTACGTCCACGCAGCCGAAACTTCACTTCGTACGGGTTTACTCTAAGTAATCCTCGTTGCACTCGGAAACTTAGAGTACAAAAAACCCCGCCCGAAGCGGGGTAGGGAATTAATATTTTTAATAATTAATTACATAAAAGCTGACCCCGCCAGAAGCAGGGTATGATGAACTAAAGAGTTCATAAAGTTTATAAAGTCTGTAACTTTCATAAAGTTATATATTAACGTGTTAATATGATAATATATAGATATTAAAAAGTCAACAGGATTTTATTACAATGTTTTAAAACATTGTAATGGTGGATGAGTCATATATAATTTTATTTATGAGTAGTTTCACACCTTATAGACCGAAAAACGACAAGGAGAAGGCACTATCCAGCGCCTTCTTAAAATTGAAAACAGAACAAGAAACGGCAAATTTTTTAAGAGATCTTTTAACGATAAAAGAAATTGAAGAGTTTGCTAATCGATTAGAAATGGCAAGACTTTTGAAAAAAGGCTGGTCCTATAAAAGAATCGCAAAGGAGGTTGGCGTATCAACAACTACAGTGACTCGCGTCGCTCATTGGTTGTTTAGAGGGTGTGGAGGATATGAGAAAGTACTAAAGAGTCCGTAAAGTCATAAAGTCGAAAGTCTATAAAGAAAAATACTTTACAAACTTTATGACTTTAAAGACTTTATAGACTATTTATTCCAATCCGCTTTATAGTATTTTCTTCCTTTCAAATTCTTCGGCATATATTCTTGGACGATTTTTCTACCGGTTTCTCGCTGCACTTTCCATGGATATCGCACGTGGCCTTGGCCATAGCCTAAAGCTTTCATGATTTTGTTTTCCGGATTTCTTAAATGAAGTGGGATCGGGTCGAGGTTTTTTTCATCAATATCAGATAAAGCACTCCAGATACCCATGGATGAAGAAAGAGATTTTTTGGCAGTGGCTAAGTAAGTGGCTGCTTGAGCGAGAATTAAAGATGCCTCTGGCCAGCCGATCATGTGACAAGCTTGCATAGCAGATGTAGCAACAACAAGAGCAGTCGGTTGAGCATTGCCGATGTCTTCGGCAGCAAAAATCACCATTCGTCTAGCAATAAAAATCGGGTCTTCGCCGGCTTTAATCATTCTCGCTAAATAGTGCAAAGTGGCATCAGGGTCAGAGCCTCTCATTGATTTAATGAAAGCGGAAATAGTATCATAGTGCCAGTCGCCTTTTTTGTCATAATAGATGGCTTTTCTCTGAACCGCTTCTTCGGACACCCTTAGGGTGACATGTCTGGAAATAGAAGAAGATAGTTCAACAGCATTAATTGCTGTGCGTGCGTCACCATTGGCGTTTTTAATAATATGTTTGATTGCTTCAGAATCGAACTTATGTTTAGGATAAAATTTGATTGCCCGCTTTATTATTGTTTCAATTTCTTTATCGTTTAAAGCATATAAAACATAGATCTGGCTACGAGAAACTAGTGGAGCAATTACTTCAAAGCCAGGATTTTCCGTTGTGGCACCGATTAAAGTAATCGTTCCGTCTTCAACATAGGGTAAAAAGGCATCTTGCTGGGCTTTGTTAAATCGGTGAATTTCATCGACAAAAAGAACAGTTGTCTTTTGGAAAAGTCCATAGTTTTTCTTGGCCTCGGCAATGATTTTTCGGACTTCAGCGACGCCTCCGCCGGCGACTGTCGAAAAAGGAACAAAGTTAGCATCAATATATTTGGAAATAATCCGGGCGAGAGTAGTTTTTCCAGTTCCCGGCGGTCCCCAGAAAACCATGGAAATGACTTTTTTATTTTCAATCATTCTTCTAATTGGTTTACCTTTTCCCACAAGATGTTCTTGACCTACAAACTCGGTTAACGTTTTCGGCCGCATTAGATCAGCTAATGGAGTATCCATATCTTTGAACATTTGTTCACCATTTATGATAGAGGAGTGGTTTTAGAAAATCAAGAGGAAGATTTTAAAAATCAATATTTGAAAGATGTAATTATAAGAACTTTATAAATAAACCAATATTTGGTTACTTCGATGTATCGATACATCGAAACATTATTTATTTTAAGATAGAATGATTTTATTACATACTTAATTAACTTATGCAATTCCTCATAATTGGTAAAGACGGCAAAGATAAAAAAGCCATGGAACGGAGAACAGTAGTTAGACAAGCTCATCTTGAGTTGGGAGATAAAATGGAACAAGAAGGTAGTAGATGGTATGGATGCGTAATATTGGATGATAAAGGTACAATGATCGGATCAATGGCTGTGATGGATTTTCCTTCCGAAAAAGAACTCCAAGAATGGTTTAAGTATGAGCCTTATGTTACCGGCAAAGTATGGAAAACAATTGAAGTTTTTAAATGCAGTGTTAAAAAACCCTGGAAGTTTAATCGTCCACAATCATTCTTCGAATCAAGATTGAAACTTAGCCAGTGAACCCGAGCCTGGACACCCTTAGGGTGTACTCCTATAGTAATCCCATTTTTTGTTTTACCTCGTGGACGGTTTCACGGGCGATTTTGCGGGCGCGGGCAGCGCCATCTTTTATGACTTGATCAACGTATTTTGGATCAGCCTCAATCTTTTTTCGTCTTTCCTGGAAAGGTTTAAGTTCTTTGTGAATTACTTCAGCGATAGCATCTTTTAATGAGACAAATTGGAGGGATTGGTCCTGATATGATTTTTTAAATCCTTTGACTTCATTTGGTATAAATAATTCCGCAAAAGCAAAAAGAGTTTTTACACCAGGCGTCATCTCTCCACCTGATACTGTTGCCGTGGGAATCGATCTGACTTTTTTTCTGATTTCTTCCTTTGAATCAGTCAAATTAATATAACTGCCTTCAATGGTTTTTGCCATTTTGCCGGTCCCCGTTAAAGAAGGAATATATTCTCCTTTGGTGGCAAATCTGACCGGTTCGGGAAAATCAGTACCATAAAGCTGGTTCATCTTTCTGGCCACTTCGCGGGTGACTTCTAAGTGCGGTTCCTGATCAATGCCAACCGGGACAAGGGAAGCTTTATAAATTAATATATCCGCTGCCATCAAAACTGGATAGTTTAAAAGAGCCATCGAGACATTTTTCGGATATTGTTTGATTTTATCTTTGTATGTTGGCAGATGTAACATTCGGGCGACCGTAGTGACTGTGGAAAAATAAAAAGCCAGCTCCATATGTTCGGGAACATCTGATTGGTAAATAAGAATGCTTTTTTTTGGATCAAGTCCAGCTGCCAGATAGTCAATAATGATTTCCCTTTTATTTTTTGCTAATTCATTTTTATCATAAGGAGTAGTAATCGAATGGACATCAACGCAGCAATAAATCGTTTCATATTTGCCACTATTTTGTATCTTGAGCATTCCTTTGACAGCTCCTAGATAATTTCCAAGATGCAATCTTCCCGTTGCCCTGATACCGGAGAAAACTCGTTTAACCCCTTGAAAAGTTGAGGTAGTTGTTACTGCAATTTTTGAAATATCAACCACTTGATTGTTAGGAATTTTTTTTAGATCGTTAGTTACATATCTAAAGGTATAAAAAAGACTGCCTGAACCACCATTTATTTTTTGTTTTTCGAAAACTTTTTTATCAATCAAAGTCCTGATAACATTATGCAAAACATGAGCTGCACCAGGTACGACACCTGTTAGATTTATAAACTCTTCATCGATTGCCATTCTTAGACTTTCAACGCCAAGAATCTTTTTAATTTTTTTGTTGTCAAGAACGCAGTCTCCACGGCGAATAACGGCAACAAAACCTTTCTCACTTTTCATTATCAAAGTCGCCAGGGCTTCATCCAAACCATAGCCTAAATATTTTTGCACATCTTCGACCGTAACCAATTCAGGATGTTCCAATATTTCATGGACGATACCAAGCGTTTTTAATCGTTGAATATATTCGAGAACTTTTTTGTCTATCATATTCTCTAATTATAACAACTAGTCAAAAATAATTCTTCCCAGTCTAATTATGGTTGCTCCTTCTTCGATGGCGATTTGATAGTCGTTACTCATACCCATTGAAAGGTGGGGTAGAGAAATATTAAACTGTTTTTCCAAAAGATCTCTCAACTGCCTTAATTGTCTATAAATTGGTCGAACCATTTCTTTATCTTCAAAATAAGGCGCCATAGTCATTAAGCCCGAAATCTCAAGATTTTTCATCTGTAAAAGTCGTGGAAATACTTTTATTAATTTATTTTCTTTAAAACCAAACTTTGTCTGTTCATCAGCAATATTTAGCTCTAAGAGGATTTTTTGGATCTTGTCAATTTTTCTTGCTTCTTCATTGATTATTTCTGCTAACTTCAAACTGTCTACAGAGTGTATTAAGTGACAGATTTTTATAATCTTTTTTACTTTATTCGTTTGTAAATGGCCGATAAAATCAATTCTTATTTGTTTTGGCAGGTCCGGTAATTTTGTCAACAGTTCCTGAACACGGCTTTCTCCGATGACTTTTATACCATCTTTAATAACCTTATTTATTTGTTCAGGAGTTCTTCCTTTAGTGGCGGCGAGGATAATCATAATAATTGATTAATTTTAACATTAATATTTCTTGGCCGGTTTCTTATCAAATGACGGGTGGTTTTTGAGGGAAATAATTTTGAATTTAAACTATTTTCGATCACAATATTTTTAATTAATTTAGTCAATAATAGTTTTTTTCTCAAAAAGACGCGAATATCATCGTTTTTATAATTAACTAAAAATGCCGGTATCTTTTTTGCCCGCAAATGTTTTAAAGCCTTCACCCGGTGGTGGCCGTCGAGAATAATTAAATGTTTATCCTCAACCACCACCGGGTTTTTTAGATATTTGTCTTTTTTTATTCTTTCTAATAGGAAAGAGAGTCGTTTTTTATCGACCATCTCGTGTGGTTTTAATCTATTGATGTTTAATAAGACGACTTTATTTCTCATATTAATCTTCCTTGTAAAAAATCATCGTAGCCTTTTAAGTCTAGATAACCTAATCCAGACATATTAAAAAGGATAATTTTTTTCTTTCCTTCTTTTTTGGCTTTGATTGCTTCATCAATAGCTGCTTTTATTGCATGGGCGGTTTCTGGAGCAGAAACTAAGCCTTCAGTTTGGGCAAATATACTGGCTGCCTGGAAAATGGAATTTTGATCATAAGCTTTAGCCTCGGTAATTCCGCTTCGATTTAAAAAAGACAAAATCGGCGCATTGCCATGATATCGTAGTCCGCCAGCATGAATCTTTGGCGGAATGAAATCGTGTCCCAAGGTTTCCATTTTCAAAAGCGGTGTTTTTCCTGCGGTATCACCAAAGTCATAACGATAATCTCCTTTGGTCATTTTTGGACAAGACTTTGGCTCAACACCGATTGATCTTAATTTTGGTTTTAGGCCAGCGATTTTATCAATTAAAAAAGGAATAGCAAAACCACTATAGTTACTACCACCGCCAACACAACCGATTAAAATATCTGGATACTCACCAGCCAACTCCATCTGTTTTTTTGCTTCTTGACCAACAATTGTTTGATGGAGTAATACGTGATTTAAAACACTGCCTAAAGAATATTTGGTATTTTTATCTTTTAAAGATATTTCTAAGGCTTCACTTATGGCAATGCCCAAACTACCAGGATTATCAGGGTTTTGTTTTAATAACTTTTGGCCAAAATCGGTTTTAGTTGATGGACTGGGATTCACTTCGGCATTGAATATTTGCATAATAATTTTTCGATAGGGTTTTTGGTCATAGGAAACTCTCACCATAAAGACGATGATTTTTAAACCGAAAAATTTTCCAGCCACGCTTAAAGCCGTACCCCACTGACCGGCTCCGGTTTCCGTCGTCAACCTCTTTACCCCTTCTTGTTTGTTGTAATATGCTTGAGCAATAGCGGTATTTATTTTATGATTACCTGTAATAGTGGCACCTTCGTATTTAAAATAAATATGGGCAGGTGTATCTAAATATTTTTCTAGTCTTTTTGCTCTGATAAGGGGAGTGGGACGATACATTTTGTAAATTTCTCTGACCTCATCAGGTATTTCAATCTTTTCCTCAAGCGAGATTTCTTGTTTAATGATTGCTTTTGGAAAAAATACTTCGAGCTCTTCAGGTTTTATCGGCTTCATCGTCGCTGGATGAATAGGTGGATCTGGTAATTTACCTAAATACTTTTTTAGATAATAATTAATGTTTACATAATGAGTTGGTAAATCTCGTTCTGGTAATAAAATTTGTGTATTTTTCATAAATAATAAAAATAATTTATAAATAAAAAAACCTCTGTCTGAAGCAGAGGATAATACCAACAAAAAAGGACTCTGCTTCACCAGAGGAAATTTGTCCACCAATTGTTATTTAAGTTTTTCATATATTTTTAAACCTCCCCATTCTAATTTCCCGAGATCCGCGCGTTACTGTTGCGACACCGACTCCTAAGCGTCGAGCAATCTCTTGATGGGGGAGGCCTTTTTTTAAAAGCTTGACAATTTGCAACCTTGTTGATAACTCATCGATTTCTCTTGGCGTTAAAATTCCAAATAAGAAATCCCTAAATTCCACTGTGTTTTTCTGTTTTAAAAAACTATCAATGAGTTCTTTAAAGTATTTATTATTCATATTATGTACTATTATAATAGTATACTAATATTTGTCAAGTGGTATTTTAAATACTAATCTGCTATTATTTTTTTATGCAAACAAATCACAAAATTATCATTGGAGATTCAAGATCAATGAATGAGATTAAAAATGAAAGTATTCATTTAATTATTACCTCTCCGCCTTACTGGCAATTAAAAGATTATGGTTCGGATAATCAAATAGGATTTAATAATACTTATGAAGAATATATTAATAATTTAAATTTAGTGTGGAATGAATGTTCTCGAGTTTTACATAAGGGCTGCCGTCTTTGTATCAATATTGGCGATCAATTTGCCCGCTCGGTTTATTACGGTAGATATAAAGTAATTCCTATAAGAACAGAAATAATTAAATTCTGTGAAATAATAGGATTTGATTATATGGGAGCGATTATTTGGCAAAAAGTAACAACTACAAATACGACTGGTGGTGCTTCAGTGATGGGTTCGTTTCCTTATCCAAGAAACGGTATTCTTAAAATTGACTATGAGTTTATTTTGATATTCAAAAAAATTGGAGAAACACCAATAGTAAGTAAAGAAATTAAAGAGAAATCAAAACTTACACAAAAAGAATGGAACGAGTATTTTACTGGGCATTGGAATTTTAATGGAGAGAAACAGACTAATCATATTGCTATGTTTCCCGAAGAACTACCAAAAAGACTAATAAAAATGTTTTCCTTTGTGGGTGATACGGTTTTAGATCCGTTTGTAGGTAGTGGAACAACTACTTTAGCGGCTAAGAATTTAAACAGAAATTCTATAGGGTATGAAATAAATAAGGATTTTTTACCGATAATTGAAAACAAAATCGGACTAAATAACAAAAATATGT
>Ga0100390_10005515_pt1 | contig 10814 bp, 12 predicted proteins | sample CryGeymeta201514_FD_81540 | JGI IMG/M metagenome (GOLD analysis project Ga0100390, IMG submission 81540) | Groundwater microbial communities from Crystal Geyser aquifers in Utah, USA - Crystal Geyser metaG 2015-14 | ecosystem: Environmental > Aquatic > Deep subsurface > Groundwater | place... | reverse complement strand
TAAACCGATCATAATCGCCCAATCGATTGCCTGGTGATTCGGCACCGGCAGGGCTCCGGGCAAGCCCAAACAGACCGGGCAAGTATTGGTGTTGGGCGCTTTGCCGAAATGATCGGCACTACAGCCGCAAAACATCCCGGTTTTAGTTTTGAGCTCGACGTGGATTTCCAGGCCGATGACCGGCTGCAGTTTCATAATTTCGGTTTCTCCAGGTGCCATTTAGTTTGCTGCTGATACCAATGCCCGACTTGCAGAATTTTTTGCTCATCAAACTGGGCGCCGGTAATCTGTAAACCAATCGGCAAGCCGGAAATTATGCCGCACGGGACAGATAACCCGGTCAACCCGGCAATTGATGACGGCTCCACCAAAACATCCTGCAGTTCACCAAACATCGCGCTGGTTTTGGACGCCCCCAAGGGCAAAGCCGGACCGGGAGAAATCGGCGCCAAATAAAAATCAAATTGCTTAAACAGCCGGTCAAATTCGTCAATAATCATCGTCCGCACCTGCTGGGCTTTTTTATAGTATTGGTCAAAATAACCGGTGGAGAGCGAAAATGCTCCCAGTAACGACCGATTTTTGGCTTCGTAGCTGAAACTGGACCGGTCATGGCCAAAGCGGATGCCGTCATAACGGGCCAAATTAGAGGAAACTTCACAGCGTTGAATGATGGTGTAAACGGCAATCGTGAATTGAGGATCCATCAAGGTTACCGGTTTAACCTGGGCACCGGCTGACTCAAAAACCTTGACAGCTTCAAGGATTAGCCCTGAAGCCTCACCGATTAAATACTCCTTGGGTAAAGCAATGATCTTACCCTTCAGGTTCTCACCCTGAAGGCTGTTTGGGTTAATTTCCACCGGCCGGGGCGAGGTGGTGGCATCATAAACGTCATGACCGGCAATAATTTTAGTAATCAAAGCGGCGTCGGCAACTGTTTTTGTCAAAGGCCCGGGTGAATCGGTGGACGAAGCCATGGCCACCACGCCGTAACGGCTGACCCGGCCGTAAGTCGGTTTAAACCCGGTCACGCCGCACCAGGCTGCCGGCTGGCGAACTGACCCGGCCGTTTCACTCCCGATCCCGAACAAACACATATCCGCGGCCACGGCCGCCGCCGAACCGCCGGACGAGCCGCCGGGTAAATACTTAGTATTCCAGGGGTTTAAGGTCGAGCCGTAGTCGGAGGTTTCCGTCGATGAACCGTGGGCCCAGGCATCCATGTTAGTTTTACCCAAGCAAAGCGCTCCGGCTTCAATCAATTTTTTGTAAACTGTAGCCGAGTATTGGGGCACAAAATTATCCAAAACCTTAGCACTGGCGGTAGTTCGTAAACCCTCGGTTAAAAAATTATCTTTAATGGCAAACGGAATACCCCACAACGGTCGGCCGTCATCACCGGACTGATCTAGTTTTTTCGCTTGATCTAAAATCCGGTCGTTTAAAGTTAAAAAAGCGTGCAGTTTTTTATCGACCGCCTTAATTTGGACCAAACAAGCGGTTGCCAACTCCACCACCGAAAATTTTTTGGCTTTGAGCCCCGCCCGCGCTTCAATCACTGTCAACTGGTTAAGCCTCATCGTCAATCACCCTCGGTACCAAAAAATATCCCTGATAGGTTTTTTTAGCCTGGGAAAGCGCCTGCTTTTGGGTGAATCCCCTTTCCGGCTGGGGGATATCTTCCCGCCAGACATTCTGCAGTTTAGTCACCTGAAAAGTGGATTTGGTTTTGGCCGTGGGTAGTTTTTTCAGTTCATCCACTGCCTTTAAAGTACTGTCAAAACCAGCCTGAAGTTTTTCAGATTCGCCCGGTTTTAAAGGCATATTGACTAATTTAGCCAGGTGCAAAACATTAACTTTCATTAGATTAGTTTAACTCATCTGCTTCAAGGCCGCAATCCGCTCGGTTACCGGCGGGTGGGTGTTAAATAAGCCGCTAAACCAGCCGATCGAGTCGTGGTGGTTTTTCAGGGGGTTAGCAATATATAAATGAGCGGTTGCCTTATTGGCCGCCTCAAGCGGTTCTTTGTCAGCACTAATTTTAGCCAGCGCCCGGGCAAGACCATCGGGAAACCGGGTCAGCTTGACCCCGGAGGCATCGGCCAGAAACTCCCGGCGCCGGGAGATAGCCAGTTGGATCAGTTGGGAAATCAACGGAGACAGCAAAGCCAAAATCAGGCCGATGACCATGAAAATTGCCTGAAGCTGGTTATTATCCCGGTTATCCCGGTTGCCCCGGCCCCAAAAAGTTGCCCGTAGAAACCAATCTGCCAGTAATGTGACTAAACCAACTAATATCGAGACAATTGCCATTAATCGAATATCATAATTACCCACGTGTGAAAGCTCGTGTGAAATTACCCCCTCGAGTTCGGTCCGATCAAGTTTAGCCAATAAACCGGTCGTGGCACAGATAACCGCGTGCTCGGGATCCCTGCCGGTCGCAAACGCATTCATGGCCGTATCTTCAATCACGGACAACCGGGGTTTAGGCAAGTGGGCCGCCATGGCCAGGTTTTCGGTGACTGTGTAAAATTGGAAATCGCGCTTCCGGTCTGCCGGCCGGGCGCCGGATAATCCCAGAATAATTTTGTCCGAGTAATAATACGAGCTATATGACATAATTCCGGAGAAAATTAAGGCCCAGCCAACAAAAGACAGTCCATAGCCCAAGGCCTCGCCAAACACCCAAGCCACCCCCACCACAAACAGCGTGAAAACAATAATCACTGCCGCACTTTTCCGTTTATTGCTGTCCACCTGCTCGTAAATATTCAGCATGGCTTATAATTCAACTTTTGGCGTTTTCACCTCTCCGGCAGAAACCTCGACGTGTGCCCCGGTAGCGGCAGTTTTGAGCCCGGGTTTAGCCGCAAACTTAAACATTTGTGCCACCATATTGGTCGGTACGGTCACAATCATGACGTTATAGTCAGCGGTTAAATCAATCAGCGTCCGCCTCGAGTACATAACTTTATCGGCCGTGTCCCGGACTTCGTCCATCAGTTGCTTGGTCGGACCGGCCGCTTGCAGTTCCGGCGTGCTCTCAAACACCGCCTGAATCCCGCCCATGGCCGATTGCAGTTTATCGGCGGCATTGACCAGGTTTTGGGCGCCGCCGGCCTTCAGAGCCGAAAGAATCGATTTCCGGGCATCAGTAATCTTGTCCAGGGCCTTTTGCTCGTGTTTCATATAACCCTTAACCGAAGCGACCAGATTGGGGATCAGTTCCGCCTGGCGCTTGAGCTGGTTGCCGATTTCCTGAAGACTGGCGCCGATCCGGGTCTCGGTCGTCTTAAACTTATTGTAAACCCCGACCAGCCATAAAACCAGCAAAACTGCTGCGACTGCCAAAATAGTAATTAAATTCATACACTCCTCCTCTTGAGTTTTTATTGCTTTCAGTATAGCATAAGCTGGTTGGATCCGTAGTGTAGCTGGTTAACACGTCGCCCTGTCAAGGCGAAGATCACCGGTTCAAGTCCGGCCGGATCCGCCCTCTGCCCACAGCTTCTGCCCGGAAAGGAGGTAAAATGAACTTAAATCTCTGGTTAAAAAACCTGTTAAAAAAACTGCGTTTAAACGAAGCGGCTATCAGCACTTTTCTGGGTGGCTTGGTCGTTGTCGTCGTCTCGGTCTTGGTCTATAACTACTTTTCCGGGGTAAATCAGCCCGCAACCGAAACGGCCCAAACAGAAACCGCCGTCACTTTGGTCGAGGAAAACGGGGAAATGGTCCCCGAGAATCTTCCGGCTAAACACGCCGTGGCCGCTGGCGAGGATTTATGGCACATTAGCCAAAAGTATTACGAATCCGGTTACAACTGGGTGGATATTGCTAAAGAAAACAATCTGGCTAACGCCAACATCATCAGCGTCGACCAAGAGCTGACTATCCCCCGAGTGGGTGTCAAAACACCGGCCGAACCGGAAGCAGCGTCGATCGGAACCGATGAGTATTTAGTCCAAAAAGGCGATTTTCTCTGGAAAATTGCGCTTAAGGCCTACGGTGATGGTTATCAATGGACCAAAATTTGGGAAGCCAATCAAGAATTAATTCCCAATCCCAACGTGATCGAAGCCGGAACCTTGCTCAAGTTACCGCGGTAAGAGACTTTCAAGATAAATTTTACTCCCCCGTTTATTCGGGGTAGAATTGTTGGTACCATGCGGGATTAGTTAAACGGCTTAACGTCACCTTCCCAAGGTGAAGAAAGGGATTCGACTTCCCTATCCCGCTCAAAAGGATTGATATATCAATCTAAGTTAATACGGCAAGCATAGTTAAAAGCATAAAAATACTTTTCCCAGGATTGATCATCGCTTTGGTAAACCGGGTTGCCCAACCACCAATCAACCAGTAATTCGTACAAACGGCACAATTCACTCAATTTTGACCGGTTTTTGGGATCGTTTTTGGTTTGCTGCAATAACTCCAACGCCCGGAAAAAAGCCAGCTGGGCATAATCTTTTTCTTTAGGTTTCCATTTGATCGTCCGGCCGATTTCCGCGCCGATATTGGCCATTTGCTCCATCGTCGTCCGCTGGTTCCAAGTGGTTACGGCTTGATCCATTGGTCAACCACCGCCAAAATTTGGTTCCTGATTTTCTCGTCGGCCACTCCCCGAGTCAAGTTATTTTGCCCCGGACGTAAATTAATCATTGAGTCAAACTCGACAAACTCGCTCGTGCCAAATTTATCCGGATAAAGATTAATCCCCCATAAACTTGACTGGTTTGAGCCTTGCTGCAGCAATAATTGCTCTTCGTCAGCGTGCATTTCCGCATCGACCACCATTATCTTTTTCTCCAAGTCGACAACGGCTTTAACTAAATTGCCGAAACGGCTCTGGGCAATTTTATTTAGTTCAGACTGGGTGATAGTTTGATTTAAAAGTTGCATCAAACTCAATTATAATCGTTCTTCTTTATTAAATCACCGTTAGTTTAGAACTTCAGGATTTTCGTTTCGTTTAAGAATTAGATCTGTCTCGCCGTTACTCCAAAATTACTACCGCCATTAAATTGAATTTGTGTTTGTAAATTTAGATTTACTCCAACCATTAATGCGGCCATCGGGCAAAGACAAATCAGTAATTGCCCGGCCTAACAGAATTTGCCTGGTTAATCCGGTTATCGGTTCCACTTTCTGGCGGTATTCGACTATTTCATCGACTGTTTTTAGCCCTGTTCCCAAGGCAAATGTTTTAGTAATAATAAAAAAAGCCTGTAAAACCTGTTTTTCCCGATCAGGCGGCAATAATCCGATCCACATGTCTTTAAGCATTTTCATCAGGCGCCAATTATAACCTACTTATGATATTATTTGACTATGTCTGTTTTTATGCTTGCCGAAATCGCCCGTTTGGTCCGTTACTATATCCTGACCTGCACCACCAAGGCCGGCTCGGGCCACCCGACCTCATCGCTCTCGGCCACCGACCTGATGGTCGGTTTAATGTTTAACCAATTCCGCTTGGGATTTGACCGGTTGATTTTTTCCAAAGGCCACGCCTCACCGTTATTTTATTCTCTGTATGCCGCCGCCGGGCTGTTAAAACCGGAAGAACTTTACACTTTAAGAAAATTCGGGAGCTCAATCGAAGGCCACCCCACGCCCAAATTTAAATTCGCCGAAGTCGCTTCCGGCTCTTTGGGCCAGGGATTATCCGTCGGCCTGGGTATGGCCCTAAACGCCAAGTATCTGGACAAAACCAGCTACTTAACCTACGTGCTTTTGGGCGATTCGGAACTGGCCGAAGGCAGTAACTGGGAAGCGATGAGCCTGGCCGCCCATTATAAATTAAACAATTTAATCGCTATTTTGGACGTCAATCGTTTAGGCCAGGCTAACCCGACCATGCATGGCTGGGATCTAGCCGCCTACGAAGCCAAAGCCCAAGCTTTTGGCTGGGCCACTAAAATAATCGACGGCCACGACTTTAACCAAATTGCCCCGGCATTGTCCCTGGCCGGCACGACTGCGTCCAAGCCGTTAATGATTATTGCTAAAACTATCAAAGGCAAAGGGGTGTCATTTTTGGAAGACAAAGACGGTTGGCACGGCAAAGCCTTAAGCGAAGCCGATTACCACCTAGCCATCAAAAAGTTAGGCAAAATTAATTTAGGTAAAACATGGACTATAAAATCGGCGAAGTAGTTCCCACCCGGCTAGCCTACGGCCAGGCTTTAGCCGAACTGGGCGCGGCCAATAAACAAATAGTGGTTTTAGATGCCGAAGTCAAAAACTCCACTTATGCCGAACTGTTTGCCAAAGCCTTTCCCGAACGGTTTTTCGAAATGTTTATTGCCGAACAAAACATGATCGGCGTCGGCTTGGGATTATCCAAATGCAATAAAATCCCCTTTGTCTCGACTTTCGCCGCGTTTTTAACCCGGGCGTTTGACCAAATCAGAATGGCCGCCTATTCCCAACCCAACCTCAAAATCTGCGGCTCACACGCCGGTGTCTCGATCGGCGAAGACGGTTCCAGTCAAATGGGCTTGGAAGATCTGGCCATGATGCGCGCCTTACCCGGCAGTACGGTCCTGTACCCGGCCGACGCCATCGCTACCAATAAACTGGTCAAACTTATGGCCGATCATTCAGGTCTGGATTATCTGCGCACCACCCGGCCACCGACACCGGTGATTTATAAAAACGACGAGGAGTTTATTATCGGCGGCAGTCATACTCTGATCAGCAGTGCCACTGACCAATTAACAATCGTTGCCGCCGGGATTACTTTGCACCAAGCCATCATTGCCGCTGAGAAACTGGAAAAAGCCCAACTTCCCGTCCGGGTGATAGACGCCTATTCGGTCAAACCCCTGGACGTTACCGGTCTCCAAGCCGCCGCCCAAGCTACTAATAATTTAGTCTTAATCGTCGAGGACCACCGGATTGAGGGCGGGTTAGGCGAGGCCGTTGCCGGCTCGCTGGCCCCTTTAGGGATTAAAATTCACTGTTTGGGCGTTGACAAAATCCCCGGTTCCGGTAAAGCCGACGAATTAATGGCCTATGAGAATATCTCCGCCAACGCCGTCGTCCGCATGGTAAAATCTCTATTGTAGCCGTCTTAGCTCAGTTGGCAGAGCGGCGGTATCGTAAACCGCAGGCCCCCGGTTCGATCCCGGGAGACGGCTCTTCGAGGGGGGAACTAAATGTTTTTCGGATAGGTTTTTAAAAACCTTGCCAGAATTACCGTTATCCAATCCCGGCTTAACTTATGATCGGTGTAATACTGATCAGCCAGGGTTAGTTTATCAATAGCCGAAGCATATTTTTCTTTTCCCTGGTTAAACTTGGGGTCGATTAATTCTTGGTGCCATTGGGAAAAAGCCTGATCAAAGTCCGGTATCTGACTTTCAATGTGCCCGATTGATTCCATGCCGTCGGCAAATTTTTCATCGGTAAAATCCGGATCAGACATTATGGCATAGAGAAAAATGATTTTATGTCTTCGGTTAGCCAACCTTTGCCTTGGGCAATTATTTTCTCCGGGTCAAATTTGAGTTTCATTTAACTGTAACTGTTGAAATTCAAAATCTCGATAAAGAAATTCTGCTTGTTTAAATATTTTTTCAACCAATAAATTACTTTCCTCGAAACTAAACTGATGTCTTAACAGAATTAATTTGGCATTTGACCTGATTCTGGCCTTAATAACCTCCTGGTGCGTCCAGTCAATCGCTACATCCCTTTTAATCGCTTTGATTAACTCCTTAACTAATAGTTTTATATCCTTATCTTTTAACGCTTTTTTGCCTTGAGCGACCGCGTCGTAAAACGCCATTTCTTCCAAAGTTAAGCCTAGCTTGTCACCCGCCTGATCTGCAGCTCTAATATCCCTGGCTAGCTGGATTAATTGCTCTATGACTTTCGACGAATTAATAATATTGTTCTCATATTCTTCAATTATTTCTTCCAGTTTTTCCAGTAGGGTCCGATAACGGACGATATTCGACCTTTCCTTTGTCCTTAAGTCGTTTTCTAAAAGCTTTCGATATGTTTCCAGGGTTAAATTTTTAAGCCGGGAATTTTTAACGTTTTTAAGAAACTTTTCGTCAAGAATGGAAATCTCCGGTTTCCCCTTTCTATGTTCAGAAAAGATATCAATAATGCCCTCGGCGGCAATGTTTTTAGAAATCAAGTCTTTAATGGCCGACTCGGTTTTTTTATCAATATAAATCGGTTCAACCAGGGTAAATTTAATTATTCCCCTTCTAACGCTTTCTATAAATTCAATTTCGTTTCTGATTTTATTGGCTTCATGATTGGGCATGGCCAAACAAAACAATTTGTACAGCCTGGTAGCTGCTTTCAAAAATTGTTTTTTGTTGTCTGTCTCCAAAACAATATTTATCGCCGATTGGAATAATTGCGATTGCCGGCCCGGCGATAATTTTTTCCATTCTTGATATTTCAAGTCTCCTAAAAAAACTTTGGCATCATTATAGGCTTTTAGCATTTCCGCAATAATCTCTTCTATGGGGATTAAAGTCTGTTTTTGAATATCAGACGCATAAATTGCCAGCGCCTTTTTTAGATTTTCCGCCACGCCGATATAATCAACAATCAATCCGCCCGCCTTATCTTTATATCTTCGGTTAACCCGGGCAATCGCCTGCATTAAAGTGTGCCCTTTTAACGGTTTGTCTAAGTACATCGTGTGTAAAAACGGTACGTCAAATCCGGTCAGCCACATATCACAAACAATCGCGATTTTTAACGGATCATCAGGGTTTTTAAATCTTTTTTCCAATTCTTTATTGTCTAATTCTGCCTGAATTTCGTCTTGATATTGTTGATTATTGGAAATCACGACAGCCGCTTCAGGGGCATGGTTATGTGCTGACAGCAGTTTATAAATTTCCACGGCAATTTTCCGGGAAAAAGTTACAATCATCGCTTTGCCTTCCAGCCCGCGGTTGTTAAAGTGATAAACAATATCATTGACAATCATCTCCACCCGCTCTTTAGCCCCTAACACCTGTTCCATTCTGGCCCACTTTTGCCGGAGCATTGCTTTTGTATCTTCAGGATGCTCTATGACCAACTTGTCCAGGTCTTCGTCAATAAACTGGTTCAAAACGTGCAAGGGAATTAATCTGCCCTCGTAATAAATCGGTACCGTTACCTTGTCTGCCACGGACCGGTCGATCGGGTACTCGCTGATATGCTCGCCAAAAACCAAGCGGGTATTCCGATTATTAAGTTCCACCGGCGTGCCGGTAATACCCATAAAGGCAGCGTTGGGCAAAACCGAGCGGACGTTTCCGGCCAATAAGGCGTATTCGGAACGATGGGCTTCGTCGGCAATGACGATAAAGTTATTTCTCAATGAAAGCGGTTTATCCATGTCAAATTTCTGAATCAAGGTAAACAACACTTCGGCCCCGGCGCCGCTGATTTTATCCGCCAAATCTTTGATACTCTCGGCGTGTTTGGCGGTCGAATAGCCGGTCCGCAAAAAAGTCTTATACAGCTGCAGATCAAGATCGTTCCTGTCAGTTAAAAACAGTACCGACGGGCTTTTTAATTCCGGAATTTTTCTTATTTTATTGACGTAAAAAACCATGGATAAAGATTTCCCCGAACCTTGAGTATGCCAAAACACGCCGATTTTTTTATCGCCGTTAACCGCTCTTAAGGTATTATCGACGGCTTTGTTGACGCCGAAATATTGATTGTACATGGCCATTTTTTTAGTAAATTTTGTGGCGTCTTTGACCGCGTCGGCTTCAAACACAATAAAGTTTTCGATTATATCCATTAACCTTTGCGGTTCAAATAATCCCTTAGTCAACAATTCCAATTCCGACATCTTTTTGTGCTTTTCCCCTTCGCTGTTTATCCCCTTCCAAACACTGTAAAAATCATAACTGCTGGAAACCGTCCCGTGCCTGGCTTTCAATAAATCGCTGATTACCAATATCTGGTTGTAATAAAAGATTTTAGGAATATCCTGCCGGTAAGTATCGTGGATTTGAGCATAGGCATCGGCAATGGTAGCATTTTCCCGGGTCGGGCTCTTAAATTCAAAAATGGCAATCGGGAGACCGTTGATAAAAATAACCAAATCGGGAATTCTGGCAGTTTTCCCCTGCACCGAAAACTGGTTAACCGCCAAAAACTCGTTATTCTGCAAATTCTTAAAATCAATCGGGTGGACCATTTTACTTCTGATTTCGCCGTGTTCATCCTTAACGTCGACCTTTACTCCCCCGGTGAGCATTTCATACATTTCTTTGTTGCCCAGCTCAATATCTTCGTGTTCGTATTTAATGATCTTTTTCGCCGCCTGGTCCAAAGCCTCGTCGGGAATATTAGGATTAATTCTTTTTAAAGATCGCCTGAACCTAGCTGATAAAACTACCTCCCGGTAATCGTTTCTTTCCATAAACGCCCCGCCCGGCGCCAAATCCGGGCTGAACAGGGTTTCATATCCCAATCCCCTTAACCATTCAATTACCGGCTGTTCCGCTAGTGTATTTTCGTTAAGATTTACCATAATTTAGGAATATTTAAATTTTCCCTGACTATTTGTTCATTTTCATCAATTTCATCATACTGTTTTACTAAAAAACTATGAGATTTGCTTCCGGTAACATTAGATAAAAATATTAAGCTTTGAGCGGCTTTAGATACTTTCATTTTCTGGTCGTCTGAAGTTATTAATAATTTTTTGAAACTACTTTCTAGATCACAAGACAGTTGACGTAAATCAAGATAAACTTCAATCACTCGACTATCACTGACCATTTTTGATCTGATTAAATGAGCGTGAAACTTAAGCTTATTATCGATTT
>Ga0100390_10005512_pt1 | contig 10818 bp, 5 predicted proteins | sample CryGeymeta201514_FD_81540 | JGI IMG/M metagenome (GOLD analysis project Ga0100390, IMG submission 81540) | Groundwater microbial communities from Crystal Geyser aquifers in Utah, USA - Crystal Geyser metaG 2015-14 | ecosystem: Environmental > Aquatic > Deep subsurface > Groundwater | place: USA... | reverse complement strand
ATTGCCGAGTTTCTCCAAACCACCCTACCTAGCCGAACGTAGCCCTAGAGAGCTGGCATAGTCGAGAGAACGCGGTAGCGTTCGCTCGTTATTTTTTAGGCTACCATAGCCCTAACACTACTGTATTGGAAGAATCCTTATTACTCGTACTCGGAGTATTATTTTTTTAGCATCCACACGTTTGTAATAAATCTCCCTGCGTACCATCAATCATGAGAGTACATGGCTAATAATGGCTACTACTAATTGCTACCGCCTACCGCCTCCAACCTTTCGTTCCCCTACCCATATTAAGAGAGTACATTACAGTATTTCTTTGCTTGCAAGTTGTGACTACCTTCGCAAGAGCAGCCAAATTTATACAGTATCTTGCTACCATACGCAATACGCACCATGTCGAAAGCTGTTGATGAGATTTCAAGTGCTTTGAAGGATGGCATGGACCTAAAGGAAGGGAGCGGCCGCGGTGCTCGTCATGATCGTGGGACGTTGGAAGACGAGAGTAAAATTGATTACGGTTATCTGGCCAAGACTGGAGGATCCGGTACTCCAGCAGAGAAAACCTTCTACATTACCACGGCTATTAACTATACCAATGGTCCTGCTCACATGGGACACGCGTACGAAGGAACCACCACGGATGTGATTGCACGATTTGCACGGCTTTGTGGAGACCAATCCGTGTACTTTGTCACCGGATCTGACGAGCACGGACAGAAGATTGCCAATACCGCCGAAGAGCAAGGCGTCCAACCCATTGATCTCTGCAACAAGGTACGATGATACCTACTATTTTCGTTTTTTTCTGTTGGCATATTTTGTCATTGTCTTTGTCCTTTCAAACAATACTATATTTTTCCCCTCACGATTTTTGCATTTCATTTTTTTCATCAACTGCACCGCCCGCAACAGTTTGTGACTGGCTTTCAAAATTTGAATCAACGCACTTTGGTAAGCAACGATGAATATGTTCGTACCACCAGCGATCGCCACAAAAGGACAGCTCAGGAACTGTGGAAAAGGTGCAATGACGCCGGTGATGTCTATCTGGATAATTACGAGGGTTGGTACAATGTACGAGAGGAAACCTTTGTTACCGAGAACGATGCTGCTTTGGATAATTACATGGACCCTGTCAGCGGCAAACCCCTCAAAAAAGTTCAGGAGGCCTCGTACTTTTTCAAAATGTCCAAGTACAAGGATCAGCTTATAGATCATATTGAAAATGCCAACCCCAGCTTTATCAGTCCTCCGCATCACAAGAACCAAATTTTGCAACGGCTCAAGTCGGACGATCTCCGCGATTTATCCATCAGCCGTACGACCTTTGATTGGGGAATTCCGGCTCCTGACGGATTCGAAAAGGATCACGTTATGTATGTTTGGATGGATGCCTTGTCCAATTACTTGACGGGCGTCAATGCCTTTGGCTTGGAACCGGACGATTTGTCTCGTTTTTGGCCGGCCAATGTGCACATTATCGGAAAAGATATTTTGTGGTTCCACACAGTTATTTGGCCTTGCTTATTGATGAGTGCCAAGGTTCCTCTGCCCCAAAAGGTATTTGCTCATGGCTTTGTCAACGACAAGGAAGGAAAGAAAATGTCCAAGAGTCTCGGAAATGTTGTTGATCCTCACGATATGTTGGATAAATTTCACGTAGATACCTTCCGCTGGTACCTCTGCAAGGAATGTCCCTACGGTGGAGAGCTTTCCTTTTCAGAAGAAAATGTGCGGGACATGCACAATTCCGATTTGTGCAATACGCTCGGGAATGCTGTTAATCGCGCCACATCTTTGTGCGGCAAAGCTGACTTTTGTGATGGTGTCGTCCCCGAAGCACCATGCGCGTCACCTCTGCCTGAGTTCCTTCAGAACGTTAGTGCTTTGATTGATGCATACCGCGAGAAAATGGACCAGTTGGAGTTGCAGTCTGGTGCTCAGCTAGCTATGCAGGGATTCCGAGATATCAATGAATACTTGGCCAAGGAAGAGCCCTGGAAGCTCAAAGGCGACGAAAATAAAGTCAAACGCCAGTCTATTGTTCGGACTGCTCTGGAAGCAATTTACGTTGTATCGCATCTTCTCATGCCCTTTTTGCCTATTGGAACCAAAGCAATCTTCAAGAAGCTCAACACGGAACCAGTTAGTCTCACAGAACTAAAGTCGGGCATAGTAGGAGAATTTTTAGCTGTCGGTACCAAAATGGAGACTGGTGGAATTTTGTACGAAAAGTCCTTGTCTGATGAAGAATTGCAGGATGCTTCTGCAGCCACGTCCAAAAAGAAAGAATCTCACGTGGAAGCACAACGTCGAAAAAAGGAAAAGAAGGCGCAGGCCATTGCTAATTCTAAAAAATCCCAAGAGGGAGACGATCCCGATCAACCCGAATTTACAAAATTGGATATTCGCGTTGGAAAAATTGTCAAGGTGTGGAACCACGAAAGCGCCGAAAAGTTGTTCTGCGAGGAAGTAGATCTGGCGGAAGAGGGCGAGGATGGTCCCCGTCAGATCACGTCGGGTTTGCGTTCCTTTTACACTTTGGAAGAAATGCAAGATCGTAAAGTATTGGTTGTGTGCAACCTGAAAGCTGCAAAGATTCAAGGGTTTACCAGCAATGGAATGGTGCTAGCTGCTAAGGTACACATTGTTGTTGGTTCTGCGTTGTGTGTTGATTTTTGCGTTGATACAAACTTCTCATATTTTTTTCGTCCATGTAGAGCGAAGACGGGACAAAGGTGGAATTAGTGTCACCGCCGGACGATGCTCCTATTGGCGAAAGGGTCACGCTCGAAGGTCTGGAAAAGAGCTATGAACCTCTGTCGTCCGCGCAGACAAAGAAGAAAAAGACATGGGATACAGTGGCCAAGGAATTGCATACTGTCGAGGGAAGAATTGCAACTTGGCAAGGCAAGGCCATTGTCACCTCGAAGGGTCCTTGCAAGGTTGCCAGCTTGGTCGGTGTTCCCATTTCATAGGTGAATTCTTAGGCAAAATACCGCGCCAAAAGTAAATATGTTATTTACTTACCACTGTAGTTGTAATTTAGCTCTAGCTATGATCTACTCCAATATTGTGGTGTCGGGCAAGATCTACCGTACTTCTACCAAAAGGCAAGCCAGGAGCATGAAACCTGGACCAAATGGAAGCCATGGGTCTCCCTTACAATGCTGGAGGGTCCATGTTAAAGAAATCTTAGAAGCATTCACCTCCAAAAAGGCCATGTGTTAAATTGCAGGTCCCACTGTTCAGCCAGGCAAGGAGCCCCAGCTTCACTTCAAAATGGCATAGCTCCACCAAAATAAAGAATAAGAATAGTAGCTAACAAAAAAATTGTACTAACAAAGTTTTCTGAGCAAGTGTGCATCGTTTAGAATACCATCGGAATGAAATTTGCGATAATGACAAACGAGCTGATAGCATTAAATTTATTTATTTTCAGGAACGTCGTTTGACGGAAGAAGAGTAACAAGCGTGTGCGTGCATACTAGGTCTACTACCAGGTAGTACTAGACTACACAAGGCAACATGATACATAAACCAACTCGATTCTGAGGAAGAGACACCAACCGAGAAGATGCTTGCTTGCATCTGTCCTCCCATGAGATTTGAAGTTTGAAGGCTATCCGTCATACTGGTAACAATGAAAATGATGAAAGTGGATCTTATCTTGTTCTTCACTGTCGCTACTTGGCTTCTAGCGCACTGCCCCATGCATCAGGCCATGATTTCACAACCGTTGTGGAAATTTCGAAGTCAGTCGTTGAAAGCAAAGCGCGGGGTGCGGCTCCTTGCTTCATTCACTGAAGAATCTAGAATAGCCAGCAAGAATGCCCTTGTCGAGGAAGACGATCCGTTTGGACCACCCAGTGTCCTCGCTTCTCTCAAGGTACAAGAGTCACACATCCCCCAATACTTCCTGAACATGACAGACGCAGCTACAACAAGTCCCCTTATCATCACACGCCTTTCTCATGATCCGGACATTTTTCTTGCTCGCAACTTTGTTCCAACAGAGCAACAAGGACATGATCTCATTATAACAGCCCAAGAGCAGGGTCTCAAGACAGCTGGCACACGACAAAGTGAAGCCCAAAGTGTTCGAAAAAGCTCCTATTTGACATGGATTGATCCCTATTCATCAACTACTAATAATGCTGAGAAAAATGATTTGGCGACAGCCGCAATCGAAACTGCACGCGTCATGTCGGAACTGTCGCAAGCCCTCTTTGTTCATGAGACGTTGTTGTCGCCTACAAAGCTTGTCACCTGTGAGGACTTACAAATCGCCAAATACGATCCCACTGGGTGCTTTGATTTTCATCACGATGGATACAATCGATTTGTGACTGTTCTGACCTACCTCAATGGGATCGGCGGAACCTACTTTCCAATGGCACAAACAACGACTAACAATGATGCGAACAAGAATATAGATGGTGCTTCACTCATATCAAAGTTAAAAAGGTGCAACCAAATCACTATGGATGAACAAAAGCTACTTTCTGTGGAGAGTGAGTTTCAGGTGGGTGCAGACGGCCTTTTGGTCGTCGGTACGGAAGGAGAAGCCGCCTACTCTATATCTAAAAAAAGCGAAAATGCCATTGTAAGGATTCAACCCGGAGACGCGATTGTCTTTTATAACAGCAAATTTCGTTGGAAGGAACGAAAGGCCATTGAAAATTATCGATCCATGCATGCAGGTCTACGAGTCCCTCAGGAAAAATGGATTGCCACAAATTGGTTGCGAATGAAAGAATGAAAGCAGCGAGTTTGTTTCAGGGTAAAAGAAACTTCATTTTATAACCAAGAAATTTAACAACACGGCCATCTTCTACTTACACACTAATTCAATATCTTCTATTCATGCAGTGGCGCCTTGTTCCTTCGTTAAAGATAATTGTTGGATGTGAACGGGTCAACTGCATGCACATAATGTGTTGAACCAAGCATCGCATTGCCAGCTTGCAAGGGACGCACAATTTAATGCTAGCATTCGATTCTCATCTCAAAGCAGCAGCGCTCCATCCAGTCTTTGGGTTGCGGTGGAGCTACTCTGTTTGGTAGCGACAACTTCGATATTTGCAGGTTCACGTTCAAAAATTGAAGAAGAAAGATGCCGATAGAAACACACACGCAGACACATGCTTGTCTTCGGTCTTCTCGAGTTGAAAAGGGCTTCCATCCAATCCGTCGTACCGATGTACACTGAGTTGTTTTTCGTATTTCATTACGTGATTAATTGGAGCCAACAAGAAGACGCCCGTCGTCGATGCAATTTGTTGTGTGATGATGACAACTGATCTGTCTCGAATCCTTTTCTTCGTCGTCTTGGCTACCAACACCTTTCCATCCGACATGGAAAACACTTTTTCACTCCGTCATTCCTATGATAGGATAGCTAGACTAGATGACTAGATTACTCTGATTGTACCATCATTTTTTTCGGATTTTCTGGTCCACCTACAGTACTACTCGTAGCTCGTAGGAATGGCATTCAATAGAAGACGTGTGCGTCTTAAATTAATGCACATTCTCTTAAGTAATATTTTTTGAGCGAACCCTATCGATGATGAATTTCAAATCAGACAAGCCCTATCTCTTTTAACAACAATGATCTAACACTAGTCTACCATCTAACGTTATCTCAAGTGAATATCTCTCCGATTGCTCATATGACAAAACGACCCTCCTTGTTTTGCTGATTACAAGTCTTCCACTGCAATTTTCTACTTAATTATCTTGATACACAGTTGGTTTCCGTCAAGAAAATCCATCCAATTCTATGTACGACTGAATTCAAACGGGTGTGGAGGCAAGATTTTTCACCACTTTTTTTATCACACACACACACAGCAACACAGTAGTATGCCCCGCATACAAGAATCTACTCGACGTCGTAATGGTGGTGGGGGTACCCATGGTATCCGCGGTGGTGTCAACGGATTTTATCAGCGTCGCAAGGACGAAGCTAATACACCTTTTTGGTCCGACACAACAACAACAACTGCTGATGGAGGAGGAGGAGGAGATGTTTCGGAGGAGCAGAACACGAATTTGACTGAAGTATTTCCCGCTAGCAGAGCATCTGAGTCAGCACCAATAGCACCAATACAAACCAACACTCACAACAAAACAAATGCACTGAAAAAGAATCTGAAACGAAACAAGAAGCGTTTTCTACGGCAGTCGATGGATACTCTCTTGTTGGACAATGACGACGATATCAACTTTGGCAGCAACACTCAAACGAACAGCACACACATGACCCGATCAGAAGCACCATCTTTCACACCCAAAATAAGTCAAGATAAAAAATCATCGGACTTGCCTTGGGTGACGCCAGCAGGTGGCAATTTGTTCTCTGCTGCAATGGTGGCTCCAAAGAGGAATATCACCACAACCACCAGCAGTTCACCGGAATCGACCCATCATGAGCCATGGGAATCCCCACTTCCTCTTCCTCAAAATGCTTCATCTGCATTACTACAAGCAAGCAGAACACAGATGGTACAATCTTCTATTAATGCCATTAAAGAGGCTCACCGGAAAGAGGTGCAAGAACTCTCCCGACTGCATCAGAACGAAATGGAAATTCAAAATCGCAAAAATGAGACAGAAATAAAACGATGGAAGTCAATCTGTGAAACAAGTGAAACAACTGCTAATAATTTGGAATTCCAGTTGAAGAAGCAAAAGGAAATAACGGAACAGGGGCAAGCCCAAGCCATTCAAACGGCAGTCGAACATGAGCGACTGCGATTGATGTTGCAGTGGTCACAAGAACGGAAGCAGTTGCAAACGCAAGTACAAGCCTTGCAAGAGCAACTCTTGGCTTCGGAGAGACACATTCGGCAAATCGAATTGGCAAAATTTCAAGAAATGGGAGGCCATCACAATCGTTTGCAATTCATGGCTCACACTCTAGTGGCTTTGACCAAGGGACAACGGGAAACGCAAGAAGAAAATCAGCGTCAAAAGCAACAGCTCGAGGCCGCTCACGCAGCTGAAATAACATGGCAGCGCACGGAAAAGGCCTGGAAGGCAAGGGAACAAGTACTGCTGCAACGAGAATTAGCTGTGGAGAGACGAGAAAAAGAATTAAAGAACGCCCAAGACAGTACCAAGATATTCTCGAGTAGTTCACGTCCTGCTGCTGCAAGCTCTTCGGGAGCAATAAAATCTGCAAAAATACGCGAAGCTTTGTCGGCACCACAAACCGTGCAATACGAAGGGTTGACAAGTAGTAAGCCTGCACAGCAATCCACGCCAACGACAGCAACAACGCCAGTGTCATCGGAAGCACTGAAACATGTATCCATAGCTTCCAGCAGCCGTGCCACCACCACCAACAAGAACAACAAGCACTGTCACCACCACAATGCGACCTCTATGCAGCAACTCCAAGCGAAAAGTTTACACCCTGTGACGCAGCCTCTGAAATGTTCGGCACCAGAATCCAACTCCAAGAAGCGACGACTAAAAGATGTTATTCCAACGTACAATTTAATGGGTGTAGACATGAGCGTAGGACTCAAAAAAACATCTTCCTCCTCCAAACGTTCGTTTAAGCAGAAACATTCGCGCAGGAAACATCCCAAGGTCATTATTGAGGACTAAGTCATAATAAATTTTATTATTGAAAACACAGTGATGTTCTACTGGTGGGACCGTTCCCGTTCACATGATGTGTATCTTCGTTTGCCATCCAACTTATCCTGTTATCTTCTACGCACCAGGAACACGTCCCACTTCATGGGGAATAAAGGCATCTCAATTATCAGCGATCACGAGTAACAGCCTATCACACTACTAGTACCCGTAGCTAGCGCTAAAACAAGCAACTGTAGTAGACAAATAGTCCTACTAGTCTACTCGTAATAATATTACTAGTAATGATGTTAGTAGAAGTGAAACCCGGTAGCAAGCTGAAAGAAACCTAGTAGAAAAGTGACGTTCAGGTTTCACCATGGGTGGAAAAAAATTCTGATCGTGATTGACTCCTCGCATCTTTCACAAGATCCCATTAAGGGAATATGATACCCTGGTACCTGGTAGTGCCCATCTGGCCGGCAGAGACTACGCTGGCCAGTCTTTCTTTTGTTTTGTTTCCCATTCTGCTGCCTGGCAACACGTTCTACTACTAGACTCTAGTAGACTAGTCTAGTAGGGATTGATAATTCACTTCACTTGAGGGTCTTCGGATAGAGAAAACCGCTGTCCTTCTTATACAAATAATAAAAGCGACCGCATGTGCATCTCTACCTTACCTGGTACCTGGTACCTCGTACTGCGTAGCGAGCAATTAGGCATGTGTCTTGTTATGCTACTTAGCTACCAACCAGGTACCAATGGTAGTACAACGTCATGATCTCTACTCTTGTACTGATAGCAGATAGCAGATAGCTACCCATACGATTCGACATCTTACTAGATCAATATTTATCTTGAAGCTACTGGACCAGTGCTACCGTACTGGACCGGTAGTAAATAATATGTGCAGATAGCATCTTCCAAGATAATCCAAGTCGCGCCATTAGTAGTCACGGATATTGAATCCTCATAATTTTATATCATTCATTTTCGGATGCCTTGCACTCATAGATCCTAAAAGCATTGAACAAGATGTGTTATTTAACACAATATTGGGGCTTAATTTTCATCGGTCATACAAAGACAAAATTTGTCAATCTTTGGTTGGTTCTTCCACCGGAACTTTCCACCGAGAAAAACATCGTCACGCCTGAACTTATTCTGGTCCAACACAACCAACAACCAAGCAAGACTCTCGCAACAGCTTCCGATATACTGTTGTCACAATTCGGCTTACTTAGTTCCAACCTTTCTAACTTTATAAAACCCAAACAGCATGTTTGGTATTCCAGAAGAAATCCCCGAGGGAGTACCTGCCTCAGATTGCTCATGCAGCAGCGGCAGCACATCGCTGGAAATGTGTCTCGACGACGACACACACCACGATCACTCTTCAACGCCACAAAGCAAACGGCAAAAGAGTCGGCCGCAGGTGGGATTTCAAGAGGAGCACGAAATTATTCTCATTCCTCAACACGCTTCATCCACCATACTGTGGTACAATCGTGAAGAGCTTAGAGCTATTCATAGGGAAATTTATCACGGGCTGTCCGAAGAACAGCAACAAAGAGCAATTAGCAACAAAGAGGCTGTCTCGTCAACCTTTCGAGCTCGAGTTGACGACTTTTCTTCTCGGGGACTAGAAGAAATTCGCAAGCGCAAACTTCACAAGCGTCAAATCCGACGCCAGGAGTATATCCAGAACGTTATCAGTCTACAACGGGACGAAAAGCTTGCCGTTTTGGCAACAGAGCTAAGCAGGAGTTCTACCTTGCGCGCACTCCACTATGCGGCGAATGATGCCGACGAGGCTTGTTTGGTCTATCAAGAGACATTTGCCAGGAAACGTGCTATCCCGGATAACAGGGATGGGCCGGTGTCATCTGCGTCCGCAGGTTCTTCCTCTGCGGACTACGGACAGATCTCCGAGTCCGGATGACACCGCAGCATCTGCTTAAACACACTGCAGTAAACTTTAGAAGATAACAGTTTTTACCGAATTGAACATACTAGACTGGTGTAACATAAAATTAAAACAAATACCCGAAACAAATCTCTTCTATTAATACTATACCTCGGAACTACACGCATACATTTCATTCACAGACAGCTGGCTTGGTATGTTCTGTGCCATCAAAAATAAAAAGGATTACTATTCCCTAACAGACAGACTTGTACCTTGAAAATTATTGTGGTAGAAATTGTTATTGAACGCTATGTATGCGATGGAAGTATCACTAATGAAATGTTATGGTGACACGTTACTTGGCGTCATTAATATAGTACCAGTGAGTAGCGACAGACACACGTAGGTCACTTTTCATAACCTGGATGCGTCGATAAAATGAATGAAACAGATCGAATGAAAACGAACAGCAGACTGCTTGTACTTGTTGGCAGCCTCGGTGTGAGGGTACCTTATAGAAACCAGGCCTTCCAACAACAAGGTTGGTGCTAACCTGCTGCTTGCTTCTTGCTTGACTATGCGGCCTGCGCACTGCTTGGAGCTTGCAGGATGATGGTATTTAGGAGAAAGTTGGACTTTTGCGTTTCCATGACGGAGGTAACATATTCGTCTCCGTAGCGTGCAGGAACGACTGTCAATGCAAAGCGTATCAGAGCATCGAAGCGAACTCGGGCTTCGACATAGTCGTTGCGTTCATGGCAGACGTGGGCCAAGTTGTTGGCTACTGCCATAAACAAGAGATCTACGACAGCGTTACCTGTATACTCAATAGTCACACCCAAGTCACGTACGAGCTGTTGAGACCTTTCGTAAAGATTGTAGGACTTGACAAGATGGGCATCGCCCAAACCTTTCACTAAGATGCCCTTGATGTGATAGACCACAGCCAGATTGAACACAATAAGAGCTGCCACAACTGTTGTGTTGGTCATTGGATCGGGCGAGTAGGCTCCTGGAGTGGCCACAACGCAGAACCCTTGAGCATACAAGAAGGACAGGTCGGGTTGAGAGGGCTTGGTTTGTGAAACAGAAGCAGTAGTCTCTGTTGCATGCATGTAAGAGGTACTACTGCGAGGAAGGCTTTCGGGAGAAAAAGCAAAAGTAGCACGAGCACCCGTTGCGTTATTTGCAGCAGGTGGTTGCCCAGGAATACCCGCTCCCATAATCTGCCGCAACGCATCTCGGAAGCATGCAAGCGCTTTGCAAACATCTCCATCCTCAAGATGAGAGACACCTGCATTGTTCACTTCAGCTGCCGT
>Ga0100390_10005507_pt1 | contig 10823 bp, 9 predicted proteins | sample CryGeymeta201514_FD_81540 | JGI IMG/M metagenome (GOLD analysis project Ga0100390, IMG submission 81540) | Groundwater microbial communities from Crystal Geyser aquifers in Utah, USA - Crystal Geyser metaG 2015-14 | ecosystem: Environmental > Aquatic > Deep subsurface > Groundwater | place: USA... | reverse complement strand
ATTGGCCTGCCACGCCATCAGCGCGGGGACGACGCCGATCTCCATCGCCAGGCCGAACACCTGCCCGCCCGACGGCACGCCCATCACCGTCATGCCATAGGCGCGCGCGAGGCCGCCGACGACAACGACGATGCCGAGCGTCTGGAAGCGCGCCGTCGCCGTCTCGATCCGCGGGATGCAGCTGGCGAACATGATGCCGATGCCGAGCAGCAGCCCGCTGAGATAGCGGAAATGGCTGTCGAGATCCTGCGAAACGATATTGTCGCCAGGGATGAAATCGGCGCCCCACAGCACGCCCGATCCGCCGGCGTAGAAGGGCACGACGCAGGCGAGGCCGACGACGATCTGCAGCAGGCGGCGTTCGGTCATTTTTCGAGCAGCTCCATCGGCACGTGGATCGTGCGGATCGCGAGCCGCACCTCGATCAGGAACAGCAGCAACGATCCGAGCAGCAGCGTCATCGCGACGATAAACGCCGCTGAAACCGATAGGCCGAGATCGATATGCCCCGCGCCGACGAAGAACAGCATCGCGACCATCAGGCAGACGGTGATGCCGCACGCGACGGCAAGGCCGACCGACCAGTTGATGATGTCCATCCGCCGGTCGAGCAGGCGCAGTTCGGCGACGACGCGGTCGTGTTCTTCGCCGATAGTCTCCTTGTGCTGCGCGATCAGGTTGCGCGCGCGGTCGACGACGCGCGCCAGCCGCCCGGTGACGACGTTGAGGATGCCGCTCGTCGCCACCAGCAGGAAGGCAGGCGCAAGGCTGAGCTGGATCGTCTCGCCGATCATTGCGCGGCTTCGAGCGGAACGGCGACGCCGCGCGCGGCGAGATAGCGTTTGAGCCCGCGTGCCGCCTGGCGGATGCGCTGTTCGTTCTCCACCAGCGCAAGGCGGACGAACCCCTCGCCTTCCTCGCCGAAGCCCGCGCCGGGCGCGACCGCGACGCCGGCATGGGTCAGCAGGTCCTTGGCGAACGCGACCGAGCCCATCTCGGCGAGCGCAGGGGGAATCGGCGCCCAGGCGAACATCGACGCCTCGGGCACGGGAATGTCCCAGCCGGCGCGGCCGAAGCTTTCGACGAGCACGTCGCGGCGCTTCTTGTAGAGCGCGCGGTTGGCCGCGACGATGTCCTGCGGCCCGTTGAGCGCGGCGGTGGCCGCGGCCTGGATCGGGGTGAAGGCGCCATAATCGAGGTACGATTTGACGCGGGCGAGCGCATCGATCAGCCGCGCGTTGCCGACCGCAAAGCCGATCCGCCAGCCCGCCATCGAATAGGTTTTCGAGAGCGAGGTGAACTCGACCGCGACGTCCTTGCCGCCGGGCACCTGGAGGATCGACCGGGTCGGCGTTTCGCCGAAATAGATCTCGGCATAAGCGAGGTCGGAGATGACGATGAGGTCGTGTTGCTTGGCGAAGGCGACGACCTCGCGATAGAAATCGAGGCTGGCGACATAGGCGGTCGGGTTCGACGGATAGCCGATCACGAGCACCTTGGGCGCGGGCACGGTATAGCGCATCGCGTAATCGAGCCGGCGGAAGAAATCCTCGCCCGGCGCGGCGGGGATCGAGCGGATCGACGCGCCGGCGATGATGAAGCCGAAGGCGTGGATCGGGTAGCTCGGGTTAGGCGCGAGGACGACATCGCCCGGCGCGGTGATCGCCTGGGCGAGGTTGGCGAGGCCTTCCTTCGAACCCAGCGTGACGATCACCTCGCGGTCGGGATCGAGATCGACGGCGAAGCGGCGCGCGTAATAATCGGCCTGCGCCTTCCGCAGGCCCTTGATACCCTTCGATGCCGAATAGCCGTGCGCGTGCGGATTGCGCGCGACCTCGGCGAGCTTGTCGACGACATGCGCGGGCGGCGCGCCGTCGGGATTGCCCATGCCGAGATCGACGATGTCCTCGCCGCGGGCGCGCGCCGCCGCCTTCATCGCATTGACCTCGGCGAAGACATAGGGCGGCAGGCGGCGGATACGGTAGAATTCTTCGGACATTAATCGTTACGCCATCGTTATCGGACATAGGCGCGCTTGCGCCGTGGCCGGGGTCTACCGAATCGGCTATAGTTTTCCCCAAGCGGCTGCGCCAGCCCGCGATCACGACGACAGGACATCGCCATGGACCAGGACGCCATCGACATCGACACCGCCGCCATCCCCAGCCTTGCCGACATACAGCACTGGACCGGCGTGATCGGTCGCGCGCAGCAGATGTTGATGACCCACGCGCTGACGTCGTGGGACCCGGCGCAGGCGCAGCAGCTGATGAGCCGGATGACCGATGCCTCCTCGTTGCCGCCCGCGGCGTCGCCGGGCGCCATGGTCGACCAGGGGATGAAGCTGTGGCAGCAGGGCATGGATTTCTGGCTGGGCATGGCGGGCATGGGCGGCAACGCGGCGAGCGCGAGCGAGGCCAGGCCCGACCGCCGCTTCGCCGATGCGGCCTGGCGCGACAACCCGCTGTTTGCCTTTATCCGGCAAAGTTACGAGGCGATCGCGACCCAGCTGGAGCAGGCGGTCGACCGGATCGACGGCCTCGACCCCGAACAGAAGGCGCAGCTGCGCTTTACCACGCGCGGGTTCGTCGACGCGATGAGCCCGTCGAACTTCGCGCTGACCAACCCGGCGGTGCTGCGAAAGACGATCGAGACGCGCGGCGAGAACCTGCTCAAGGGCCTTGAGCACATGCTCGCCGATCTCGACAAGGGCCAGCTGACGCACACCGATAGCGAGGCGTTCGAGGTCGGGCGCAACATCGCGACGACGCCGGGAAAGGTGATCCACGAAACGCCGCTCTATCAGCTGATCCAATATGCGCCGACGACCGACAAGGTGCTCGCCGTGCCGCTGGTGATCTTCCCGCCATGGATCAACCGCTTCTACATCCTCGATCTCAATCCAAAGAAGAGCTTCGTCGCCTGGGCCGTCGCCCAGGGGCTGAGCGTGTTCATGGTGTCGTGGAAATCCGCCGACGCGTCGATGGCCGATATCGCGTGGGACGATTACGTCGCCGCGCAGATCGATGCCATCGACACGATCCGCGACACGCTGTCGGTCGATGCCGTCCATGCCATCGGCTATTGCGTGTCGGGCACGACGCTCGCCGCGACGCTCGCGCTGCTCGCCGCGCGCGGCGAGGCCGACAAGGTCAAGTCGGCGACCTTCTTTACCGCGCAGGTCGATTTCGAACTCGCGGGCGACCTCGCGCTGATGACCGGGACCGAGCATCTCAAGCTGATCGAGAGCATGGAAACCGACGGCTATTTCGACGGCCGCTACATGGCCGCGACGTTCAATGCGCTGCGCGGGCGCGACCTGATCTGGAATTACGTCGTCAGCAACTATCTGCTGGGCGAGGATTATCCCGCGTTCGACCTGCTCCACTGGAATGGCGACACGACCAACCTGCCCGCCAAATGGCATCGCGGCTATCTGACCGACCTCTATCGCGACAACAAGCTCGTCGTGCCGGGCAAGATGGCCGTCGACGGCACGCCGATCGACCTCAGGAAGATCACCACGCCCGCTTATATCCAGGCGGGGCGCGAGGACCATATCGCGCCGCCCGAAAGCGTCTGGCGGATGATGGACCATCTGTCGGGTCCGAAGCATTTCACGCTCGCCGGCTCGGGCCATATCGCCGGGGTGGTCAACCATCCCGAGGCGAACAAATACCAATATTGGACCAACGACGATCCCGATGTCGCCAGCCTCGACGACTTCGTCGCCGGGGCCGAGGAACGTCCCGGCAGCTGGTGGCCCGACTGGCTCGACTGGATCCGCGAACAGGATTATGTCGAGGTCGCCGCCAAGGGCGCGCGCATCCCCGGCAAGGGCAAGAAAAAAGCGATCGAGGACGCCCCCGGCCGCTACGTCACGACGCGCTAGACCGCGCGAGACCGCCTGAATCGGCCGACCTGCGGGTTCCTCGCAATGACTTTGCTGCACTGCACCATTTTTCCTTGCAATCGATCGCTCGGTCGTCTATGTTGCACTGCAGCAAAGGAAGGAGTGTGCCATGGCCACTACCACGAAATCGAAGGCCGCGACGAAGACCGCCGCCGGCAAACTTAAACCCGCGGCCCGCAAGGTCGCTCAGAAAGGAACCGCCCAGATGAACGATACCGTCGAGAAAATCACCGAGACCGCCAAGAAGGTCGGCGCCGAGACCAAGGCTCGCGTCGAAACGATCGTCGCCGACGCCAATGTCCGCACCCGCGAAGCGATGGAAAAAAGCGTGAAGTCGACCGAGGAAATGGTCGAATTCTCGAAGGGCAATGTCGAAGCGCTCGTCGAAAGCAGCAAGATCGCCGCCGAAGGCCTGAAGTCGATCGGCGAAGATACCGCCGAGTTCGCGCGCAAGTCGTTCGAGGAAGCCTCGGCATCGGCCAAGCAGTTCGCCGCCGCCAAGAGCCCGGCCGACATGTTCAAGCTGCAGGGCGATTACGCCCGTTCGGCGTTCGACGCGATCGTCGCGCAGACGTCGAAGAACACCGAAGCCATGCTGAAGCTGGTTGGCGAAAGCATGCAGCCGGTGTCGAACCGCGTTGCGATGGCGGCCGAGAAGATCAAGACCGCCGCTTAAGCGCCGGGGCTTGATCGTCACCGTCAAGCAAGGGCCGCTCCGCCAAATTGGCGGGGCGGCCCTTTGCATGCGGCGGCGCCTTGCCCCCTTGTTTCCGGCGCCCGGCGTGCCATATCTTCGCCGCATGACGAACGTCCACCGCCTCGCCCGAAATTCGGTGCCGCGCGCCGCGAGCAAGCCGCCGCGCATCGACGACGGCGACGGCCGGACCGGCGTCGCCACCAGGACGCGCACGCGGACCAAAAAGCCGTCGATGTACAAGGTGCTGATCCTCAACGACGATTATACGCCGATGGAATTCGTCGTTTACATCCTCCAGCGCTTTTTCAAGATGGACATGGAGGAAGCGACGCAGGTCATGCTCCATGTCCACCAACGCGGCGTCGGCGTGTGCGGAACGTACAGCTACGAGATTGCCGAGATGAAGGCGACGCAGGTCATGGACTGCGCCCGCGACAATCAGCACCCGCTGCAATGCACGGTGGAAAAGGCTTAATTCCGCCTTTCCGGCGCGCGCGCGCCGGTCATGCCGTCCCGCACCGGCGCAAAACTATGGGCGGGCGTCGGGCAGCCAGCTGAAATCGAGGTCGGCAAAGCGGTCGATGTAGTTCGCGACTTCGCGCATCCGCGCCTCGTCGATCACCCGGACCATCGATCCCTTGCGCGAAATCACCTTTTCCTCGGTCAGTTCGCGCAGCATGCGATTGACGTGCACCGAGGTCAGGCCGGTCGCGTCGCCCAGCTCCTCCTGCGTCAGGCGCGGGTCGAAACTCTCGATCGCGTCGCCGGTCATGATCCGCAGGCGCTGCAGGATATCGAGCAGCACGGCGGCAACGCGCGATTTGGCCGAGGTCCGCCCGATCGAGGCGAGACGATCGGTCAATGCCACCCGCTCGGCCTGGTTGAGCGCGAACAGCAGCGCGGCGACGCGCGGATGCTCGCCCAGCAAGGTCTTGAGCGCGTCCTTTTCGAACGGGCAGATGATCGCGTCCTCGGTCGCGACGATGGTCTCGCAGGCCGTGCTGTAGATGGCATTGCCGGTGCCGACCGAATCGCCGGCATAATAGAGGCGCAGAATCTGGCGGCTGCCGTCGTCGACATGGACATAGCTCATCAGGCGGCCATGATTGACGACGTAGATCTCGTCGGCCGGATCGCCCTCGCGCTGCAGGATGTCGCCGCGCTTCATGTCGCGCTTGTTTTCCTCGAGCCGCGCGAGCGCCGCGCGCTCGACCTCGGTCAGCGCGACATAATGGCTCAGATATTCGGCGAAACAGCTACCAGACATTGTACTTTCCCTTGTTCAACGCCGCGCCCCGGCCACGCCCGGCGGGCGTTCGATACTGGCGAAACGCTAGGGCATGGGCGCGGACAAGTCCATCGCCCGGAGCCTTCCCCCGGCGCTTGCACAGCGGTCGCGAGGCGCTATGAGACTGGGATGGACCAAATCGTCATTCGCGGCGGAAACCCGCTCAAGGGGCGCATCCCGATTTCGGGCGCCAAGAACAGCGCGCTTACCCTGTTGCCGTGCGCACTCCTCACCGACGAACCGCTGACGCTGCGCAACCTGCCGCGGCTCGCCGACGTCGACAGCTTCGGCCATTTGCTCAACCAGCTCGGCGCGACGACGATGGTCGAGGGATCGCATCCGCAGGATTTCGGCCGCGTCATGACGATCCGCGCGAGCCGCATCACCGCGACGATGGCGCCCTACGACATCGTCCGCAAGATGCGCGCCTCGATCCTCGTGCTCGGCCCGTTGCTCGCGCGCACCGGCGAGGCGACGGTATCGCTGCCCGGCGGCTGCGCGATCGGCAACCGGCCGATCGACTTGCATTTGAAGGCGCTCGAGGCGTTCGGCGCCGAAATCGAGATCGCCGCGGGCTATGTCAGGGCGACCGCACCGGGCGGGCGGCTCGCCGGCGGCACCTATCGCTTCCCCGTCGTCTCGGTCGGCGCGACCGAGAACGCGCTGATGGCCGCCGCGCTCGCCAGGGGCACCTGCGTCATCGAGAATGCGGCGCGCGAGCCCGAGATCGTCGATCTGTGCAACTGCCTCGTCGCGATGGGGGCGAGCATCGACGGCATCGGCGGCGCGACGCTGACGATCGAGGGACGCGACCGGCTCCACGGCGCGACCTACAACGTCATGCCCGACCGCATCGAGGCGGGCAGCTATGCCTGTGCCGCGCTGATCACCGGCGGCGAGATCGACCTGGTTGGCGCGCGGATCGACGAGATGCAGGCGACGGTCGATGCGCTGATCGATGCGGGCGCGACGGTCGAACAGCGCGGCGATGCGGTCCATGTCGGATCGAACGGCAAGCTGCGCGGCATCAACCTGACCACCGCGCCCTATCCCGGCTTTGCCACCGACATGCAGGCCCAGTTCATGGCGATGCTGACGCTCGCCGAGGGCGCGAGCGTGCTGACCGAGACGATCTTCGAGAACCGCTACATGCACGTTCCCGAGCTTGCCCGCATGGGCGCCGACATCCGGGTCGACGGCCACACCGCGATCGTTCGCGGCGTCGACGGCCTGAAAGGCGCGCCGGTCATGGCGACCGACCTGCGCGCATCGATGAGCCTGATCATCGCCGGCCTCGCCGCCGAAGGTGAAACGCAGGTCAGCCGCATCTACCACCTCGATCGCGGTTACGAGCGGCTCGAGGAGAAGCTTCAGGCGGTCGGCGCCGATATCGAGCGCATCGACGGGGGGTAGAATTTGCGTCCGCCCAATTGCGAACCACGCCAAGACTGTTATCGTTTAAAAATGATGCTCCGGTCTAGAAACGCCACAATTATCGTCGCGACGGTAATCGTTCTTGCTTTAGGCTGGAGCTACTTAAGCACAGTTTACGCCAGAGATATCGGGCGAACCAACCCTTGCGCCGCGGCCAATTTCCAATTGCCGTGGTTCAATTTTTCGGAAACTTACACTGAGGGTTTAGCGCTCGGCGTTGCCGTCGGATCGACGAAAGCCGAAGCCATTCGGTCGGCAGAACAATCTGGAATGCAAGTGGACCCGAGCGGCTGGTCGGATAATCGAGCTGGTGGCGTCGACCTATACGGACCGATGGAATTACATTCAAAAATGCTCCAACAACCTTATTTGATTTTTCACGATCCGGAAAACTTAGAAGGTAGCATGATTATCAACTTCCGGAAAGACAGGGTGTCCAACGTTGAAGTTTACTGCATTAATACTGAAGCTATTTAGATTATCTATTACCAGCCTGCTTTCTATCGGCAAGACCGTGTGCAAGACGGTTCACTCAGATATTCATTCCACCGCCACCGGGGTCATGTTGCCGCTGACGACGGGGCGCGCGGGGCGGGCCTTGAGCGCGATGGCGAGGCCGGCGAAGGCGAGCACGCCGCCGATGATCGCGTTGGGCGTCCAGCGATAGCCCTCCATCACCGTCGAGATCAGCATCGCGATGATCGGCACGAGCATGCTCGACCACGCCGCCTGGCCGGGGCCGACTTCGCGGATGATGCCGAAATAGAGCGGAAAGGCGACCGCGCTCGCGAAAATGCCGAGATAGAGGACGCCGCCGAGATAGGCGGCGTCGGTCGCGATGACCGGCGGGCCCGTCGTGATCCAGGCATAGCCGGCATCGCCGATCGCGCCATAGAGCATCGCCCAGGCCAGCATCACCGCCATGTCCTGCGCGCGGGCAAGGCGGCTACCCTGGGTGACGTTGGCGATCGAGGCGGCAAGCACCCCCGCCAGCGTCAGGCCGATGCCGAGCAGCACCGCGTCGCCGCCGGCAGCGCCGCCGGTAAGCGCCATCGCGCGGTATTCGCGCACGATCATCAGCGCGACGCCGCAGATCGCGATCCCCGCGCCGACGAGAAAACGCCGCGACAGGCCGCTACCGAGAAAGATTCGCGATAATATGGTATTCGGCACCATCAGCAACGCGAACAGCACCGCCACGAGCCCCGAGGTGACGTATTGTTCGGCGCGATAGACGAAGTTGAAATTGCCGACGAACTGGGTGAGGCCGATCAGCATCGCGAGGCCGTGGCCGCCAACCGTCAGGCCGAGCGGCTTGCGCTTCCACGAAGCGAAGGCGAACATCGCGGCCGAGGCGACGAAGAAGCGATAGGCGACGCTCCACGTCACCGGCACCTCGCCCAGTTGCCCGCGAATGACGATCCAGGTCGAACCCCAGATCAGCGTGCAGATGACGAACGGGATGAGGACGCGCGGGGTGAGGAGCGTCGGGGTATCGTGACCCGATTCGCCGCGACCTTCGCTCACAATGCGCGCAACGCGTCGGCGAGCGGGGCGACGGCGGCGGCATCCTGGTCCCAGCTCGTTACCAGGCGCGCGGCGCCGGCGCCCCAGTCGTAGAAATCGAAGCCCTTCGCGCGCAGGCTGGCGGCTTCGTCGGCCGAGAGACGAACGAACAGTTCGTTGGCCTCGACGGGGTGCAGCAGGCGGTCGCCAGCGGCTTCGGCGATGAGCGCCGCCCCGGCATTGGCGGCGCGCGCGTTGGCGAGCCACAAATCGTCGTCGATCATCGCGAGCAACTGCGCTGCGGCGAAGCGGCCTTTCGACATCAGATGGCCGCCGCGCTTCCTGAGTTCGCGCACGCCCGACAGATCCTGATCGCCGAAAAAGACCAGCACCTCGGCATTCATCCCGCCGTTCTTGACGAAGCCGAAGCTGAGCGCGTCGACGCCTGCGCGGCAGGTGACGTCGGCGGGCGACGCGCCGGTGAAGGCGACGGCATTCGCGAAGCGCGCGCCATCCATATGGAGCCTGAGGCCGTGCGCGCGGCACGCCTCGCCGACCGCAGTCACCTCGGCCGGGTGCCAGGCGAGGCCGTATTCGGACGCATTGGTGATCGACACGACGCTGGGCTGGACCTGGTGGACGTCGGCGCGAATCCCCGCGCATTTTTCGGCGATGGCCTCGGGCGAAAGCTTGGCCCCCTCGCCGCCCGCGAGGATCAGCTTGGCGCCGCCCGAGTACATCGCCGGGGCGCCGCATTCGTCGACCTCGATATGCGCTTCCTCGTGGCAGATCACCCCCTGCCAGGGGCGCGCATAATGCGCGAGCGCGATCGCATTCGCCGCCGTGCCGGTGGTGATCCACAATGCGGTGCAGCGCGTTTCGAACAGGTCAGAGAACGCATCGTCGAGCTTTGCCGACAGCGCATCGCCGTCATAGGCGGTGTCGACCTGGTTGGCCGCCGCGACGGCCTCCATCACCTTGGGGTGAACGCGCGCAGCGTTGTCGGAAAAGAAGCGAGTCGCGGTCATTTCGAGCCTAGGTCCTTCCCTGCGGCGTGCCCTTGCGGATCTTCTCGCGGTTGCGGCGGCCGAGCAGCTGGAGGCGCAGCGCGTTGAGCTTGATGAAGCCGTGCGCGTCCTTCTGGTCGTAGCTGCCAGCATCGTCCTCGAAGGTGACGACGTCCTTCGAATAGAGGTTGAAATCGACATCGGCGCGGCGGCCGACGACCTGGACGCTGCCCTTGTAGAGCTTCAGGCGGACGTCCCCGGTGACATCGGCCTGGCTGCGGTCGATCAATGCCTGGAGCATCTCGCGTTCGGGGCTGAACCACAGGCCGTTGTAGATGAGCTCGGCATAGCGCGGCATCAGCTCGTCCTTCAAATGCATCGCGCCGCGGTCGAGCGTCAGCTGCTCGATCCCGCGATGCGCGGCGAGCAGGATCGTGCCGCCCGGCGTTTCGTACATGCCGCGCGATTTCATCCCGACGAAGCGGTTTTCGACGAGGTCGAGCCGGCCGATGCCGTGGCGCTTGCCATGCGCGTTGAGCGCGGTGAGCAAGGTCGCGGGGCTCATCGCCTCGCCGTCGATCGACACCGGATCGCCGCGTTCGAACCCGACGACGATGTATTCGGGCGTGTCGGGCGCGTCCTCTGGATTGTCGGTGCGCGAATAGACATGATCGGGGACCTCGTCCCACGGGTCCTCGAGCACCTTGCCCTCGGACGAGGTGTGGAGCAGGTTGGCGTCGGTCGAGAAGGGCGCTTCGCCGCGCTTGTCCTTGGCGACGGGGATATCGTGCGCTTCGGCGAACTCGATCAGCCGCGTGCGGCTGGTGAGGTCCCATTCGCGCCACGGCGCGATCACCGCGATGTCGGGATCGAGCGCGTAATATCCCAGCTCGAAGCGGACCTGGTCGTTGCCTTTGCCGGTGGCGCCGTGCGCGACCGCATCGGCGCCGACCTCGCGCGCGATCTCGATCTGGCGTT
>Ga0100390_10005499_pt1 | contig 10831 bp, 9 predicted proteins | sample CryGeymeta201514_FD_81540 | JGI IMG/M metagenome (GOLD analysis project Ga0100390, IMG submission 81540) | Groundwater microbial communities from Crystal Geyser aquifers in Utah, USA - Crystal Geyser metaG 2015-14 | ecosystem: Environmental > Aquatic > Deep subsurface > Groundwater | place: USA... | reverse complement strand
GGATGACGTAGGCTCGATGCGCAGCGCTCGGCATGATTTTGTGCCCATCGCTAAAAGTCTGGATGCGATTTTTGTCCATTGGGGGAGATCGGATATCGAAGCTTTCAAGGAAAGATTAAATAACGGAGTAATCGAAAATATTAATTGTAATAACGACGCGGGCCGGCCTGGCGGCGATTGCTGCTATCGCAAGACTGGCATGGCGCGGGGGGTGGATTCCGGCTATGCCAAATTCAGCAAGCTTTTGGAATGTTCCAAGGAATTCAGCTATCGCATGGAAGGCCAGTTTTCCGGTTATGCCCATCAAGGCGAAGCTCCCTTGGATCAAAGACCGGATACGGCGCACTTAAGAGTCGGTTTTCCCGGTCCCTTTGAGGTGGAATATGATTACGACAAAGTCTCTAATTCATTCTTGCGTATTTGGGGCAATACTCCCGATTATGACCGCAATAATAAAAAAAGAATAGCGTCTAAAAACGTGGTGGTGATGATGGCGGTTTCCGAACAGATTGAAGGGCAATATAATAATGTCCAGCTGGGCGATCCCTGGTATGACACCTCCGATTCCGGCGAAGCCAGATATTACATCAACGGCCAGGAAATTTTAGGCACTTGGAAAAAAGACAAATCCAGCATTGACAGCAAGCTGCTTTTCTATGACAGCAACGGACAAGAAATCAAATTTGTTCCCGGACAAATCTGGGTGGAAGTGTTGGAACCGGGTTCGGGACTCAAGTGGGTGACAAGCCAGGTTTAAAAACTTAAAAATCTATTTAAGAAAACTTTCCGTTAAGGGGAGTTTTCTTTTTTATTTCCACTTTCTTTTTAGAAAAGAAAGTGGAGAAAGAAAAGCCCGCCCCGACTAGGAAAATGACAAATTCGGATTCACTCGCTAAAACTTCTCAAGTCGCTTACGCTAAAAGAGAAGTTTTTTTACGCTCGCTTCATCTCGAATTTATACCATTTTCCGGCGTAAGGGCGGAATAGATTTTTAGTATTTTGTTATATTTTCAAGATACAATATACTGGATATATGATTATTTTTCTTTACGGAGAGGATGCTTTCCGGTCCAATTTAAAACTGCGAGCCCTTAAGGATAAGTTTCTTTTAAGCGACACTTCCGCTTCCGGATTATCGGTTTTGGATTATGGAGAAAAACCCGGAGAAACAAAGGATATAAAATTGATAGATATTTTGGAATCAGCCAACTTACTTTCGCCTAAGAGACTGGTGATAATCAAGAGAATAATTGCCCAAGGGTCAAAAGAAGAACAGGAAAATATCTTAGCTTATCTTAAAAAGAAGCAGAAAAAAATAGAAGGAGATAGGGATTTAGTAATCGTTTTTTGGGAAGAAATTTTAAATCAAAAAAAGAATGCGCTCTTCCAATTTTTAACTGCCGAAAAGACAGAAATTAAACAACAGGAATTCACAAAACTTTCCGGAGCCAAATTAGAGCAATGGGTTTTAAAAAGAATGCAGGAACTTTTTGGCCGGGCGAATATTTCTCAAAAAACTCTGGAAAAACTCATAATTTTTTGCGGCCAGGATACGCGAATTTTAAATAATGAAATCGGGAAATTGGCCAATTTTTGCGATCAAAAAACTATCCAGGAGAAAGACGTGGAAGAGCTGGTCCAGGCGGCGCTTGCCGGCAATATTTTTTCCATTATTGACGCGGTGGCCGAAGGCCGGAAAAAAGACGCGCTGCTGCTTGTGCATCAGCATCTTAGTAAAGGCGAAGATCCTTTTTATCTTTTTTCCATGCTGGTTTATCAGTTGCGCAATCTGCTGAAGGTCGCCGATTTAAAAGAAAATTTTAGCTATCCGGAAAGGGAGATCATTCGGGTTTCCCAAATGCACCCTTTTATCGTGCGCAAAAGTTTAAACCAAATTCGCAATTTTACTTTTGTTCAATTGGCGAAACTTTACCAAAAATTAAGCCAGCTGGATGTCATGATGAAAACGGGAAAAGTCGGGGCGGAATTGGCGCTGGATAAATTTATAGCGGAGATGTAATTACTTTTTCTTGCCGTATCAGATTTGTCATTGCGAGCACCCGTTGCACGAGTATAAACTCCGCGAAGCAATCTAATTTTAAAGTTTATTAGATTGCCACGGTCGTTTCGAGGCGAAACTTCCTCGCAATGACATTTTTTTAAAATTAAGATTAAAAAAATTCCGATTACTCGGAACTTTTTAATTTACTTTTATTTCTTTGCCAGCGCTTTGACTTTGGCGTTCAAGCGGGATTTCTGGCGGGCGGCCGTATTTTTGGGCAGAACTTTCTTCTGAACCGCTTTGTCAAGAGCCGTTAAGGATTTCTTCAGCCAATTTTGAGCTTCTTTAATATCACCCCTGGCAACGGCTTCCCGGGTTTTTTTAATAGCGCTGCGGAAAATTCCTTTAATTTGATTGTTAATGGCGGTTTTTCTTCCGGTTACGCGGATGTATTTTTTAGCCGCTTTTTTGATAGGCATAAATCTTTTTAAAATAAAAAATTAAAAATAAAATATTAAAAATACGGGATATATACTTAGTAAGTTTTATCATAATATCAATTTTTTGGCAAGAAAGGGGGAAAATGATAGAATTAAAAAGGTCAAATGGTTATCAAGATTTAATATTTAGTTTAGCAATTTAGCAATATAACAATGTAACAATTTAATTTATGTTGGCTAAAATTAAGGGCAAAATTGAATATATCAAAAACGGCTACGCGGTGATTGGCGCGGGCGGCTTGGGTTATAAAGTTTTTTCGACGCCCTATATTCTGGGAAAAATCGCCGGCCGGGAAGAAGCGGAGTTTTTTTTACACACCCATGTGCGGGAAGACACCTTGGCGCTGTATGGCTTTTTGGCGCCGGAGGAACTGGAGATGTTTGAATTGCTTATTTCCATTTCCGGCATCGGACCCAAAGCCGGAATGGGAATTCTTTCCATCGCTTCTCCGAAAACCATTAAAACAGCCATCTTAAACGAAGATTCTTCTCTTCTCACTAAAGTTTCCGGCATCGGCAAAAAAACCGCCGAAAGGGTCATTCTGGAACTCCAAAATAAAGTGGCCGATATTTCCGTGGGCGACAAAGAAGAAGCGGTAGTGGATTCGGACACGATTGAAGCGCTAACCGGCATGGGTTATTCGGTGACCGAAGCCCGGGATATTTTGAAAACCGCTCCCAAAGATATTAAAGATGTGGGTGAAAGAATTAAGTGGGCGCTTAGGAATTTGGGAAAAAAATAGCTTACTAATTACTAATAAAATACGAATATACGAATTTTTAATAATAGGCGGGTATCGTATAGCGGCTCATTATATAACCTTCCCAAGGTTGAGATGGGGGTTCGACTCCCCCTACCCGCTCAAAAAAATTTCAAGAAATTTTTTTGAGCGAGGCTCGCCCGTAAGGCGGCCCGCTCGTATAATTTCGAAACATTATCAGCGAGGCTCGCCCGTTCGCCCTTTGGGTGAAACGAAGGTGGCCCGCTCAAAACATATTAAAAATAACCCGTTAGAGGGTTATTTTTATTTGGCCTGTTTTTCCAAAGAGCGCCTTTGAGGGAAGCAGGTTTTTTGCTTAGAGTTCGTTTACGAAAAAACCTGGAAAGCTCCGTAATTTTCTTTCCCGCTATTCTTCTAATCTCTGTCTTTCCTTCAAAGCCTCATTTTCTTTTTTGAGTTCCACCATTTTTAATTCTCGCCCGACCATGTAACTGTTCATCTTTGCCAGTTCATCAATACGAATTTTAAGTTCTTCTGTCTTCTCGCTCACGCCTTTTTCGAGGTCTTTGGTATAATTGGCAAGTTTCACCTCGATCGCTCTTTTTAAAGTAATGTCTTCAATTGCTAGTAAAATTTGTTGGGTCGCATCCAACTGCCTAGCATTAAGCAGCATTGTTTTTACTCCAATGCCAGGAAAGTCATGGGAAACCTCATAATCGTTGAAAACTTTTTTATTAGGCAAAATATCTTCCAGTAACTTCTTCAGTTCAGGGATATTCCATTGACCATTCCCCAAATCATAAATAAACCTACCTTCCGTTTGCTCTTTTGTAACTTGGAAGTTTTTGTAGAAAGATGCATTTGCCCCGATTATTTGAAACTTAGGATCAAGAATCAAAAACGGTTCTCTGGCCGTATCTGAAAAAGTTTTGATGTAATACAAGGAGATTTCCGCGTCTGATTGCGTTATGGTTTTATTATCTTGCATACGTTCACCTCCTTTTAGTTAGTTTTATTTGAATAATTATTTAAATAGTTCTTAACTTTTTGGATGATTTTTCTGCTCATAAATTTATTTTCTCGCTTCCGTCACAAAAAATCCCCTTGCGAACAAAGGGGAGATATTTCTAAAAAGTTTTTCTGCGGTTAGAGTTTTGAGAGAGAGTAAGCGAGCGAGAGCATGAGTCATCTCTGGTTGGGATTTGATGAAAATACGTATATTTGTTACTCGCAACGCGTCGTTCATAGTTTTTCTTCTTAGTCTAAGAATCTCATTTTTTACAACCATTGTCAAGACAAGATTCAGGTTCATTTGCGGTATTATAAAGGGAGAAAAAAAGTTTTCGAACATGCGCGGGTTGGGGCAAAAAAACATTTATTTCTTGTTTTTGTCCACCTTAGGGGACTATAAATAATGAAAATCGCGCGCATTTTTGTTTTAGCAAAAAATACCCTGATTATCGAGGGCGTTTTTTTAATATAAAAAAACCGATTTAACATAGGTAATTTTTATTATACATAGCACGGGCTTTTTGATTAGAGCTTTGTTTTCCGCTATGCTAGTATTAAATTGAACTGGATTCCGGCTCTGGGGCCGGAATGACAATGAAATATATGACTTTAAATAAAGACAATAATTTTCTCCAATCGGATATTTGGCGGAAGTTTCAGGAAAGTGCTGGGCACAAGACTTTTCATTTGGAATTAAAATCCCCCTCCGATCCCCCTTTTGAAAAGGGGGAAGGTTTTAGTTTTTCGGCGAGCATAATTGAACATATCTTACCGGTGGTGGGAAAATATTTTTATTGTCCACGAGGCCCCATAATCGGAATTTCCAATGACCAAATCCCAATTTCCAATAAAATCCCAAATTCCAAATCCCAAATTAATTTGTTAATAGACTTGACGAAAAAGAAAAATGCCGGATGGGTTAGAATTGAACCGGAAAATGCAGAAACGCTGGAAATTATAAAAAAACAGGTTGATTTTAAAATAAGCAAGGCGCCGCATGATATGCAGCCGAGAGAAGTTTTGATTGTGGACATTACCAAATCAGAGGAAGAATTGCTATCCGGAATGAAAAGCAAAACACGGTATAATATCAACTTGGCGCAAAAACGAGGCGTATATGTTAGTGTCATTCCCGCGCAGGCGGGAATCCAGGAAACTGATTTTCTGGATTCCGGCTCCGGGGCCGGAATGACAAAAAAATATATTACTGAATTTATCAGATTAATTAAATTAACGGAAAAAAGGAAGGATATAAAATTTCATTCAGCAAATTATTATCAAAAAATGTTAGAGGTGATTCCGGGCAATATTTTAAAATTATATGTGGCGGAATATAATAATAAAGTCATCGCGGCTAATTTAATAATATTCTATGGCGATACGGCGACTTATCTCCATGGCGCGACGGACGATGAATATCGCAATACGATGGCGCCCTATCTTTTGCAATGGCAGGCGATACAAGACGCGAAAAAAGCGGGCTACGCGCGGTATGATTTAGGAGGAATCAAGACGGAAATTCCAAATTCTCTGGCTACGCCAGATCTGGCAAAGCCAGACAAATTCCAAATTCCAAATTCCGGAAATTGGTCCGGAATTACCAAATTCAAGCTGGGTTTTGCGCCGGCCGCCGAACCGGTAAAATTTCCCGGCAGTTATGATATAATAATAGACAGAAAAAAATATTGCTTGTATGGAATTATGCAAAAAATGAAACTCCTTTGGACTTACGCCCAGGGTATCTAGCGATATCTGCACCGCACGGACATTCGTCCGCGTTAATTGCGGCTGCAGAGTTGTTAAAACCTCTACTACACTCCGGGGTTGATACCGTTTATTCAAGCAAACAATAAAACTATTCAAAAGCGCGATACAAAATAGTTTTAATTTTTTTATACCATGGCGCGCGTATATTCCTTGATATTTTCGGGCAAGTTTTTTTTGTTTTTTATTTGTGTTATAATAATCATAACAGCGCGGGCAGTATATTTATGCGAAACAAAAAAGAAAAGTTAAGATTAAATGGAGGATTCACGCTGGTGGAACTGCTTCTGGTTATCGGTATCATTGCCACTTTGGCGGTAGTCACTTTCGTGGCTTTGGATCCGGCTCAACGCTTTGCCGACGCGCGCGATGCCAGAAGAACTTCCGATGTGGAAACGATTTTAAGCGCGGTGCATCAGTATGTCATTGACAATAAAGGCGACTTCCCTTCGGGCGTGGATGAAACGGAAAAACAGCTGGGCACGGCCAGCAGCGGCTGCGAAGCGACTTACGGGGAATGCAGCGCCAACACTTCGTATTGTCTGGACATATCCGGCGATCTGGCTAAATATCTCAAAACCATCCCTTATGATCCGCAAACCGGTTCGGCGGCCAGCACTCAATACACGATAGTTAGCGACAGCAACGGGATCGTGACCGTCAAAGCTTGCGATACCGAAGGAGAAACGGTAATTTCCGTTTCCCGCTGATTAAACCTAAATAACTCGCGCAAATTTGTGGATGAAGAAAAACCCCTATCCAAAGAAAAAATAATACCGGAAGAAACCATCCGCCCCGATGAACCTGCGGCGAAGCCGGTTCCGGCTAAAAAACCCGGAAGAAAAAAGAGATCTGCCAGGCAGGCTGTTTTATCAATCGCGCCAAGTTCAAGCGAGCCGGATCAAAATAAGCCGGCGGAAAAATCTTCCCGGCTGGTGGAAAATTTTTTTTAAAAAAATTCCGTTGCGAGCATTCCGATACCCGCGGAAAAATCTGAAGAAGCGCCAAAAAATGATCTGAAAAATCTCAATCAAGAAATTCCGCCGTTTGTTTTAACGCCGCCGTCTTCGCCGGATCAAGGGAGGAATCCGGACGGACAAGAGAAACAAATTGCGGATAAAAAAGAGTTTAAAGATGAGCCGGAAGCGAAACCGGATGTTTTTGCAAAAGAAGAAAGTCAAGACCAAAAGAAAAAATGGCTGAAAAGGTCTTTGATCGCGCTGGCAATTTGTTTGGTTTTAGGTTTGCTGGGCTTGACCGGTTATTTTTATTATAAATACAAGATCGCTTCTCAAGCCAATCCGGCGGAAAACGAAGCGCAAACTTACGCGGCCAAAATCGGAAAGTTTATTCTATTGCCTGCTGAAGAGCCGACTCTGGCGACGGTGGCGGATATTGAAAAACTCAAAGACCAGCCTTTTTTTGCCAACGCGCAAAATGGAGACAAAGTATTGTTTTTCACTCAAGCGCAAAAAGCCCTTTTATACCGCCCCGCGGAAAATAAGGTTATTGAAATCATGGCCATTAGCTCTTCCACGGCGCTTGAGCCCTCTTTGCCGGATCAGGGCGGGAATCCGGGCGAGTCGAGCGTAAACCAGGAAAGCGCGGATAAGGCTTCCGCCGAGAGCTGGAAAGCGGAGCAGACTGTTTCTGAAGAACAAACTCCGGCGGAAAGTCAGCTCAAGGAAGCCCCGCCCAAAACCGTCAAAGTGGCGGTGTATAACGGAACCAGCACCAAGGGTTTGGCGAAAAATATCAGTGAAAAAATTTCCGCGCTTTCCGGAGTGGAAATCGGAGCGATAGCCAACGCCGAAGGCGTTTACGCCAAAACAATCATTATCGATCTTTCCGGAAACAACGAGGCTTTCGTCCAAAGTCTCATGGAAAAAATCGGCGGGGAAGAAAGCGCGTTGCCGGAAGGCGAGCAAAAGCCGGAGGCGGACATTTTAATTATCAGCGGAAGCGATTTTAAAGCGGATTAAGCGGACGGAATTGTTTCGCGATATAAATATTTTTAACAAGACATATAGCCCTCTCTGATTATCATTCGGGCTTTGCAATGATTGGCGGCAGAATAAATAAAAAAATTGAGGAGTAAACATATGCGACTTCGCATTAAAGTGATTTTATCCGTTATAGTCATCATTGGCGCCTTGACCGCCGTTATTTTCTATATTTTTTCAGCCAATCTTACCGAAGATTTCCGAAAACTGGAAGAAGATAAGGCGTATGAAAACATTTCCCGGGCTTATGACACTCTGGCAAGCAGAATCGACGATCTTTCCGTTAAGCTTTCGGATTGGGCGCAATGGGACGACACTTATGATTTTGTCCAGGATCGAAATGAAGAATATGTCGACGTGAACCTGCAGGAAGAGGCGTTGACGCTCCTGCAGATTAATCTGATAATCATAACGGATGAAAGCGGAGATATTATCTTTAAAAAACATGTTAATCGGGAAGGAGAAGAAAAGCCTTTTCCTGAAAGATTGGAACAGTATTTTCCTTCGAAAAAAGCGCTTCCGGAGGAAGAAAACAGCGCTCCGGAAGGATATGAAGGAATTTTAATCATCCCCGCCGGGCCCGTAATCATAGTTTCCCGGGGCGTAACTTCCAGCGACGGAACCGCGCCCTTAAAAGGAGAAATTGCTTTCGGTTATTTTTTCGATGAAACCGCCGTGGAGCAGCTTTCCAATCTTACTTATTTGAAAATCAGCTATTCTCCGTATGGCGCGGATAATTTGGATCGCGCGTTTGACGCGCCGCGCCAAGCTCTTTCCAAAGAGCATCCGTTTTTCGTGGAAACTCCTCAAAATCAGGAAAAAATTTCCGCTTACGCGCTGATAAACGATGTTTTCGGCGATCCCGTTTTGATATTGCGGGCGGAAATGAACCGGAATACATATCAACAGGGGCTAAAAGCCATCGCGTTTTTTAAAAAATCGATCTTGTTTGCCGGAATCGCAATCATTCTGGTCATTTTAATTTTATTTGAATATCTGGTAATCCGGCGGCTGTCCAGGCTAAGCGCGAATATCAACAAAATCAATGTGGATAAAGGCCAATTAGCGATTGAAGTTATCTCCGGAAAAGACGAGGTTTCCCGTTTGGCGGTGGAAATTAATAAAATGCTGGAAAAAGTCGATATGGCGGAAACGCGAAAAAAAGAGCTGGAAAAGTTGAGAACCGCGGATACGGAAAAAATCCAAAAACAAAACCAGCATTCAGAAAAAACAAATAAAGCGATTCTGAATATTCTGGAAGATATCAGCAATTCGGAGCAGGATCTGCAAAGAAAAACCATAGAACTGAAAAAAGCCAGCCTGCTGGTCGAAGAGCAAAAAAAACGCGCCGAAGGCATTTTGCGGTTCCTGCAATCCATCGGTGAAGGAGTGTTCGCCACCGATCTCAATTGTTCTCTTATTTTTGTCAATCTGACAGCCGTGAAAATGATTTCCCGAGTTGAAAGCGATCCGCTGATCGGAAAAGAATATTCGGATAATTTTCTATTTATGAGCGGAAAAGGAGACGGCAAGAAAAAAATCGATCCCGTGAGGGAAGTGCTTAAAAACCCTCAAGTTTACGTGTTGCCCAACGATTGCTATCTGAATGTCCAGTCGGAAAATATTCCCATTTCCGGTTCTTTCGCGCCGATTACCGAAAAGGGAAAAATATTGGGAGCCGTGGGCGTTTTCCAGGATATAACGGAGTGTCATAAAATCGAGAAAGAAAAAGACAATTTCATGTCCATCACGGCCCATCAACTTCGAACCCCGCTTTCCGGCATTCGCTGGATGCTGGAATCGCTTCTGGACGGCGACGCGGGCAAGCTTTCCAGGGAGGCCAAAGATTATCTCAAGCAGATTTCTGAAAACAACCAGCGATTGGTCACCGTGGTCAACGATCTGCTGGATGTTTCCCGGATTAATATGGGCAAAAACAAAGAAGCTTCCATTCCGGTCGATATCTGTAAAATACTGCAGGAAGCGGTAGAAACATTGAAAGGCCTGGCCAATGAGCGCAAAGTGGAAATTTTTTATGAAAAAACGCCTTCTTTGAAATCGAAAATCAAAGCGAGTCCCAAACATCTTTTTCAGGCTCTGGAAAACCTTATTTCTAACGCTATCCGATACACTCCCGGAGGCGGAAAGGTCAAAGTTGTCGCGGATAAAAAAGATGGGAAAGTCCTCGTTAGCATAATTGATACTGGCATCGGCATTCCTAAAAAAGACCAGGATAAAATATTTAGCAAGTTTTTCCGCGCTTCCAACGCCGTTCTCAAAGAAGCCGACGGTTCGGGTTTAGGGCTGAATGTGGTAAAGTTGTTTATAGAAGAAAACGGCGGAAAAGTTTGGTTTAAAAGCGAAGAAGGAAAAGGGTCGACATTTTATGTTGCTTTGCCTTTTTGGGAGGCAACTGAATCTCCGCGCCCGTAAGGTTATGGCGGCAGAAAAAGAGCGGATGGCAATTTGAGTTTTTGATCTTTCCAGCCTCGTGCTCGCGCATGGAGCGTTGTGGCGAAAGAATAAATAATTTTTCAATTAAATTTTATGTGCGCAGAAACAAACAACACTAAAGGAGTCTCGCGTATTTTAGTGGGAGAGGACGATAAATTTCTCTCAAATATTTATAAAACCAAGCTTACAAAAATCGGATTCCAGGTGGATCACGCGCTTAACGGCGAGGAAGCGCTCAAAATGGCCCGGGAAGGTGAGTTCAAGAATTTAGAGCCCCTTTTTTGAAATTTCCAGAGCGATAACTTCGTTAGGAGTTAGATAATTAAGGGATTTTCTCGGTCTATTGTTTAGTCTTTCCTGCACCGCGTAAACTTC
>Ga0100390_10005474_pt1 | contig 10857 bp, 10 predicted proteins | sample CryGeymeta201514_FD_81540 | JGI IMG/M metagenome (GOLD analysis project Ga0100390, IMG submission 81540) | Groundwater microbial communities from Crystal Geyser aquifers in Utah, USA - Crystal Geyser metaG 2015-14 | ecosystem: Environmental > Aquatic > Deep subsurface > Groundwater | place... | reverse complement strand
CTTTGCGAAAAGCGCTGCACGCTTTGCATCAACAAAAGAATAAATTGATCACTTATGACACCAGTGATGAAGATGATGCGGTGATTGGCGCACAATTGGGATGCAATGGCATCATCCAGGTTTTGTTCGAGCCTTTAAATTTTAAAGATGAGTTAAATCCTTGTGAATTGTTGAAAAATGTAATTTCCAAAAATGTCGCTCAGGCTATTATTGTTCAATTCAATTTGAACCGGGCTAGAGAACAATCGGGGACGATTTTAATTATTGATGAAAATTCACAATTTATAGGCAAGAAACCTGAGTCAGAATTATTTCAAATTTTTCAGAAGCAGGCAAAACTTAGTTTAGAAACTAAAAGATCTCAATTTGCAGAATTTCAGAATTCCGAAGAAAAACAACATATTTTTATTCAGAATTACCAGCCGCCGGTTAAATTGGTAATTGTAGGAGCAGGGAACGATGCTCAACTATTAGCACAACAGGCTGAATTACTTGGTTGGGAAGTTACAGTGAGCGATGGCCGACCTACGCATGCGAATGAACAACGTTTTTCCAGCTCGTGCCAGGTGATCGTTTCAAAACCGGCACAAACCTTGGGGAATATTGAAATAGATGAGCGAAGCTGCTTTGTGCTTATGAGTCATAATTATAATTATGATCTAGCAGTTCTAAAATTGTTGCTGAAGGAAGATGTGATCCCATATATTGGAATTCTTGGTCCGCTGAAGAAATATGAAAGGATGCAAGCAGATCTAGAAAATGAAGGTTTTGATATTTCAGAAGAAAATTACGACAAAATTTATGCTCCGGTAGGTTTAGAGATAGGTGCAGAAACTCCGGCAGAGATCGGACTTTCTATTTTAGCCGAAATTCAGTCGGTGCTTACTCAAACATCTGCGGGAAATCTAAGAGAAAAGTCGGAGCCTATACATGAAAAAGACGAAAACCGCTTTAAAACAGTAGTAAATTCAAGCTGTCACGATGCTTCGGGAGTTTCAGCTTCTCATTTTGATTGATATTTAATTTATGAGATCCTGAAATAAATTCAGGATGATAAGATTTTAATAATGTAAAAATAGTTTGATACAGAATGCTAAAATAGGAGTTGTGATTCTTGCCGCTGGTTCTTCCAGCCGACTTGGATATGCTAAACAGCTAGTGGAATTCAATGGGAAATTTTTATTGCAACATGCGATAGATGTTTCAGGTTTAATTGATTTTGACAGCAAAGTTTTAGTGTTAGGAGCTAGAAAAGATAAGATAGAAAGTGAAATCGATCTAAAGGAATTTGAGGTTGTAGCGAATGAGAATTGGGAAGCAGGAATGTCTACTAGTATTAGCAAAGGTGTGTTGAGGTCTCAAGAATTAGAACATGAGTTGGATCATATATTAATCTTACTATCAGATCAACCCTTTGTGAGTAAAGAAAGAATTGAGGAATTAATACAGGTTCAGTTGGACAAAAATAGTCAAGCTACCTATTCAGAATACGCAGGAGATATTGGCGTTCCTGCAATTTTTTCCGCAGAAGTTTTTCATGATCTTAAAGAATTGAAAGGAGATCAGGGAGCTAAAAAACTCATTCATGATAAGAAATTAGATTACGGGATCGTGAAGTTTGGAGAAGGTAATTTTGATGTAGATACCGCGGAAGATGTGGAACGATTAAAAAAGTTGGAAAAAGAATGAAAATGACCATAAAATATTTTGGAATGATCGCAGAAACTGCTGAAAAATCTGAAGAAATTCTGGATTTGAAGTCGGGATTTTCTGTGCAGGATCTTAAAGATCTGCAGGTCCAAAAATATAAAATTGCAGATCCGGAAGCGGTCCAAATTGCCGTGAATCAGGATCTGAATTCAAATTTAGATTTAAAAGAAGGTGATGAGGTAGCGTTTTTGCCGCCATTCTCAGGAGGATAATGAGGTACGATAGACAAATAACCTTGGATGAAGTTGGAGTTTCCGGACAGGAAAAACTCAGCAAAGCCAGTGTGCTCATCATCGGTGTGGGCGGACTAGGTTGCCCTGCCGCTCAATATCTTGTGGGTGCAGGTGTTGGAAAGATCGGGTTGATGGATCACGATAAAGTTTCTATCAGCAATTTGCATCGCCAGGTTTTATATAGTGAGAGTGATATCGGAAAATCGAAAGCTTTGGTAGCTCAGGAAAAACTACAGCAACTTAATAGTGAGATCGAAATTGTTGCTATAGAAGAAGCTTTGAGCATCGAAAATGCGGAAAAACTTTTTAGACAATATGATATTATCCTTGACGGAACAGATAATTTTGAGACTAAATATTTGATAAATGATGCCTGTATTTTAGCAGATAAGCCCTGGGTTTATGCTTCGATCTATAAAAATGAAGGTCAGTTGTCTGTTTTTAATTATCAAGGTGGACCAAGTTACCGCTGTCTTTTTCCGAAGACCACAAGACAGAATGTGAGTTGTGAAGCTACCGGTGTTTTAGGAGTAGTTCCCGGAATCTTTGGAATGCTTCAGGCGATGGAAATTTTAAAGATAGTTTTAGGAGCTGGAAATGTACTTTCAGGAAAACTGAAACTATCCAATTTGCTAAACGGTTCAGAACAAATTCTGAAGCTTCAGAAACGAGAAGAAGAGATCGAAAAGATCAAGGAAAACGGAATTATTCCGGTGATAATTGAATGTAAGATCAGTGATGACTCAAAACTCTATCTGGATATTCGGGAAATTTTTGAACAACCCAGAATCACTTCAGAAAAAGTGATACAGATACCGATGAGTGATCTGGATGAAAGGCTGTGGGAAATTCCGAAGAAAAAAGAAGTATTCGTTTTTTGCCAGTCGGGGAAACGAAGTAAGAAAGTTGTAGACCTTTTGAAAGCTGAATACGGCTTCGAGAATTTAAAGAATGTTGAAGGAGGAATAGATACTATAATTTCGAATTCCTGATAAAGTAATGGAGACCCTGAAATGAATTCAGGGTGACGATAAGTTAGTATCCGTCATGCTGAACTCGTTTCAGCATCTAAAAGGAGTTAGTGAAATGATTAAACCCTGAAATAATTCCGATAGCTATCGGAACAGGGTGACGATAAGAAGAAGGACATTAAGCAGAGATAGATGGATAAGAAAAAACCGAAAAAAGTATTTGTACAGGGAGCGATTCCGCCCGAAAAGATTGCGACTTCCATTGCAAATCATCAATCGAAGACCAATATTGGTGCACACAGCATCTTTTTAGGTCAGATTCGAGCAGATGAAATTGATGGAAAAACGGTGAGCGCGATTAATTATTCAGCATACGAGGAAATGGCAGAGAATGTTTTTCATGAAATAAGAGAAGCAGCTTTTTCTAAATTTGATATTACCTGCGCACATATCTATCATAGTCTCGGTGATGTAAAAGCCGGTGAAATATGTCTTTTTGTTTTTACTTCTTCGGCACATCGAAAGATCGCTATAGAAGCCTGCAATTATTTTGTAGAAGAGATCAAGGCGAATGTTCCAATTTTCGGAAAAGAGATTTTCGAAGATGAATCCCATCAATGGAAAGTGAATAAATAATGGTTGATATTACCCATAAAATAAATACGCTGAGAGAAGCTACTGCGATTGCGATCGTGCGAACTTCCAGCGAAGAAACGATCAAGGCGTTGCAGGAAAATAGAGTTCCGAAGGGAAATGTATTTGAAATGGCTAAAGCTGCAGGTTTGCTTGGGGTGAAGAAAACTCCAGACCTATTGCCAGATTGCCATCCGTTACCTATTGAATATACCGGAATTGAATATGAGATTAACGGACTCGAGATCCAGATCTCTATGACGGTAAAAACTATTTATAAGACCGGCGTCGAGGTGGAAGCGATGCACGGAGCTAGTGTTGTGGCGCTAACCATGTACGATATGCTGAAGCCTATCGATAAAAATGTGGAAATTGGGACTATAAGATTAGACAACAAAAAAGGCGGAAAATCATCTTACAAGATAGATGCTGAAGGACTTACCGCAAAGGTGGTAGTGTGCTCAGATACTATTTCTAAAGGAATAGGAGAAGATAAAGCCGGGTTAGCAATCGTTTCAAAATTGGAAGCATTTGGAATTAAAGCAGAACGGATTATTATTCCCGATGAGCCTGAAGAAATAAAATCAGCTTTAAACGAGGCAGACACAGATATGGTGATTTTTACAGGCGGAACGGGTGTTGGTCCGAGAGATGTAACTCCGGAAACTATTGAACCCATGCTGGATCTTAGGTTGAAAGGTGTGGAAGAGCAAATGCGCAGCTACGGGCAGGAACGTATGCCTTATGCAATGTTATCTAGATCTGTAGCGGGAATCGCTAAAGGCAAAGTGGTACTGGCATTACCGGGATCTACTAAAGGAGCTGCAGAATGCATGGATGCGATATTTCCGCATGTATTGCACGTTTTTAAAGTGATAGAAGGAAAAAGACATGATTGAAGAAAACAAACAAATAGTAGATAATTTCGGAAGAAAGCATACCTATCTCAGGATCTCCCTTACCGACAGGTGCAACCTTCGTTGTTTCTATTGTATGCCTGAAGAGGGAATCGATTTGATGGAGAAATCCAGTATTATGACCATTGAAGAGATCATTCAATTGGCGACTACTTTTCGTGATCTGGGCGTAGATACCATTCGACTTACCGGTGGAGAACCTTTGGTACGTAAGAATTTCGGATATCTGGTTGAAGAACTGGCGAAACTTGGTGTTACTTTAAAGATCACGACCAATGGGATCATGTTGGATAAATACCTGGAACTGTTTCAGAAGATAGGTTTAAAAAAGATCAATCTCAGCTTAGATACTTTGGACAAGGCGAAATCTGTGTTTATTACCAAGCGGGATTATTTCGATAGAATCTGGAAAAATATTCTACAGGCTTTGGAAATGGATATGGAGGTGAAGCTGAATATTGTACTGATAAAAGGAGTGAATGATAATGAGATCAATGATTTTATTGAATTGACCAAGCATAAGAATCTAGCGGTCAAATTTATTGAATTCATGCCATTTAAAGGAAATAAATGGGATTGGAGCAAGGGTGTTTCTGAACAGGAAATCCTGAATATCATTTCTGAAAAGTTTGGAGCTATTGAAGAACTGAATAACCCAAAACATAGCACTTCCAACAATTTTCAGGTGAAAGGACATGTGGGTAGCTTCGGAATTGTGAGTACCATCACCAATCCGTTTTGTGATGAATGTAACCGTATTCGCGTAACTGCAGATGGGAAAATGAAGAATTGTCTCTTTGCTAATTCGGAAACAGATCTATTAACGCCAATGCGAAATGGGGAAGAAATGAATGAATTGATCATTAATTCGATCAAGACCAAAAAGTTTTCTCGTGATGGGATGGATGTGAAAATGGATGCAGAGCATTATGAACAGAACAGGTCTATGATCTCAATTGGAGGGTAATGGTAACGATTGAAGAAGCACATAAGGTCATTAAAGATCAGCCTAAAGAACTTAAAATAGAAAGCAAAAATCTGAGCGATTGCCTTGGATTTTCGCTTTCAGAGAATATCACTGCACCGTTTGCGATGCCTTCTTTTGATAATTCTGCTATGGATGGTTATGCATTATGCGGGATTTCCCAAGAATATAAAATTGTAGGGGAAGTTGCTGCCGGAGACATGAGTGAGATCGATCTTAAAGAAGGAGAAGCCGTGCGTATCTTTACCGGTGCGAAAGTTCCGGAAAACACCATTGCCGTGATGATGCAGGAGAAAACCAGTGTAGAAGGTAAAAGGCTTCATTTAGAACAAATGCCTAAAGAAGGGCAAAATATTCGAAGAAAAGGTGGAGAACTGGAGGAAGGTGAGTTAGTTTTTGAAAAAGGATATACTACTACTCCGGCGGGAATTGGTTTAATTGGAGCTCTGGGAATTGAGAAATTGCAGGTTTATAAAAAACCTGTCATTCACTTAATCACTACGGGAAATGAATTGATCGCGCCCGGAAAACCAAAAGGCGAAGGTCAGATCTACGAATCTAATAGTTATGCATTAGCTGCTGCAGCTGAGGATTTTGGATTTGAATGTCAGGAGAAAAAACAAATTGCAGACGATTTCGAAAAGATTAAATTAGGAATAAAGGATTCGTTGGAGGTTTCAGATGTTTTGATACTTTCCGGAGGAATTTCGGTAGGAGATTATGATTTTGTGAAACAGGCGCTGGAAGAAAACGGCGTAGAAGAATTGTTCTATAAAGTATATCAAAAACCCGGAAAACCTCTTTACTTCGGAAGAAAAGGAAACAAGTTTGCTTTTGCCTTACCAGGTAATCCGGCTTCTTCTCTAAGTTGCTTTTATGTGTATGTATTGCCTTTACTTCAACAATTAAGCGGATCTGAAAAGAACGGATTAGAAAGATATTTCTTTCCTATTGTACATGAGTTTGGAAATAGGAGCGATAGACCTTCATTTTTGAAGGCAAAAATAGTAGAAGGCAAGGTAGAAATTTTGGACGGACAAGGTTCTTCTATGATAAGATCTATGGCCCTGGGAAATGCGCTGGCCTTTTTAGATGCTGAAACTTCAGCTAAGCAAGGAGACCTGGTAGAATGCTTGCTAATTTCGTGATATGCCACTGGAATATCTACCATTCATTTTTTTCTTTATCGCCTTATTTTACAGTTCTGTAGGCTTTGGTGGAGGTTCTAGTTATCTGGCAATTTTGAGTCTGGTGCTAACAGATTTCTATGAGATTCGCTCTACAGCATTAATTCTGAATATCTGTGTAGTTACAATTGGAACTATCGTATATATCAAAAACGGAGTTTTAAAACCAAAACTGATCTGGCCATTCTTTGTGCTAAGTATTCCATTTGCTTATTTAGGAGCACAGGTTAAACTCTCTCAAACAGTTTTTTTCCTCATCTTGGGAAGCGCATTAGTGCTAGCAGGATTTTTTATGTTGTTGAGGTTTGTTCAGAGTAAAATGGAGTCGGTAGAATTTTCTAATACCAAGAAACTGGTTTTAGGAGGAAGTATTGGCATGCTTTCCGGAGTTTCCGGAATTGGAGGAGGAATCTTTTTATCTCCAGTTTTAAATCTGCTAAAATGGAAAGATCCTAGAATAATCGCTTCGCTTGCTTCAGTATTTATTCTAGTGAATTCTATTGCGGGATTAGTAGGCTTACAAGTAGCCGGCACTTTTCAGTTAGATCATGAACTCGTATTAAAACTGATCATCGCCGTAATTCTTGGTGGAAGTATTGGCTCTTATCTATCGAGTAAGAAATTCAATTTAAAGATCCTGGGAATACTTACCGCAGTGCTGGTATTTTATGTGGGGCTTAGACTTATTCTTCAAAATGGTTTTGGAATAAACATTTAAAATCCTAGCATTAGAAAATTATATTAAGGCCAGCATTGAATTAGTAATATAAAATTTTATTTTTAAACCTTCCATTTCCCAAAATCATCAAGGAGAAGGATCTTAGAAAAGCACTTCTTCAAAGGAAACCTCTTCTCCTGATAATATGAATATCTTATTTTTGAGGCTGGAAGTATTTGCCTGAAGATTCCGATAATAATTTACATACTCATGATCAGGCTCTTTTAAACCAAGTATAACCAGATCGGCTTCCCGGCTGGATTCAGCAAGGATTTCTGGAAATTTTCTATTGCCTGCAATAATCAATTCATACTTTGCAGAAGATCTCATTTTGTTTATCATATTGGCCAGATTACGTTCAGCGTCTTTGGCTGCAGATTCATTTTGCACTACCATTTTAATAGTAAGATTTGCATCTCTCCATTCGAGACTTCGTTGCAGCAAATGCGCCATCACGATCATAAGGGCTCCATTTAATTTTAAGCCTCCCCACCACAGGTCTATATTTGCTTTGGGATTAGCGTTATAATCCTCTTCCATATCCAGAATCATCACGTTTCGCTGAGCTCTAAAGAAATAAGCAATCATGTCACAATAATCCGGTAAATGACTTTCCTCGCGGGTATCTCCCAGGATGATGGTATTAGGTTTAAGGCTTCCCAGACCGTAATGATCTATCATTGTTTTAGCTCCTATAAATGGATTGGCTGCCGGTACTATATGAACCATGCTAAAAATATTCCTTTTCCTTAAAAATTGCTTGGTATTCCGCTCAAGGTCTTTTAACCTTTTCTTGTTGATGTTCTGCTCTGTAAGAACGGTCGCTACTGTCATTAAGGCTTTTCCTTGTGTAAAACTATTAGCCATTGCAATAAGATGCCAACGGCTTAAAGGAGCACCCGATAGAACGAGGAAATGGGGCCGCCAGTTCTTAGGGTCGGCTACATCACTTAAGCGCATAAGACTGGATCTTATAAGACTTAGCAGAATGCCACGTTCTACTCCACCCCATGTTTTCTGAAGATTTCGCTTTTTAAGCCAGAAGAAGATAGCAGATACAAATACAGCAGCAATTAGAGTGGCCCAAGGATTTATGAGTATCATAGCCCCTATACAACCGGCTGCACCCAATAAGGAAAAGAACCAATGGACCTTGAACCGTGGACGAAAGGAAGGGGATTTTATTACATTTTCAACTCCTGCAGAAATATTAAGCACGCCGTAAGCTGTTAGAAAAAACATAGTGAGCACAGGAGCTATCATATTAAGATCTCCAAGTAATACTGCAGTTATCGTAAAAATAAGTGTAAATAGGGTCCCCATTCGAGGAAGGTTTTCTTTCCCGCTTCCTTTGCCAAGCCTTGCCATGACCGGAGGTAATACGCCATCACGAGCTAGAGCTTGTAAAACTCGCGGGGCAGCCATAGTACTGCCAAGGGCGCTGGATAAAGTAGCACCCCAAACTCCAATTAAAATGGCGTCACCCCAAAAGGCGATTCTTCGCATAATCATTGGATCTTCAATTAGACTAAGTGAGTCGGCTCGTGTGGCCATAATAACCGGCAGCACCATATAAATAATATATCCTGCACCTACCGCCATAAAAGTTCCTCTAGGTATTGATTTACTTGCATCTTTTAAATCACCGGACATGTTAACCCCTACATCTATACCGGTTACTGCTGGGAAAAAAACTGCGAAGACTACCCAAAAAGGAACAGAATTTTCTGAAGATGCACCCCATAACTCTATTTCTGTAGATTCTAGAGGGCTGCCAAAAATTAGTGAGATAAGAGAAATTGCAATAGCGGCAAGAATGAAATATTGCACTCTACTAGCTGCCTTAGCCGAAATAAGAGCTACCCCGGCAACAAATAGAATAGCAGCTACTGCTATTAATTTTTCATTTAATTGCGGAAATACTTGGACAATGCTTTCAGCAAAACCAACTGTGTACATGGAAACAGACAATGCCTGTGCCAGATAAAGTGAAATACCAACTGCTCCACCACTTTCTATTCCGAGGGAGCGGCTTATCATATAATAAGCGCCTCCAATTTTTACTTGTTGATCTGTTGCAATGGCTGCTAAGGAAAGTGAGGTTAGGAAAGTGATGGAAGTGGCCAAGGTTACTATAATAAGACTTCCCAATAATCCAACATTCCCCACTACCCAGCCAAACCGGAGGTACATAATTACTCCAAGTATGGTGAGAATGGAAGGAGTAAAAACACCAGCGAAGGTGCTTAGCCCAGCTGATTTTACGGCACCTGCCTTATTTTTAATTTTATTTTCCAAGCTATATTGAAATAGGTAGCTTGAAGATAGAAAAGGAATTGCAGAGGAAAATGAAAAAATCAAAATAAATTTACTTTAATCAGAAAGTATTATAAATAAATAGATTTAGAAGTGTGAAAAAAGCTTCGGATACTAATTTCCTAACTTCCTCAATCTAAGATAAACTTATAAAATGTGAGATTATTTATTTGCTTAAGGCGGTATTTTTGATTTTAGCGGAATAGTTAGATGGGAGCTAGATTAAAGATTTCATGTTTAGGAACTGTGTAAATATTAATTCGGATTTTGCAGGTTTCGTAAAAAAATAGTTATCAACTAAACAAAACAGAATTAAAAATTTAAACTGATTGGACAGCTACCCCATTAACAATTGGTCTAATCTTAGGGTGATAGAAGCAGAGGAGATGAATAAAATAATGGGATGTGAAGTATAAATACAAAAAAACCCGCAACATCGTTACGGGTTTCTTGGGTGGTGCCTCCAGGAATCGAACCAGGGACACAAGGATTTTCAGTCCTTTGCTCTACCAACTGAGCTAAGGCACCAGTTGCTTTAAAACTTGTAGTAAGCCTTTCAAGCGGGTGCAAATATAATTTCATTTTTATTAACCCACAAAGGAAATTTTAAAAAAATGCTTTTGTAACTTCGCTTTTTCAATTAGAATCTATGAATTTAGTGGTTGATATTGGAAATACACTGGTAAAACTAGCTGTATTTCAAGAGGATGGCTTACTTAAAAAGAAAACCTCTCTCAAGCAAGATTTTTTTAAAAATCTTGAAGAACTGCAAGTAAAATTTCCTGAAATAGATACTGTTTTGGTTTCTTCGGTCTCCAAAACACCAAAAAAATGGATTTCAAAGCTTCAGGAAGAGTTTAAAACCTTCGTTTTAAACCAGGATCTCCCTCAGGTTTTTAAAAATAATTATTCTTCTCCTAAAACATTGGGCAACGATAGAATTGCATTGGTCTCTGCTGCAAGTAAATTATATCCTTCTCAAAATATCTTGATTATAGATGCTGGATCTTGCATTACTTACGATCTTAAAAATGATAAAAACGAATATTTGGGCGGCGCAATTTCTCCTGGCTTACAAATGAGATTTCGGGCAATGAATACGTTTACCGAAAACTTGCCGTTATTAGAAGCAGAGGAAGAGATAATGCTTATTGGAAATACCACTGCAAAGTGTATGCAATCTGGTG
>Ga0100390_10005472_pt1 | contig 10858 bp, 8 predicted proteins | sample CryGeymeta201514_FD_81540 | JGI IMG/M metagenome (GOLD analysis project Ga0100390, IMG submission 81540) | Groundwater microbial communities from Crystal Geyser aquifers in Utah, USA - Crystal Geyser metaG 2015-14 | ecosystem: Environmental > Aquatic > Deep subsurface > Groundwater | place: USA... | reverse complement strand
TGACAACGCGAGCATGTCACCCACGATGGACCCACGCGAAAGACAGAAAATGAGGTTAAGTATCCAGTTCGTAGCCAAACGCGCTTATTTTAGGTCTAGGGCGCAGGTACCCAGAGCAACTGCAATCAGTAGGAGCTGACAGCAGCCTTTAAATGTCTTCTTCATTGCGTTCGTCCTTTCATTAATAGTGTTGGTCGCGAGGGGTTAAGTATGTCGGCGCCCTCACCAGGTAGTCTTCTTCACTGGTGAGGCGCCGACCTGTTGTCAATCGTGTAGACCACACGGCTCCTATCAGTTCCCACGGGTAGGGGGAGGCTGATCGGATTTGGCGATCTACCTGTTGTTGAGATAGTCCGCGCGTGCCAGGACAAAGGAGCTGTTCGATCTATAGCCCAGGTCGCTATCCAGTCGCACACCAAACTCAGTACCTTGCGCGACAGTAACATCCTGCGGCTTTGCATCCTTTTTCTGGGACTCGTTATAGAAGTAGCCGCCAGCAGCGCCCAGCAGGCCGCCGATGAGGGTGTTATCCAGCAGCTTGCCAATGAGCAATCCAGCGCCCGCACCAATGGCAATGAACTTCATACTATCGTTACTGCTGCTCTTCTTCTCCGTCGCGACCAGACGGCCGTCCGACGTTTGCGTCACATTCTTCTCGTCGAGCGAGATCAGCGATCCTGTGACGGCCATCCTGCGACCGTCGGGCAGACTCACTCCACGAAAGCTCAGGTCGAGCATCCCCGGTTGCCCCTTGCCAGCCAACTGTACCTGGGACAAGGTCCCTCCCATCTGCGTGCCGCGAGGAAATTCGGCATCCCCGTTCCGGGATGAACGGACAGTTACCGTAAAGGGATCTCCCACATGATTCGTTGCAGAGCTCAGGGCGTTGTCCAGGCTAACAGGAATCACAATTCCTGCAGGTATGACGACAGCCTGCGTGGACACCAGAGAAACTGGAGAGCTGATGATGGGCTGCTGATATTGGCCAGCGGTTTGAGTCCCGCTTGTGGTTATGGAAACCATCTGGGTGGCTGAAGACCACTTGACGTCAGCTCCGAGGGCCTCGCTGACAAACCGTAGCGGCACCATCGTTGAGCCGTGGATGATCATCGCTGGGACATCGAGGGGAACGGATCGTCCATTGACAATCGCGCGCGAGCTCCCAATGCTGATTTGCACATTGTTGTCGCCCTTATCCGCCGTGGCCGTTCTCGTCGTCTCGTTCCATTGCACCTCTGCGCCCAGTGACTCGAAAATGTCGCGCATCGGCACCATGGTTCTGCCGCTTACCTGTGTCGGCGGCACACTGAGGGCCAGCCGCCGCCCGTTCAACTCGACCTGCGTCGCTGTCATGCCTGAAGTAATGGCCAACGCCACTAATCCGGACAGCATCCCTGCCTTACTGAGAGGGTGCATCCCCCTCAAAATGGTTTTCATCATTGTCTTCTTCCTTTCTAAACTAAAACCTACGTCGCATGACTTCATGCGCCATGAACTGAGGTACTGAATGAGTCGACGCCCTCACCAGAGAGGATCCGCTTCACTGATGAGGCGCCGACATGTGTGTCGATTACTCAGCCTGCTGTTGCTTCACAATGCGCACTGCCTCTGATCTTGTAAGCCACGCACCATCTTGCGCATGGTCCAGGTAGCGCAGGTAACCAGCCAGCGACATGTAGTTTGCCTCTGCGCTGAAAGCCGTAAGGTTGCCTACCTGGGGATACTCTGCTGCGGACACTCGCCCAGCGAAAAGACCTGAAGCGAGCAGCACGGCAGAAGCCGATGCGATGAGCACCAATCGTTTCCACGTTCTCATGGGTTGTTCCTCCTTCCCTTTTTGATTTCCGCTTGCGGCTCTCAGGAGCCACGGATTCCACATCATTAGGATAGAGTATGCAAGGCCCCTTGACATCGCCCATCGAGTAGATTTCTGCCTGCATCAAGGGGCATGGGAGACCCTCTAACCATTGGGGGAGGAGGGGGGGGGAAGAAAAGTGAGGTGTACAGGCGTGTGCGGGCGTGGGGGTGAGGGAGAGTCGGCGACTAATCCAGCCGCACGAGCCCTCGCTTAAGGGCTGTCGTGATGGCTTGTGTGCGGTCGGTGGCGTTTAGTTTTCGCAAGATGGCGTTGACGTGGGACTTGATGGTACCTACGGAGACGTAAAGTGCGGAGGAAATATCCTTGTTGTTCTTGCCCTCAGCCATGTGACGCAGCACCTCGGTCTCACGCGACGTGAGCTCGGTGGCCGTCAGGTAGGCCGCCAGTTTTAACGCGATGGCAGGGGGAATAACGGTTTGCCCATCGTGGACGGCGCGAAGAGAATCCAGCAATTCGTCGCGCGGGGTGTCCTTAAGGAGATAGGCCTTAGCGCCCGCACGGAAGGCGCGATGGACGTCTTCGTCAGCATCGTAAATTGTGAGCAAGATGAGGCGCACAGTCGGGACCTCCTTCAGAATCGCTGCAATCGTGTCTACGCCATCCATCTCCGGTTCCGGCTGAGACGCGTTGCCCATTCGCAGATCGATCAACGCGACGTCAGGGCGGTGGAGGACGAACTGTTCCACCGCTTCCTGCCCGTTACTTGCCTCGGCCACGACCCTCATGTCCGGACAGCGACTGATTAAAGCCACCAACCCCTCGCGCACCACCGGGTGATCGTCCGCAATCAGAACTTTCAGCAGGTTCGTCTTCATTTCTTCTCCTCGCTGCTCTGCCGCAGCGTCTCCTCCAGTTTCTTCAACTCGGCACCGAAACCTGCCCAATCATCACGGCGGTAACTCTCCCGCGCTTTCTGCAAGTGCTGCAACGCCTCACGCGCGCGATCCTGTTGGCTGGTGAGGGCAGACGGGGCGGCGGTGGCTGGCGGCTGAGCGTTTTCGCCTTCCGTCACGGGCGCGACGGGTAACGTGTTTTGTCCCTCACCAAACAGCGCCGTCAGGCTGCGCTCCAGATTTGTCTCCATCACAATCTGATCCCCGTATGCGGCAATGACGCGTTTCAATTCAGGGATTTCTCCCTGCGCGGCCTTCATGTAGAGCGACTGAACGTAGAGCAGACTCTGCTCGATGGGGATGATAAGCAGGTTACCGCGCATCACGTCGCTGCCGCCCTGCCGCCACAGCGTCAGTTGCTGGCTGATGTCCGCCTCCTGCTCGATTCTGGCGTTGATTTGCGAAGGGCCGTAGACCAGCTTGGCTTGGGGGAAGTTGTAAACCAGGAGCTTGCCGTAGTGCGGTTGATCGCTGCGAGCGCACATCCAGGCCCGCAGGTTGTCCTTGCTGGCTGGGGTGAAGGGAACCAACTGAATGAATTCTTCCTTCGGCGCGTCGGGCAGTCGCATGATCGTGTAGTAAGGCTCCATGCTCTGACGGGGCGGTGCAATTCCCGCCCCCCCCGCTTGTTGCTGCTGAGGGAGGACTTGAGCGGCTGCCGAAGCATCACCAACCCCGCCGGCCGGAATCTCCCAAACATCTTCCTTGTTGTAGAACACCTGTGGGTCGTCCATGTGATAGACCGCATACATCCGCGCCTGCACCTCAAAAAGCGCCTGCGGATAGCGGAGGTGCTTTCGCAAATCGGGATCCATCTTTTCCAGAGGCTGGAAGAGACGCGGGAAGATTTTGGCGTAGGTGCGGAGAATGGGATCGCTGCGGACTCCCGAGTCCGATGCATCGGCAACGTAGAAAGTCACCGCGCCGTCGTAAGCGGCTACGACCGCTTTCACGGAGTTGCGGATGTAGTTGCCCATACCGGGCACCGGTTGCGAGTAAGGATACATTTCGCTGACAGTGTAGGCGTCGCACATCCAGAGGAGCTTCCCTTGACTGACGACGAGGTAAGGGTCGTTGTCGAAGAACAGAAACGGCGCGACGCGTCTCAGTCGCTCGTGGACGCGACGATAGAACATCACCCGGCTCTCGGCAGTGATGTCGTCGTTGAGCAAAACGGGCAGACTCCGGAAGCGGAGGGCAAACGCTACTCGCCGCAGGAAGCCACCCACCGGAACTCCCCCGTCGCCGGCATAGGTGGAGTAGACGTTCTTCTCGCCCGCCGGATAGTCGAATTCACGCGCCTTTGTGTTGACGAAGACGTAATCGTTGAGACTCTCTCCGTAGTAGACCTCCGGTCGAGAGATCTTTAGATTGTCGGAGTCCGTCCGAGGCGACCCCGGTTGGATGGGCGGGATATTCTTCACCAGGAAGTCTGGCAGCCCGTCCGCGGCGATGCGATTGACGGGGCTAACCACCGCGCCGTAACCGTGCGTGTAGGATAGATGCTCGTTGATCCAGAGCTTGCTGGGCAGGCGCTCGGAGGAAATCTCCCGCGCGGACAGCATCACCTGACGGTATTTGCCGTCGAGCATATAGCGGTCCACGTCCACATCATTGAAGTCGTAGTAGGTGCGAATCTCCTGTAGTTGTTTGTAGACGGCAAGCAGCGGGCTGTAGTCCCAGAGGCGGATGTTCTGCACCGTGAGGTCGTTCTGCTGCAATACTTCGGAGGTAAGCCCTGTTTCAGCGGCGAACTCTTTCTCCTCGACATTGTCCAGACTGTAAGCGGCGCGGGTGAAGCCGATGTTGTGCTTGATATAGGGTTGCTCCACGCTCAACTCATTGGGCGTGACGTGCAGCTTCTGAATGATGACAGGCAGCCCTGTCCCCCCAATCAGCGCCACCGCCACCCACATTCCCACCGCCGCGGCCGCCAACTTCCAGCCGCGCCTGTAGCCGCTGACGAGAACGACCGCCGCGCAGAGAGCCGCCACCACGAGCAACACTTTCAGCACGGGTAAGTCCACGTGCACATCGGTGTAACTGGCCCCGTAGGCCACGCCGCGGGACGAATAGAGCAGGTCATACATGCTCAGCCGATAACCCCACGCTTTGACCAGCAGCATCAGTCCCAGCAAGGTAAACAGGTGTGGCTTCACCTGCGGCGCTGCCACCACGCTGGTCTGGTCTGCCGCGATCCTTCGGTCGAAAATGTAGAGCAGCACCGACAAGATGAAGCACACCCCCAGCGCCACCAGGGCCCCACTGTAGAGCGCCTTGAGCAGAGGCAGTTGGAAGACATAGAACCCGATGTCCTTGCCGAACAGCGGGTCTGCTTTGTCAAACGCCGTCGGGTTTGCGTAGCGCAGGAACTTCTCCCAGAGCGAGGCGCAGAGAACTCCCGCGAAAAGAGCGATGGCAACCATGCCCACGGGCAGCAGGCTGTGGACGACCGGCTCAATCTGGTCACGTTGGCGAATCTCAAGGAGGTTATCCTGCAAGACTCTCAGCGACGCGCCCGGAGAGCCCCGCGTGATTCTCACGTTGATCCAGAACAACAGAAAGGCGATCACTGTCCCCATCAGGAACAGCGCGGCCTTCACCTTCAGTGCGGTCCGGAAAACGCTTGTGTAGCCAACTTCCACAAACCACACGTAGTCGGTGTAGAGGGTGATGACGCTTCCCGCAAAGAGAAGCGACAGGAACAATATCAAAAGCAACAGTCTTTTCATCTCAAACGTATTCCTTTTCAATCATCGCCCCTTTCAATGTCCGAAAGCCTCGGAAGGGACAGACTCCTATGTAACACGAAGGTAGTATTTTGCCGGTCAAGGCGGGAGGGGACGCCGGAGCGGCCCCCTCCCGCCCGCGACTGATTCAGGCCTCACAACGCGCGCAGGAAGGCGGCCAAGTCCTTCTTCTCCGCGGCGGCCAGGTGGAGCTGTTGGATGAGGTTGAAGTACTCCACGGTGTCCTCCAGGGTCCGGCAGCGCCCGTCGTGCAGGTAGGGAGGCGAGTCCTTGATGCCCCGCAGTGGGAAGGTCTTGATCGGGCCATCCGCGGCCATCATCATCCCGTTCTGCATCTCCTGTTTGTAGAAACGCTCCGCCATGAGGTTGTGCATGGTGTTGTCGGTGTAGTAAGGGGCTGCGTGGCACTTGGCGCACTGAGCCTTGCCGTTGAAGAGCGCCTCACCCCTTAGCTCGCCCCGAGTGGCCTGGGCCGTGTCGAGCTCGCCGTAGATGTTCAGTTTGGGTGCAGGCGGGAAATCCAGAAGCGACAGGAACTCCGTCATGAAGTGTACCTGGGAGCCCCTTTCAAGGACGTTAACGCCCTTCTTGGCAGCCATGCAGATATCTCCATCGAAGTAAGCCGCGCGCTGCTCGAATTCAGTGAAGTCCTCCACCGTCTTCAAGGCGCGCTGCGAGCCGAAGAGCCGCTGGATGTTCACCCCGCGCAGGGAGGGCGTATCGATCCGGTGCCGGAACTCCTGGGGGCGAATGTCGCCCACCAGGTGGGTGGCGTCGTTGGTGTGCCCGTTGACGTGGCAATCGAAGCACGTCACGCCGAGCATACCGTCAGGCCGGTCGGTGCGCCGGTCTTCGGTGGCGTTGAACTGCTGCTGGGGGAACTGCGTGACCAGCAGACGCAGCCCTTCAAGCTGCTTGGGGTTCAATAGACCGTTGAAGATCTCGTAGAAGTTGTTGATCGTCACGAGGCGCCCCTTGGCCACGTCACCCAAGTCGGGCCGCGTGGTGAGGTAGATGGCCGGCACCGCGTCCGGTAGAACCTGTTCGGGCAGATCGAAGTCCAAGTCGAAGCGGGTGAGTCTCGGCAACAGCTTCAACGTCATTTCCGGGAACAGCATGCCGCCCTCGGCGTGGTCGGGGAAAGGCAGGGGCTTGTAAGGGAAGAACCCCCTGTCCTTGATCTGCTCGGGTGTCATCTTATCAAGCTGCTCCCAGGTGACGCCCGCGAGTTTTGCGGTTGGCCCCACGGGAACGGGCTTGCCGCCGGACATCGTTATGGCCGGATCAGCCTTGATGTCGAGGTTGTACCTTGCGTTGAGCAGTTCGGCGTGGGCTTTTGCCCGCTCCGTCTTGACGGCCAGGCGCGCGGCCTTGATCTGCTCAAACGTCACGTCCTGGTTCGTCGGCCCATAACTGGACACGACCTTTCCCTGCTGCGCATGGACGGCAGCGGCGATGGCCGCCACCAGCAGCGCCAGGAAAACGGCGCCGAAAAGAACGCTGCGATGTGTTTGTGCTTTCATTTTGAGTTCCTCCTTTGTTGCAAGCGTGATCGGCACTTGTCTGTGTTCGCTTCCCTGAAGTGTTTCCGTGCTTGTTGATAGCGCCACCTCCATTCGATATCTCATCACTGGCAGCATGGGTCTGCAGAAGCGCACCAGTCCGCACAACCAGAATCCGGTTCCATTCTGCCAAGGCTTCTGCGTGCCGCATCCTGGCAGCGCCGTGCGCTCAACATTGCGTCCACCGGATATTCCCTCTCGGTATCTTCCAGCCCTTCCACAAACTACTCCGAAAATTCGGGGCTGCACCAATGCCTCATCTTCACAAGCAATTCAAATTTGCTGGCGAACTCGTTCCATTGTTGTGTGGAGGCAGGGAGCCGGCTATCACCCACAAAATCCGCCACGAGATCGCCATAGAAACTCATTGCCTCCAGCGCATGGACCAGAATCTTCGCCGTGCGTGTCAGATCGCCCCGACCGGGTCTCGCCGCGTCGGGAGAGGAGGGAACTGCGAGCTCATCAACAAGTCCCATTTGACGTCCTTCCTGTGATGGATTCCCGCCTCGCAACCCGTGGGAGCCACGGGTTCTGAACGCTGAAGACATCGGGCGGCAGTCGTTGTCCATATCTCGCACACGCGCTGGACGATATCCTTCTCGATCTCAACCGCCGCCCAGGCAGTCAGTCGACTGCCTTGCCTGTAGTCGAATGATCGCACAGCTCTGGCAAGGCTCAAGGCTGCCTCCTGAATGAGGTACTCCATCGGGACACCACAGCCCCGATCGCGTTCGGCAATCCTGACGACCAACATCAAGTAGGACTCAACCAACCGCTCACGGGCGTCCCCATCGTTCCGCTCCACCCGTATCGCAAGCTCCACCTCTTCTTCGCGCGTGAGGAGCGGGAGTTTCCCCAGTCCGCGTGAGCACTGCCAGTAGCTGTCGATGGGCCCGACCTGTAATAGGCGGTCGGAGCCATTGCCTGCACTCGTGCTGGAACCACTGTGTTCGTAACTCGATATGCCTACAGTTTTCTGTAGTTCGTTGGGGCCGATCATGTTGCTCACCTCGCTTTCACTGGCATGCCTCATGCTCCACACTCCGCGCCTTCCTGGAACAGGGTCATCACGGCAGGGAACAAGTGCGTGTGGAATTTATCCTTGGTAACATACGCGTCCGCGTTAAGATCCTTTGCCACGGCGCGAAGTTCGGGATCGTCAAAGGGAGACAGGATCACCACCCTCGGCGGATTGACTCGCTCCTTCATGCGACGCGTGGCTTCCAGTCCATTCATGTCGGGCATCGCCATATCCATGAGCACCAGGTCAGGGCAAAGGGTCTCCACCTTCTCGACAGCAAGCCTACCTGACAGAAAGCAGTCCACAATCTCGAACCGACTGTCCTCCCGCAAAGAACGGATTGCGCAATCGAGAAAGGAGAGGTTATGGTCTACGAGAACCACGCGGATGGGATTCATGTTTCACCCAACTGGAAGAGAGATTTTTCGCTCGAGGCGTATCGCCTGGCTCTGGCGAGGCCTCTGTACCCCACCAGCCTGCGTTGTTCTTCATCCCATAAGCGAAACGCAAGTGATTTCAGGCTCGACAGAAGAGATATCTGCCTGACCTGCTGGAAGGCCGGATTCTCTTTCTGGCATTTCTCAAGGTAGTAGTTCGGGATGCGCGGGCTCAGGTGGTGGATGTGGTGGAACCCGATGTTGCCCGTGAACCATTGCAGCACTTTGGGGAGTTGGTAGAGCGAGCTGCCCTCCAGGGCTGCATCGACGTAATCCCAATCTTCGTGTCTGGCCCAGTAAACGCCCTCGAACTGGTGTTGAACATAGAACAGCCACACCCCTGCGCCTCCCCCAATCAAGAGCACCGGCAACTGAACGAGGAGGTATGCCTTCATGCCAATGGTTGCAGTCATCACGCCCATCAGGGCGAAGACCGCAAGGTTGGTCCCATACACGCTCCGGCGTTCGCGACTGGCCGCTTCGCCTCGCACCAAGCGATGGCGGATCAGGAAGAGGTACAGCGGGCCAACCACAAACATCACAAACGGTGTGCGGTATACCCGATACACCAGCCGTTTCCAGCGGGAGGCACCAAGGTACTCCTGTACGGTCATTGTCCAGATGTCCCCTATGCCGCGTCGGTCCAAATCTCCCGAGGAGGCGTGGTGCATGGCATGTTCGTGCCGCCACTGGAAATAGGGAGTGAACGTCAGCACACCGGTGAGGATTCCCAAGATATCGTTGGCCTTCTGGGAAGTGAAAAAGGAGCCATGTCCACAGTCGTGGAAAACGATGAAGATGCGCACATAGAAACCCGCCGTCAGGAACGACAGGCCAAGCGTCATCCAATAGGAAACTGTCAGGCTGAGGTACATCAGGTACAGCAGACCGAAGTACGGGACGAGGCTGTTGATGACCTGCCACAGGCTGCGGCGCACGTCCGGACTCTGATACTTGACGACAGACATCTGCCAGGAACTCTTGATTGATTCAGGCATCGAAGGATCGGGGTTAGGGCTCATCGTCTTCCTCCATCATCATCGCACCTCTGGTCTGCCCCACAAGTCACTGGCTCCAGCAATTGAGGCGTTCGCAGACGATAGATTTGATACGTATAGTATAGCGCGATGAAGTCCGTTCCCGTATCGGGCTACCGGTGGATTTTAGGATGCACAATAGGGTAGAGACATACCTATAACCTTTGGGGGAGGGATCATCGACGCGCGGCTTCGCACCACGAGAGGTGAAAATGTTCCCGATGCATCGGGACGACGACCGGAGTGAGATGCCGGCCCACAGGACAGGATCGTCCCGACCCGTCGTCGGGACTGCTCGGAAACCTGGCACGATCCGTCATTGCGAGAACCCCCCTACCGCGCGGTCGTGCGACTCGCACGCGCGGTATTCGTGAAGGAAGAAACATGGTGTCACAGCGAGAAGATGATGGAGGCAGAACGAAATATATTGAGGTTACTCAGCAAACGTATTCCACTCTCCTTCACGGTGCAGGCAGAAGAACCGCGTCTCACCTTCTGGCAGGTCGATGGTGATGGATTCGGTGTCTTTTGCGTAGACTTTTCTCTCAAACGGCTCAAGCCAGGTGACTTTCTCTCGCGCGTGGAGAGTCAGCTTCCTCGCGTCTCGCCCCGTATGCACGCAGAGGAACCGCGGATTGGCCCAGGTCAACACTCCTGGACGGGAGTAGATGTGAACTCCGCTCGCGGCTGCCAGGTTGCTGAGGAATGGGGTGGGCAAGTCGGGGACGAGGGAATAGACCACTGTATGGTCGGCGCTCTTCTGCATCGCAAGTGCACACTTGTCAGAATGCTCCTGCTTGTCCAGACGGAATCGGGCGAGCGATTCCCAGCCGTTGGACTGCGCGGGATCAAGGTAGAAGATGGGCGCGATCGCATTCCCATAGTTGTCGATCTGCTCGTAACCCCACCAGGCGACGGCATCGAAGCTCTTCTCAGCAATATCCTTCGTCAACGGATGCTGGCTGTCCAGAGACATTCCGGCGAGATGCAGCTTGTCAATTTTCTGCAATCCCTTCATGCCAGTCACCTGCTGAATGCCGTCGATGGACAACTCGGTGTCGGGCAGTTCGTTCCCCTGATAGCCGGGGGCATAGAAGAAGAGCAGCGTCTTTCCTTCCCTCTTCAGGTGCTTGTCGATCAGCTTTCTCTCGTCGGAAGACAGGTGGAAGGAATTGAGGAACAGCACCAGTTTGTAGTTCTTGAGCCACCCCTTCTCTGCCAGTTCCCGCAGATCGGTCTGCGCGTAAACGTCGAAGGGCGCCCCCAACATCGATAGCCG
>Ga0100390_10005452_pt1 | contig 10881 bp, 10 predicted proteins | sample CryGeymeta201514_FD_81540 | JGI IMG/M metagenome (GOLD analysis project Ga0100390, IMG submission 81540) | Groundwater microbial communities from Crystal Geyser aquifers in Utah, USA - Crystal Geyser metaG 2015-14 | ecosystem: Environmental > Aquatic > Deep subsurface > Groundwater | place... | reverse complement strand
GTATATATAAAACGACCTGATGACCATTCAATTTGTCTATCAGGTGCTTAATTACTTGATATGAATATTCCTCAATCCCAGTCCTCCTTTTAATAAAAGCTCTAGATGCATCTATGCCTATGATCATGAATTTCCAATTTACAATTTTCAATTTACAATCAATTTACAATTTTCAATTTTTTAAATTTGAAAATTAATCATTGAAAATTTATTGAAAACTGATCATTGATTATTGAAAATTAAACACTATTTATTCAACATAATTGTCCTCTTATACAATTCTAGATTATCCAGCGCAATACCAATGCCTTTAATTACGCAAAGCAAAGGTTCATCCGCCACATAGCAGGGCACTTCGATTGTTTTGGTAATCAGCTGATCCAGATTACGAATGAGTGCCCCGCCGCCTGAAAGCACCATGCCTTTATCCATAACATCCGCCGCCAATTCTGGCGGGGTTTCCCGCAAAACCTTCTTGATAGCGCTGATAATCTCTCGGAGTTCATCCTGCATCGCTTCCGTGATTTCATTAGAAGAAATTTTGATAGTTTTCGGCAACCCGCCCGTCAAATCCCGCCCGCGCACTTCCATGTGATCTTCTTTGATGAGTGGCAAAGCTGAGCCAATCTGAATCTTTATTTCTTCTGCCGTTCGATCGCCAATCGCCAAGCCATGTTTTCTTTTAATATAATCAGCAATGGCTTGATCCAGTTTGTTTCCACCCACCCGCGCGCTGTGTGCTGAGACAACTCCACCCAAAGAAATGATAGCCACTTCCGAGGTTCCCCCGCCAATATCAATAATCATGTTGCCGGCCGCCGAATTGATCGGAATGCCAGCGCCAATCGCCGCCAACACCGGTTCTTTTACTACATAAGCCACTTTAGCTCCGGCGCGAATGGCCGCGTCAATCACAGCTCGTCGCTCTGTGCTCGTCACACCTGCTGGAATTGAAATCATAACTTCCGGCCGCACCAAGCGAAATTTTCCACTAACCTTGTTAATGAAATATTTCAACATCGCTTCCGTAATTTTGTAATCTGCAATTACGCCATCCTTCATCGGACGGCTAGCCACAATTGAATCAGGAGTTCTGCCCAACATTTCTTTGGCTTCCAGCCCCACCGCCAAAACCGTATTATCCAAAACCGAAATCGCCACCACGCTCGGCTCATTAACTAACACGCCTTTCCCCGGCACAAAAACTAATGTATTGGCCGTTCCTAAATCAATCCCGATTTTTCTGATAAACAATTTTTTATGAATTTTCAATTTTCAATTTTCCCTGCCTGCCGGCAGGCAGGAATTTACAATCAATTTTCAATTACTAAATTTTCAAAATAATAATTGGGTATTGATTATTGTAAATTCACTGAAAATTGATCATTGTGAATTAACTTTTTATCCGCCGTATATCTGCGCCTAGTTTTTGCAACCGCTCCTCAATTCTTTCATACCCGCGATCAACTTGATAGATATCTTTGATAATTGTTTTGCCTTGCGCCAAAAGTGCCGCAATTATTAAAGAGGCTCCGGCGCGCAAATCAAAACTTTTGATTTCCTGACCCTTCAATTTGGTTGGACCGGCAATCATAACTTGATGAGCATCCACTACATTTGCATTAGCACCCATTCTTTTTATTTCACCGATATAATTAAACCGCCCTTCAAAAAGAGTATCATACATCAGTGTCTCGCCCTGCGCTTGCGTCACCAAAATTCCAAACGGCGCTTGCACATCGGACGGAATTCCGGGATAAGTTCGTGTATCAATTTTGCTAATGGCTTGCAATTTTTTCGCCGGCACAACTTCAATATAATCTTTGCCGATTTTAAAGTCCGCTCCAAATTCTCGCAATTTTTCCAGCACCAAATCCAAATGATTTTCCACCGCGTTCTTCACGCGAATCGGGCTGCCCGTCACCACGCCCATAATCAAAAAGGTGGCCGCCTCATTAGCATCCGGAATGATTGTATGTTTCGCTCCCCGCAAATTCTTTGTGCCAGTTATCTCCAAGGTATGCGTGCCCAATCCTTTGATCCTAGCACCCATTGAAACCAAAAATTTTCCTAAATCTTCCACATGCGGTTCTGTGGCGCAAATTTTCAATACAGTTTTTCCTGGCGTCATTGCCGCCAACATCATCGCGTTCTCTGTGGCTGTCACCGACATTTCTCGCAACACTACTTTGGCCGACTTTCTTTTTTTAGCATTCACTAAATAAAACTTTTCTTTTTGCACGATTTCAATGCCCATTTTGCGCAAAGCGTCAAAATGAGTCCCGACCGGCCGCTTGCCAATCACACACCCACCGGGATGATATAATTTAAATTTATCAAACCGCGCGCTCAGAGAACCCAAAAGCAAAATCGATGAACGCAATTGTTTCACCTTTTCCACATCAATTTTTTCCGGATGAACCTGGTCAGCTTTCACGCTAATTTTTCGCTCACCAATCCGACGCACTTCCACGCCCATACTTTGCAAAATTTCAATCATCCGAAAGACATCTTCAATCAACGGGATGTTGCTCAAAATACATTCTTTTCTAGTTAGCAGTGTGGCCGCCAAAATTGGCGTAGTAGCGTTTTTTGAGCCCCGCACATCTATTTCACCCTTCAATTTTTTACCACCCTTAATTTCAAAATGGTCCATTTTTTTAGCTTAATATTAGTTCTTATTGATAAATTAAGTATATTTCATTTAAAGCTTTTTGACAACAAAAAATCCGCCGAAACGGATTAATTTTGATTGATTGTCTCACTTGAGTGAGGCAAGGCAAGGAATCCCTAACCTTTAATTTTTGTTTTCGGCTTTTGGCCGTTTTTTTGTTTTCTTGCCCCCACACCAATTTCAAATAAAATCCCTTGTATCAGCCAAATCGAGAGCGAAGCGGCTTCGCCTTCTTTCTTGCAATAACCTAAAACTAAATCAAAAATTGGTGTAGGGGTGAATATTTAGTTGTAGATTTGGCTTAAAATAACAAAAATCGGGCTTTCACCCGTCTCGACTCGCGGAGACCGCTCGTCGACACGAGGCGAACCCGACTTCATTACCCCTTAAGTATACTCCTATTTTAGGGTTTTGTCAAGATTATAAATTCTTATACCCATTTGCTAATGATTGTATTCCCGGTGCATAATTCGTATATCCCCAACATGTCCAACCCAAATATCTCATAGAGGCATATATCTCCCATTTAACTTTTACACTCTTCCCTGTGCATGGATTTTTTATACTGACTGTGCCACTTTTTGTCGCACCAAGATCATCAAGATATAGTGCCATCGCTACCACGCCATCCAACAATTCCCATGGATTTGGTTTGCTGTCTACGATAGCATTAGCGATTCTATTTTTGTACCCCATCCAGGTATCGGACATAAATTGAGCTGCCCCCATTGCGCCACCTGACCCAGGATAACTTTTGGATACGCAAGAAAGAGGCATTTTTTCACATTTTTTAGTGTCATAGTCCAAATAGTCACATATCTCATTGAATTTCTTTTTACGCGCGCTTGTCATATCACAATTTTTATATGTACACCTGCCTGCTAATGGATTACCACCTGATTCCATAGACAACATCCCGAATAAAAATCCTTCTCGCACGCCAGTGACTTTATTGGCAAATTTTATTGCATCTTTAATCTCTCCAGTGTCATATGCCTTTCCCAATATTCTATTTAAATCAGTCTTCAACTTAGCCAGTTTATTCTGCAATTCCGCAATTGTCGCTCTGGTCTCCTGAATATCTTCAACTATTTCACCTTGTTCCGCTTTTTTCTGTTGTAAAAGTTTTCCATGTTGTTGTTTTTCATCCGCCAATTCTTCCTTTGCCACACCCAATTTTTCCTGTGAAACATTTATTTCATCCAAGACTCCCAATATTTTTTCTTTGACATTCAGCATTTGATCCTCGTTGCCAAAAACCGCATCCAGATTTTCATTGGCGACAGCCAGTTTTATAACCGGATCTTGATTGCCAAAATACATTTCTTGCAAATAGGCGGACAGCATTGTCTTATATAAAATAACTCTATCACTAAGATTTTTTATTTCCGCTTCTTTTCTGGCAATCTCCTGAGTAGTTTGCGTCAACAAACTTGCAGTAGTGTTAACCTGCGCTGCAACTTTTGCATAGTTAGAATTAGCCACATTAAGCACCTGCTGTTTTTTCCCCAATTCTTTCTCTGTTGATTTTATCGCATCTTGAGTGTCACCTACAGAGTCGTCTGCTCTAGCTGCATTATTTGCATAACTAAAAACATCAACAATAGTAAATATTGTTATCAAAAACACTAGAAACATTTTTATTTTACCAGTTTTCATAGTACATTTTATTATAGCACCATTTAAGCGCAACAAAAAACACTCTTTCCACCAGAGTGTTTTTTGCTTTATCTGAAAGTTTTTTTGACTATTATTTTTTGTCTTCCTTTTTCTCTTCAACCGGCGCTTCTTCCTTAACTACACCCTCAACCTTTGTCACATCAGCCTCAACTTTTTCTTCAAGTTCAGCCAAATCTTCTTCACTGCGAGGAGGAGTTACTAATGCCACAACCGTTTCCAGATCAGCTTTAATTTTCACCTTGGCTGGAATTTTCAAATCATTGATAGTAATATGCTTATCAAAAGCATTGATGACTGAAATGTCAACATCAATATGCGATGGCAAATCAGCTGGCAAACATTTCACTTCCACTTTATCAATGCTCTTAACCAAAATTCCGCCTTGTTCCTTAACTGCTGGAGCTTCGCCGATAAACACCAATTCGACTTCAGTTTCAATTTCTTTATCCATTCTGACTTGGAAAAAATCAATGTGCATAAAATTATCAGTCAATCCGTTTTTTTGAATTTCATGAATCAGCACATTGCGGTCATCTTTGCCATCGATTTTCAAATCAATAATGGTGCTCTCTCCGGATTTTTTCAATAATCTTTTCAAATCCAATGCGCTGACCCAAAGACCCAGTGAATCAACTTTGTTGCCATAAACAACCGCCGGCACCAAACCTTCTTTCCTGCCTTTATTAACTTTTCGCCCTCGTTCGCTTCTTGTTTTGGCTTCTAGAATTACTTTGTCCATAAATATTTACGCCCTACCTGAACCCGTATATACGGGAATTTCCAATTTCCCTGCCTACCGGACAGGCAGGCAATTTCCAAACAATTTTCAATGACCAAATTTTCAATGACCAAAACTTTTTAAATTTTGGGATTTAGAATTTGGAATTTATTTGGTTATTGGAATTTGGTTATTGGAATTTCCGCTGTGCGGCTTCCCCTCGGACATTAAAAAAATTAAATTACTTTTTCTATTTTATCAACTGCATTATATCTCCCTGCTCGCTGGAAACAAATTCATGCAAATCTATAATTTCATCCGCGCTGATTACTTCACTGCCAAATAATTTTTTAACTTCTGCGCCATCCAAATCTGTGGCTATGCCAACACTCACCATGCCAGTTTGATTATTCGACAAAAAAACTATGGCCGCGCTATTACACTGCGGACAAGTTACATGCACAGTTGTTTTTTGTTCTTTTTCCTCCAGCACGATTACATTGGCCAGATCAAGCGACCCCTCGCAAACCGCGCATTTAGCCAAAAAATCGGTGAAATTAGCTTTATTTCCCATATTTTTATACTACAGTAGTTTATCACCATTCACAGATTTAGTCAAACTCAGCTTTGATCTAAGAAATTTTAATTCTACGAATATATATACTTTGAATTATCCCAATAGCAGCCATAACCACCACCATTGAACTGCCGCCATAACTCAAAAGCGGCAACGGCACTCCAGCTATGGGCGCCACGCCAATGTTCATACCCACATTTTCCAAAATCTGCAAAAAAAACATCATGCTTATGCCGACGACCAATAGATAGCCAAAATTATCCCTAGCCAGTTGCGCCGCAACCTTCATTCGATAAAGCAACACACCAAACAAGCCTAGAATAAGCACCGAACCGAAAAAACCCAGCTCTTCCGCGAACACAGCGAAAATAAAATCGGTGTGTTTTTCCGGCAAAAAATTCAGTTGTGATTGCGAACCATGACCCAAGCCCTTGCCCCAAACGCCACCCGAGCCGACTGCTACGATTGATTGAATCACATTATATCCGCTACCGTGCGCATCATTGTTCGGATTAACAAAATTTATAAGCCTATCTTTCTGATAATCTTTTAGCACAAACCAGCCAGAAGATGCCAAAATAACACCCGCAAAAATCAAGCCAAAAAAAACTTTTTTATTTATGCCGGAAACAAACAGCATCCCCAGCCAGATGCCCATGATAACGGCCGCTGATCCGAAATCGGGTTGTTTCAAAATAAAACCAACCGGAATCAGCACCAAAATTATGGAAGCAATTGTCCTGACAACGATGCTGAGATGAGTTTTTTTCTTGGACAAAAAACTGGCTAAAAAAATAATCATAACTAGCTTCGCCATTTCCACCGGTTGAACATTAAATTGACCAAATTCAATCCAGCCAGTTGTACCTCGCACACTAGTCCCCCAAACAACCAATACTGCCAAAACCGCCAGCATCAAAAAATATAATTTTGTACTGTAGGCATTCAACGCGCGATAATCAAAAAAGGAAAAAAACAGCATCAAAAACAATCCGATGATAACTGCAATCAGCTGCTTGTGAAAATTATTAAATTGCACCGTCACTTCGCTCGAAGATATGCTATAAAGAGTTAGCAAACCCACAATCAATAGCAATGAAACCGCAATCGTAAGTACCCAATCAAGCTTTAAAAAATTTCTCATAAAAAATATTAGGCTTGTCCCTGAATAATTTTTCAAGCGAAACTTTATAATTTTAGGCGAGACGCAGTTAAAAATTTTGAGGAATACCCATAGGTCTTTCGAGAAATTTTTAACCAGTCGCAGCCAAAATTTAAAAGTTTTTAGCGAAAATATTATTCAGGGACAAGTCTATTGAAACTAATGGTAGTCTGTTCCGCGATAAGTTGCAGGCACAAAGTTTTTTGTAGTAAAAGATTCCGAGTCAAAAACATTAGCCTCGGCTTGTACCTCGACATTCAGCACTTCTCCCAGAAATCGACTAAACCATACAGCTCTAAAGTCTCTGTTTTCTCCAGATTTTACCGTGCGCATCTCGGTTAAATTAAGAGCGACAACCTTGTCAGCAGAGTCTTTCAAGATTATTTTCAAGCTGATTAAGCTAAAATCAAAGGGACTTTCGTTTTTTAGCAATCCCAAAACCTCGCTAAAACCGACGCCCGAGCTGATTGGATTATATTGTTTGTTAACCACTTTGAGTCGCGGTTTTTCATATTGATCCTTAAACTCCACCCAGGTCGAATTGGTCGCAACAAACTCCACGCTATCCGGCGTCTGATCCGTAACTAAATTATTTTCCACCACATATTTAGTTTCTCCCGGCAGCATATAATTGCTTCCTTTCTTGGTTGCGATAATCTGACCGGCAGAATCTTTCAGTGTAAATTCATATTGAAATCCGCTGCTGCCAAAAACATTATTCGGATTGGCAATGCGCGCGTAGACATCATAGGAATTGACCACGCCACTAGGCACGAATCCGCTTTCCAGAACGGTCACCTCGGTTATAACTTTTACTTCACACTTTTTTCCACACACTCCGCCACAATCAACACCTTCTTCATTTTGATTTTGTTTTCCATCTGAACAAGTTTGAGTTGGCCGGAGCCAGGAATACATAACAAAAATAAACAATAAAAAAATAGCCAAAAAAATCGCTATTATAATCGTCTGTTTTTTCTGATATTTATTTTCTAAAAAATTGTTTAATATTTGCATAACCATATTCTAGCATAACTAGTCCGAATCGAAAAATCCCTTTTTCCAAGAGCTAAGCTCTTGGAAAATCCTATTCCTCTATTAAATATTTTTTCAGCTCCTTCTTTTCTCTCATATACAATGCATTATTTTCCAAAAATTCTTTATACTCACCAACATTTTTAAACTGCCCTAGGATAATATCTTTATTCACTAATTTATCATTTCTTTCTCCCAAATAATCCGGCAAACTGGAATATGGCCAATTGTCATTCTTATTATATCCATGAATAAAATTATTTTTATTCACATACGCCGAAAGATATAATAAGTATTCGTTAGAATCAATGTGCGCCGATTTGAATGGCCCTTGAAACAAAGAGCCGGCGCGTTTATTTTTTTTGTTGAAATAATTCGTATAGCTAGTACTTAATTTATGCATAAAATTTTTTATGCCGCTATCTCTCGACTGTTTTAATATAAAATGATAATGGTTTGGATTTAAACAATAAGCAATAATTTCCACTGAAGGATTCTCCCTAGAGCTAAGCTCTTGGATATCCAAGAGCTTAGCTCTAGGCTCCGCGCGTTGAATATCTCTCCATTTCAACATTAGACCGTCCCGTTCATCATTTAATAAGTTCATCGAAAGCAAAAACCTCTCATAATTTTCTCTATCCAAAAAAACCTCGCGCTTATCCACACCACGATTATAGATATGATAATATTCCTCGTTGGCAAATTCTGTTTTTCGCATATTTTTCCACAAAAAAGAGCATTGTTTTGGCGGCGTCCTACTTTTCCTAAACCTTAAGTCTAGATATCATCGGTGCTGAAGTGCTTAACTGCCGAGTTCGGAATGGGATCGGGTGTGACCACTTCGCTAGAACCACCAAAACAATGCTCTTTTTTCGTAAATCGTGAATCGCATATCGCATAGCGTAAACGAATTACGATGTGCGATACACGATACGCGATTAGAATGCCTTTATAACAGGTGCAAAAAACAAAAATGAAAAAAGCGCAAATGCAATTACAGAAAAAACTATCAAGATAAACTTAAAGCTTTCTCTGTATTTCTTAAAATACATTTTCATAATATTGTTTGTTTGTAAATATACTACAACTTTTTATTCAGTAGATCAACCCCCCAGTTGAATAGTCCGCCTACGGCGAAATTCAACGGGGTAAATTAGAAACTATTAACTGCTAACCTAGCACATATCGCACAGCGCATAACGAAAATCGTTCTGCACAGTGCGGTACATGCTTAATTTAAATTTAAGAGTGTAATTTTAATTTATTAGTATCTCTCGACTTAATGCATTGCTGCACTTACATCTGAGACCTATCAACCTAGTCATCTTCTAGGAAATTATGTCAAAGCAAGCTTTGACAGTTGCCTTATCTTAAAGGAGGCTTCCCGCTTATATGCTTTCAGCGGTTATCCTTTCCAAACTTAGCTACTCGACAATGCTCCTGGCGGAACAGCCGATACACCAGAGGTTTGTTCTTTCCGGTCCTCTCGTACTAGGAAAGACTCTTTTCAAGCAACAACGCCCACAGCAGATAGGAGACCAACCTGTCTCACGCATGTTACCACTTATTACTAAGTGCATTGGACTATATCTTTATCCCCTTTTTAATTAGGGATAATCAACATGTAGTCTCTACGGGGTTAATATGCGAATTTTTCTCTTTTTAGAATAATTTAATTCTCTAAAGTTATCAACTAATTGCGCAAGTTCTTCAAAATCTTTATGATTTTTAACTTTTTCTTTTTTAGCTAAGATTTTCAACATCAACTCCGCCTGTTTCTTTTTTAATATAAGAAAGGGCTTTACTAATGCAAGAAATAATTTCAGATTATCCGTTCTATTTATAGAATATTCTAGAATTCCATCTTTTCTTTCACGAAAAATTCCTAATCCTACAATTAAACAAATTTTCTCAAAATTTTCTCTATCTTGATTTGATTGAAATAAAACAATATAAGGAGCTATTTGAAATCCATACCGATAGGTAGAATTTGGTTTTAGCCGTACATAGATACTTCCATCACCATCAAGAAATCCTGCTAAATAGGCGCTAATTGTTGACGAAAAATTTTTACACATACAACTTCCCTCGGTATTATCCTAACATATGACAGGTTATGCCACAAGAGGACTTCACCGATATAGTTGATTTCTCATATATGATCACTCATATACGCCGCCGCGTATGATGTCTTATTACCTCGGGTTCAAACTGTAAAATATCCTTTAGCCAAAGCTAAAAGGTGCTTTACGGTTTGAACCCAGCTCGCGTACCGCTTTAAATGGCGAACAGCCATACCCTTGGGACCTTCTCCAGCCCCAGGATGCGATGAGCCGACATCGAGGTGCCAAACCCCTTCGTCGATGTGGACTCTTGGAAGGGATCAGCCTGTTATCCCCGGGGTAACTTTTATCTGATGATCTTCTACGCTCCTATAAGCGATAGTCGGTTCACTAAATTCTACTTTCGTAACTGATCGACTGATGGGTCTCTCAGTAAAGCTGGTTTATGCTTTTGCACTATCAGTCCGATTTCCATCCGGACCTAACCAACCTTTGTAAACGCCTCCGTTGCCATTTAGGAGGCGACCGCCCCAGTCAAACTACCCGCCAGGCACTGTTCCCGGACTGGTATGAATAACTAAAAACGATGTATAATTTTTTGAACCATAAAAGACAATACTAATAAATCCGATCATTCTTACGAACAATCAAATCTTTAATTACAACTTATACATTTAGTTTTTGTCATTTTCTGGTTCAGATTATACAAGGGTTTTTGTTCCTCATAACAGTCCAGGGTTAGACTTAAAACTTCAACAGGGTGGTATTCCACTGGTGACTCCATCCCGACTAGCGTCAGGATTTCATAGTCTCCCACCTAAGCTCGACAATTAAAATTCTAAATCAATGCCAAGTTGTAGTAAAGCTCCATGGGGTCTTTTCGTCTTGCTGCAGGTCGACGGCATCTTTACCGTCATTGCAATTTCACCGAGCTCTCCGTTGAGACAGTTCCCAAGTCATTACGCCATTGAT
>Ga0100390_10005440_pt1 | contig 10891 bp, 8 predicted proteins | sample CryGeymeta201514_FD_81540 | JGI IMG/M metagenome (GOLD analysis project Ga0100390, IMG submission 81540) | Groundwater microbial communities from Crystal Geyser aquifers in Utah, USA - Crystal Geyser metaG 2015-14 | ecosystem: Environmental > Aquatic > Deep subsurface > Groundwater | place: USA... | reverse complement strand
CGGTGCTGCATCTGCAGTCCATTTCCTCACTATTCTTTCCCTCTTTGGAATGTGGATGTGTATCAGTACCCCTTTGGTCTTTGTCGGGGCTTACTTTGGTTTTCGGGCCGAGCGTTTCCATGTTCCTACTAAGACAAATCAAATTTCGCGATACATACCAGACCTTCCGTGGTATAGCACCCCGCCCATTTCCTTCCTCCTGGGGGGTGTTCTGCCTTTTGGCTCAGTATGCATTGAACTATTCTTCATCATGAGTGCCCTTTGGTTGCACCAAATATATTATGTCATGGGTTTTTTGTTGGCTGTCTTGCTGATTTTGGCGGCAACATGCGCTGAAGTTGCGCTGGTAATGACCTACTTGCAACTTTGCGTGGAAGATCACCGTTGGTGGTGGAAGTCCTTTTGGAATTGCGCCGCTGCAGGCTTTTACCTATTCTTGTACAGTCTCTGGTTTCTGGTCAGCCGACTGAATCTGGTAGGGTTCCTTCCTGTCATGGTGTACTTGACCTACATGACCATGATTTCCGTTTGCTTTGCAATCTTTTGTGGAAGCGTTGGAGTCATGACAAGTTTCTGGTTCAACACCAAGATATATGGTGCATTAAAAGTACGCTTGGCGACTGCTGATTTGCGTGCGCTCCTTGTAGCACAGACTCACACTTTCTTATGTTCTGATTATATCTATAGGTAGACTAATTGGTGTTCGCCCATTGCTCTATCGGTGTTGGAGCGAACAACGGAAATGATAGATAGATGAACGGACGGATGGATGCACGTGGTGGGTGGATGCAGGTACGGTCTGCTAGGAATGACGTACTCATATGTTGTTGGTAACGAGGTTGCCGCCTGTCAGGCTTGCTGCAACAAAGGCAGATTTGCACATTAATAAGGTACCTATTTGAGGTAGCATACTAGAGTATTAGAAGTCAGTAGACTATCTACAAAAGGCATGCTATGATATCTTAGGAGCAGGGGGCAATGCAACAAAGTGACTCGCGTTGATACTACAATGCGTTTGTAGGAGATACACGACTGAAAATCACTTTTGTATCATCAGATTCTTCAAAAACTGCGAAGGTTCCAAATGCCCCCCACATCTTTAAGGCTTGTTGTGGCAGGGTTTTGTACTCCGGGAGTAGTAGGAAGTATGGCAGAATACGACACTGCGATATTACCTCAGACAAGTCTTTGGGGCATCGGGAGTACTGAGTACTCCGGAGTATGATATTAGAAGAAAAACTGACAAGATATCCATACGATATCTTAGTGGTATTGAGTACTCGCGTATTGAGTATCAAACAATGGAGTGGTAATGCGTATGGCCTCAGCAATCCTCTCTGTTTTTGTAAATTGGATTTTTGTTGGCGGTGGTATCTTGAGAGCCTGTTCATCGCAGAAATTCCCGGGAGTCCATCAAACTCCCACAGGGGACCCCGAAATCATGCCATGGCAAATTCAGCTGTTTTCGTGGCACCGAGCGCACCGACAGGCGGATCAAGCAAGGGACAAGTAAGAATCTTTCCGCCTTCATACAACAACACACCGGAGTATTTACACTACTACTATTGCGTTGTATAAATTCCACCTGGGCATATTAATTAAATGGAATGGGACTACAGTATTCGAATTGTTTTCCAATATTCAAGAGTGAAAAAATGGACTGTCTAATCAAGAGGGAAATCAACTTTGGCACCGGAAGGGTAGTTCTCTACCAGCTCTACTTTCTTTATTGCAGGCTTGCAGGATCTTCTAGAAATATGCCTAGATCTAGGCGGCAAAACAATCGCCCTTGTTATAAGCTACAACAACGACCTCACTGCCACCAATCCAGATGGTTGTTCGTTTTCCTGATTGTAGATACTCGTAATCGTAACATTTGTTACTGCTTTCAAGGCCGAACTTACCCCGGTGATGCCACACTTCTTAACCAAGCTTCAAGTCCGTTTGAATCGCGATCCGTTTTTACATCGCATCAACAATCGAGGGGGGGCAGTAATGAAAATACAGATGTTGAATTTGAGTCCTTGGACGTGATGCTTGAGAGGGCCCGCAAGCGGGGCGTGAGTCCCGTGCTGCAAATCCAGACATTTTTCGGCGCTCCTGTTATTCAGTCGCTATCATGGCTGAAACGTGGCGATCTACTCTTTTGTTTGGCGGCCACATGGATCGGTGCCAAGGGCTTTGCCCTTGGAATTGTGATAGGCAAGTGGACTCGATCGTCTCTTTTGGGGTTGTTTCGAGAGATGGAAATTCCGCCACTGCTAGTGCAACTATACCCTTTATTGCTGGCTATTATGTTGGACCAATTGATGTAGTCATAGTTAGTTCAGTGGGTGCAGCACGGCTTTTGCGGCGACACAGAATGCAGATTACAGCTGTTCTTGATAAATATCGTGGATCGTGGTAGGCGAGATGGCGAGATCCATCAGCCTTGTCTTACGAATGACTGCAATCTATTTTCGGTAACATGGGAGCTATTGATCAAGCAAGATTAGCATAGCTAGCCTACTACTAGTACCAAGAGTAATAACATACTACGTACAGTAGCAGAGAGAGAACAAAACATACTCTACATCACAGAATCACACACATGTTGGCACTCAAGAGTAGGAGATCCTACTACTAGTACTACTAGTAGTAGTACTCCTCCCTACTAGCTACCGGTAGTACTAGTCTATTCCAAGAACAAGTGAAGGAGTTCTGTACGTAGTACTAGTACTGTCATAGGCACCGAGTCGTGTGTATCTGATCCCCAACCCAAACTACTGGCCTGTATTCAATACTAGTACTGGTACGACTAATAATAGTTACAGTAGTACCCCAGGTAGACTACTACTACTACTAGTAGACTAGTTCAGTTTACAACCATCAATCAAACAACCACCCTCTCGCGAGGAAGCAGACTACTAGTCTACGAGTAGAAGTCTAAATAAATTTCTACATGCCATAGAACTTTCGTTGAAAACTAAAACGAATATGAACTGCTTACAGATAGAAATTTCTTGAGTAGTTACAACTTCAACGTGATCAAAGATCCTATGGAAAATAAGAATATCTTCTTAACCGCAGAGGAGCGGTACGATGTCTACTTGGTGAAATCAAGCGAACGGCCGCACCTATTGGAAACCTTTCAGACAACGAACCATGTCGACGATGCCGACAGCTTGTCAACACCACCTTTGACAGATGGATGTGATATTCCAGCTTGGAGATCCGGGAGAATGATCGAAACAGGACCCGAAATGGAAGCTGCGTTCAACATTGGGTTGGGTTGCCCCCTTCTTCGACGAGAGTCTCAGTTGCCGGTTCCACTTGCTATGTCACAAAAACAATCACGATGGGAATTATTGCGAGAGAAACTTATGCACCAGCCTGCCACAGAAACCGTTGAACGAATTTCTTATAGCGAAGCAATTCAAGGTTTCGATGTAAACGAAGGGGAAGTAGCAGATGACGACGACATTGGTCTCAGAGACAATCAACAACGAAAAAGAAGGTTGTTTTCCAAGTGGGAAGCGAATAATTATCCCGTGATCATTGAAGGCTGCACAACAGGATGGAACTTGAATGCTTGGCATTTCGAGAAATTGGTAGAGCGATTTGGACACATTCGTTGGCGCTTCTCGGATACACACGGTGCCGTCATGTCCTTGGAAACATGGGCCAAATACACGGCTACCGAAGGTCTGGTTGATGATTCTCCCTTGGCCGTTTATGATTCAGAATTCGGAGATAATGATGCTCCAATGCATCCTTTGACCGACGACTACGTGACACCACTATGTTTCAGTGATGATTTGTTTGCTTTAGCTATAAATGAGAAAGAAAACGACAACGACCTGGCGGGGTCATCAGATACGACAGCAGATTCCTCGTACGGTACGCCAAACTTGGACCTTTCCGATCGTCGAGCGGATTCCGATTGCGACATTAGTAGCAACAACAGTAGCAACGTAAGCAACAATACCAACAGTGCACGTCCACCGTGGCGTTGGATTTTAATGGGGCCTCCGCGCTCTGGTACAGGCTTACACATTGATCCACTGTGGACGAACGCGTGGGTGACGCTGTTAGAAGGTACCAAACGTTGGATTTTGGTTCCACCCCATGTTCAATCCCATTTGCCTGACGGGGCTGGCCTCCGGGAGCCACAAGTACCGTCTGTGATTTGGTTCCAAGAATACTACGACCGCGTAGTTACCTTGGAGGGTGTTGTCGAAATCCTGCAACGACCAGGGGAAACCGTTTTTGTGCCTAATGGCTGGCCGCATCTTGTACTGAACTTGGAGCGAACGGTTGCGATCACACATAACTATGCATCCGAATTTGGACCGTTTGAACGTATGTGGGAGCAAGTTGCTGAAGATGAACCTGATTTTGCCCAACGTTGGTATAGAGGTTTGTGTTTGCATCGACAAGATCTTGCTTCGCGTATTCCCATTTATCAACTTGGTAAGTAGGAGCTACAGTCCCAGCTAGCTAATGGCTGAGATGCTTCTAGAATTTTCAGCACCAGTCAAATCATCTATGTAAAAAAACGGTGCCGATATTGCCATAAGTGTACACTATTTTATGAGGGGTTTTCAACCCATTACTTAAGTTGATAATAGTAAAGATATCTACACGCATCTGCTTTCAAGACCGCTCGGATTTTCTCCGCAAATGCAGTAGTCCACCAAACAGCATTCGTAGCCTGCCACACCACGACAATCACTGGATCGCTCGCATTTCTTAAAAAACATATAATTTGGATGATTGTGGTACCAAGAACCACCCGTGCAACTAGTAGGGGACCTATTGTCCTCCACAGAATTGTCCGCGGGAGGGGCAGTTGCAGGATTAAGTGTCGGTTTCATAGAATTGTCCGCAGGAGGGGCAGTTGCAGGATTAAGTGTCGGTTTGCTGGTAGGTTCCAAGCTAGATTTGATCGTCGGAGGTTGGCTTTGTGTCATGGTGACATTGGGTTCCATGCCCGCAAGAATAAAGGGCTCCTCTGTCGACGTAGAAGCATCCGTGTTGGTCGATGTGGTTTGATCATTATCACCACCATCCGTTGCAGCAGTCCCACCATTTGTTGTTGTCGTGGGCACAGCGGTCGACACAAAGTTATCCGGGTCTTGCGTCTCAGAATTGCAGACACAAGCAAGCTCTGGGTACTGGTTATTACTGTCGCAGATGAGGTGCAGGTAGATGCGACAGCATCCACCACTACATTGATTCTCGCGACAGGAAGCATCAGTCATCTCACTGTTGAGGATAGAAGGAAAGACGAGATCGAAGTCAATGCACCGCCCCAGCTCCGCCAAGCTTCTCGGACGTGCTTCCGCCAAGCTTGGTCCGATTCCCTGATGGACTGGGTCGTCTGCCACCATCTGGTGATGACTATGACCCGCCCTTGCACCCACTGCTGCCGGCGGAAGCGACAGCAACATGGCAACGAGAGCCTTTCTACTTGGTCGGATCATCGCGTAACACAAATACTTAAAAGTTTTAGTAGTACTTCAGAATACTTCGTAATAGCGAATCAGTATGCACGTAGTCAGGAGTGAATGGCTTTGTGGCTGGGATTTCAATTTTCGTTTTTGTGTCATCAGAGCGGGATTTTCAGAAGCTGAAAAGTAGGCATGAACTTTCCTTTTAAGTCGATCGGTTCGCAACAGCAATTCCTGCTTTCGTGTTTAAGCTTGGTGGCTAGTGTGTTTAAGCTTGGTGGCTAGTCATACTTTCTCTTTTCGGCGGAGGCATCACTCGTGTTTTCTTTTGTCAGAAATATCAGCTCTCAACTTCCGCGTAACGACTACGTACTCATGGTCCTTGGGGGGGTGCCAGCCACCCTATTTTAGAGTTAAGGTACGAGAGGTCTGAGGTCCAATATAAAACTTCAGTAGTCTACTCCACTCAAAGATTAGTGAGCTAAAGTTTTATTAGAGACAGAAAATTTTGCAAACAGATAAAACTCTGTAGGCCACCCAATGCAGGAGTGGTTGGCAATTATTATTATGTTATGTGTATTGTCTCCTTTTGCATACTGTCCCCTTAGTATTATTTCTTAGTATGACCTACCTGGTGTTGTTGTTGTTGGTCTGCCAAAGCACAAAAGTCTGATTTTTTTTGGCAGGACTCAAAACCTTCAATCCCTAGTAGTAGCGGTTTGGCAGACCCTCCAGTCAGAGCTTGCTGTTACGATCATTAGCTAAGCAGCAGCCATCATCAGGACAATGCAGCCAGTCCTCATTGTGCAACAATACTAGCGGTGTTGAAATAGTACTAAATTGAAATGTTTCTGTCAATGTTTCAATGTGACTTCACTTATTTCAACCTGCTTTCAGGATAATGCTGAATACCTATTACTAGTGATATCTTGTCAACAGTCCTTAATAGGAAAATGAATGAAAATCTGGTAGCAGGCCATCCTGAAATTTAAAAAATGGGTGTGTGCACCACACTACCACATGATCTGTGAAAGATCACAGCACACACCTCTTGTTGTCATCATTTCTTTCATTGTGCAGCACTCAATGAAAGATACAAGAACGTTTTCTTCCCAACTGCTCCAGGCTTAGCATGATGTGCATTGTATATTTGCTTCATTCCAACAATTTTTGAAGGCAAAGTACTATTATTGTTAAAGAAAGTTTTAATCTGGTTATGTGGTACATTACTGAAAATTTCTCACCACTTTTCTAATTTTACTCACCCCACTTGCTTAGTTATACCCCATCAGCCACAAACAATCTATATTGCTGCATGTCTGATATGTATAACATTAGAAAGGCTCTTAAATGAAATTTGAGCACACCCCTGGTAGTGCAATGATCATTGGCGCTGTAGCCTGAAGTGTCCAGTAGTATGCATCATTTGCTGTTGGTACTAGTTCACCTTCACAGACGGAAATGATAAATGCCAAAATGAAAATAAAATGCTTGTGGGTTGTCTCCATTGAGAATTATTGTCGATGCTTGTGTAGCTGCTGGAGTCTCCTGGGATTCCCGCAATATTTTCTTAAGACTTGGATAATGGTAGAACCATTTGTGAGCAACCCTGCCTTGCCGCATGACATGTAAGTACTCATATCCGTACAAATGTGTACAGTAGGCAAAAGCAAGTGTTGGCTATGACAATTAATCTATCTACTACAATCCACCAGGTTGACTGCCAGATGACGCTTTCTTTCGCCCGTATTTTGTGCTTGTCACAACATGTGCTGAATGCTGAATCCAAAGTATTAATATTCTGTCACGAACGGCTTTCTTCTAATTTGTGTTCGCTCTTGAGCTTTGTGATTTCATGCAAGGGTCTTGGAGGCGACGGTTGCGGCGGCTCTTCATCTTCAGCTTCTAACTCAGCCATAATGCCCTGGATGTTATCATCATTGTAGGTTGTATAGGTAGAGTTCCACCAGAATTTAAATTGTTCAAAGCTCATTTTCCCGTCGTCCCCATATTTTGACAGTATGCGTTCGACGTCCACATTTCGAAACGTCTTGTCGTCTTGAATAATTTGTTTTAAATTGCCCTTGGAAATAAAGCCCGACTTGTCCTTGTCAAATCGATCAAATATACCTCGGCATAAAAGATCATTGCGTTGCTCTAGGGTAAGCTTTGGCTCCTCCACTTTAGAAGACATGCAACCCATTGTGCAAAATAAATAAAGAGTCTTGTTGGAACTGCAAGTTTATTCGAATTCCTGCGATGGGTGGTTGATTCTTTAAAGTATTTATTCGTGTGTTAGCTCGTTTATTAGTGTTGTGTGGATTGCTTTGACGACGGGAATGGCCTAGGATTAGAATGCGCAGCGATTTCCCCTACTAAGCAAGTCGGAGTTCGCGTTGAATAGCAGATCAAAAGGTTTGCAGATAAAACTTAGGTGAACTCTGGCAGAAATAGGAGAGCAGCAGTAGAACACAGCTTTGTTTCTTCCAAGTTTAGTTTTGAATGAAAGTGGAATAATCACAGAAGGTAAGGTTGATATTTGAATAGGCAACTCTCTCGCTAGTAGTAGTCTTCCGACATGAGCAGAGGTTGATGTTGCGGCACTACAGCAGTATTAGTGTTTCTTTCCTTGTTTTCACCGTTAATTCTGGAAGTGAAAAGAACATCCTTGCCTGTCAGCCTGTACGTTTTAAAAACATTAGATAAAAAAAAATTTGAACATCTAATTAACGGGGATCACACCTATGGAGCCCGCAGTGCGCCTAGGTCACCCGAATGCAACCTTTGGTACCTTTTAAAAACATTAGATAAGCTAGACTACTCAGTTTATTATTTTACTGCCTCCTACTATAATCTTTACTACCTACCGTACTACTAGGTCTAGCTAGGAGTACCTCCTCCTCTCCTCCTAGTCGAGTATACTAGAATAGTAGCAGTCCACTGTAGTAGGAAGACGAGTGCTCGTACATCATTCGCTCTAAAAGCATAGTGAAGGATGCTCGCCGTAAGACAAAAACAACCCAGAGATAACTCTTGGGGAGAAAGTGAAATTACGGTTATTGATTATACTTAACTATTTTTTCATTTTGCAATATCAACTCTGTCACCCTTCGGGGTGCCAATGGTTGCCTTCGGGTGACTTTAGTTGGTTATTTATATTTGAGACTTGGACGTGCATGATAGATGTTCCATTTTTTTTATTGACATGCATACACAACTGTTTGCCGCTTAATTACGCTCCATTTCCCTACTCGGGCTTGGTGCAGGTTATCAATCCAAACTTGATGAGGCCCATTTTGTACCCCTTGAGCATGAGGAACATGGCGTAGGCACCTCGAAGGGTGGAAAACCCGCTTTTGAGCAAACCAACAACGCTCTTCAAACTTAAACTGCTTTTGATCACGGCTTTCCAAAATGGGGCAATAATATACGACCAATCCTCTGTTCTGATATCCTTGGCACCTTGTAATTCGAATTGAGTGACGTAATCTTTGGTGCTGACCCACCGAGGCAAATAGTACGCGCGGTTAATTTTCGCGAGCAACTTTTCTTCCTTCTTTGTCAAACTTGATTCGCCTTTCTCTAGATCACGAGTGACCCACGTGACGACCAAGATACGCCCACCGGGAGCAGCCACTCGAAAGAGCTCTTCTACGAACTTGCTCTTATCGGGCATGTGCTCTCCACTTTCTAAACTCCAGACGAGATCAAAGCTGTTGCTCCCGAACGGCATATCCAAAGCATCGGCAACCTGTAGTTTTATTTAAGTAGTACAGCATAGTTTATTGTTGTGTTTAGATTTCCAAATGGATGTTTTCAAATATTCTAGCAGTGTCGATCCTTCCAGTGGCATGCAAATAAAGAACAAACAAAATCAAGAAAAGAGAAAAGGCAAACTCATAACGTACCTGAAAGAACGTTTGGTTAGCAAGTCCTTGTTCCTTGGCCAGTTCATTGCCCCTGTTGGCCTGGTAAGGACTGAGGGTAATTCCTTGAGCTTGGCAGTTGTATTTGCGTGCAATATGTCGGGAGCTGCCGCCAATGCCACAACCAACGTCCACAACATTCTTGGCTGATTTCACGTCACCCCACTTGAGGACTTCGTCAATCAAATCTATTTGTGCCTGCTTATGATCAGTTCTATCCTCTGGAATGTAATATCCATGGTGCATGTGCTATTTTGTATCATTTAATAAGAGTGGAATTAAAAAAATCAGATTGCTTCTTGGGAACGAAAATATTGTTCACAAATCAAACCCTATTTATCCAAACGAACCTCTCCCCAGACATCTTCCCATAGCTTGGAAGATCGATCGTAAAACCCAGCAATGCCAATCTTTAGTTCATCTCGACTGCGCTCTCGGTTCGTAAACGACCTCTTGACCCGTTGCAGTGTTGAAGACAATCCGCCCACAGCCTCGATGGCCTGCATGAATGCCAAGATCCCGACAATCACGTTACATAGCTTCGCCATGATTCTCCACAAATACAAAAGATAGTGGATAGATTAAAGATTAAAGAAACTAATGACGGTACTATCGGCTATCGGATTGTCGTGGTCTGTGTTGTATTGCCTTGTGTATGCTCATGATGAGTGAGTGTGAGTGTGTTCCCGACGACGATGACGAAGACTATCCGTATCTTTTACCAAACGGGATTCAGTTCAACGGGACTGAAAAGAAGCCTTCACAGTATTACTTCCGACCACCATCCAGCCATTGTTTGGCTAGTAGTCTACTAGTCTACTAGTAGCTATTACTCCGGAGTACTACCACAACTACTCCTACTAGTAGTACTAGCTAGTAGCTACTACTACTAGCTAGTAGTAGTAGTAGTCTACTACTAGTAGCACTTCAGTAGCTACTAGTCGACTGTAATACTACAGCACAACTACGAGTAGTACTCTAGACTCCGTACTCTCGAATAGTTTTTTTAATACTCCGAGTTGACGGGTGGAAATATTTGCTTGGAAAATGTATGAGAGGTAATCCCGCTACGGGCAAATAGACCCAAAATTTAAGAACTGGCTCTCGTTTCCTGTCAACGTGACCATGATGGCTTGCCCAGCTCTCAACTTAGTATCCGCAGCAAGATCCTCTACCCGGTCAATGGTCGTAAAAACATCTCCGATCGCCACTAATTCTGCATCGAAACTAGTGGCAACAATCCTTGCCGACGTCTTGTCGCGACTCTCACTGTTTGAGAACGCCGCGGAAGAATTCCCCAGTCCTGCAAAAGCCCTACCTCGTAACTTCCCAAAGACAAAAATGTCGCCATCGCTGAGAACTTCGCCACCTGAGTTTACGGATCCTAAAATGACAAGAGATTGCCCCTTGGACGACATCACCTGTTGTCCTGACCGTACCGAACCATGGTACAAAGTAGAACTAGAACTGTATTCAATGGAAGCTGGTGCGTTGGACTTAATATCTTTCGATCCTGCTCCTGACAGAGATGCT
>Ga0100390_10005405_pt1 | contig 10930 bp, 9 predicted proteins | sample CryGeymeta201514_FD_81540 | JGI IMG/M metagenome (GOLD analysis project Ga0100390, IMG submission 81540) | Groundwater microbial communities from Crystal Geyser aquifers in Utah, USA - Crystal Geyser metaG 2015-14 | ecosystem: Environmental > Aquatic > Deep subsurface > Groundwater | place: USA... | reverse complement strand
TGGGTGTGTCCTTGATGATAGGGGTTGACAAGGAAACAGGTAGACAAGGAAACAAGGGATGCTGCACGCGTTTTCCCTCACCTGTCTACTTGTCTACTCAGTCCTTCTCCGGCCACGTCTTGTCTCCGAACGTCCCCCGCCAGCTCTTCAGGAAGCCGTTCATGCGAGCCTCAGTGAAGGAGTGCTCGTAAAGCAGGCGCATGAACTCCATCCGCATCGTGCAGATGTCGGCGCCGGCCACGGCGATCTCGCCGAAAAGCCGCGGGTAGCGGCCGCAGGCGAGGATCTTCGTCTTGAAGCCGTAGTTGTCGTAGATCTTGCGCACGGGCGCGATCATGTCGTGCGCCGTGTCCTCGGCCTGATCCAGCGGGCCATTGAAGATCGCGGCGACGTCGGCGCCGACCTTGGCGGCCAGGTACGCCTGCGCAAGGGAGGCGATCGCGGTCACCGCCAAACGCAGGTCGGGCTGCTCCTGCTTGAGCTGTTGGAGCGCCTGCAGGCCCGCGATGCTGGCCGGTAGCTTGACGATGATGCGGTCCGAGAAGGCATGCAGCCAGCGCGCCTGGCGGATCATCGGCGCGGGGTCGTGCCAGCCGATCACCTGCGCGAACACCGGCCCCGGCGACGCGTCCACGACTCCGCGCAAGGTCTTTTCCATGTCCGGCCCGGCCGCGGAGATCAGGCCGGGGTTGGTCGTCACGCCCGCAAGCAGGCCCCATGAGCGGGCTTCCAGGATTTCTTTGGGGTTGGAACTGTCGAGAAAAAGGTCCATGATGGGCTACTCCAAATCAGGATGTGACAGCCAGAGATCATCCGCCAACTCGAGCAAATAGCCGGTGATGCACTCCTGGTACGCCCGATAAAATGCTGGTGACAGGGCGTAGAACTCCTCGCGGCAGATGAATTGCCCGTCGGGATCACGCCGCCCGACGAACGCAAAGCTGAAATTATGGAACAGCGCGTCGTGCGACGAAGGCCTGGCCGTATCCGACCGCTGGATGCACCCCGCCGCGAACGCCGAGCCGGCGGCGGCTTCGCGCTGTGCGTACGCCAGCGCATCGTCCCACCAGCGGCGGAACAGCTCGGGATGGTGCTCGGCCAGCACTTCGGCGAAGAGCAGTTGCAGGTTGGGCGACACCTTGAAGTGGTTGCGGCCCCCTGTTGCGCGGCCGATGGCCTGCCGTGCGGCCGCGCTCAGGTCGTCGCCCGAATGGAAGTCGGCCATGACGCCGAAGTGCTCGGCGATACCGCACAGGCTGCGGGCCCGCGCCTCGAAGCCGGCCAGGCCGTCCGCCCCGCGGTAGTCGGTGCCCTTTTCCACGCCGAAGTTGGGCGCGACGTGGGTCAGCGGTATGCCGCGGCGTCGCGCCTCGAGCAATACGAAGATCAGTTCCGCCTCCGAGGTGAGGCAGTCAAAGGTGGGCACGTCGTTCGGGTGCTCATCGATGCTCAATTCAAGATCGAATGGGACACCCTCCTTCAGGCTGCAAAGGTACTCATACAGCACCCCTACGGCGTCCAGCGCAATCCCATACTTCCCGACCAGACGACGGAGGTCGGCATAATCGGGACGATAGTCGAAGCTGCCGACCCGGCGCGGCTGCTGATGATAAGCCAGGAGGTCTTGCAGGCCGGACAGGCTTCCCAGATCTGCCTGATCTGGACTCCCGGCCAGCGCGCTGTAATCCAGCACATCGGACACGTCGAGCGTGTAGAACGAGTAGTAACGCGTGGCATCCAGCAGTCGCTTTGCCCGTGCCAGACCATCAGCCCCGCGCTTGACCTGGATGTGGTCAGCGTCGGCGCCGTAACCGGGCAGACCCGAAGGGTTTTCGGAAACCCTTCGGGTCTTGAGCGCATCCAGCACGCCCGCCACCCACAGCCCTTCGTACGAGCTGCCGGTGTACCCAGTCTCGATGGCCCCAAAACCGAAGGCGATGTTCTTCTCGGCCGGCCGGCCCTCGAGCAGCGTCTCCAGGAAGTTCAGCTCGCGTACCGAATTCTGGATGGCGTTGGCCGCAAAGCCGCCCTGCGCCATCGCCTGCCAGATCGCGGGCCACACTGCGGTCGTCATACGCGTGCCGATGCCGAGCCGCGGCGCCGGTCCCAACGCCCGTGGCCCCTTGTCCGGGGCAACCAGGCGAAAGAAGCGGTCGATGACTGGGGCAGCGGTGGAATACAGAGCAAGCGCGGTAGATGATAGATCGTTGATGGCCGATGGAGTTACCATCACTGCCCCTGGTATGACCTTGTGACCGATAGGCGCTCCCAGGACCGATTCATCGACGTACGATCCGATTGCCAGGAAGACCTGCTGTTCATCCGCCAGGCTCGCCAGGCAGTAGAACGTGCCCTCATGCCAGGCGAGCGAGGGTGCGTGGAGCACAAAGCCGGGGTCGGCAGGCAAGGACGCGCCGCTCGCAGCGGCTTCTATCAGCGCCATCCAGCAGGTGTCATCCACTGTCTGCACAGCGGCCCAGGCGGCATCCCGATCCCATGTCGCCGTGTCGAGGATACCCGGACTCAACGCCGGGTTGATCTCAAGGTTGCCAAATCTCATCCGCTTACCAGTTTGCATTTTGAGTTCATCCATCACTTTGCGCCTGCTGCTCCGGCAGCGCCATCTTGGCGGTCAGGCCGCCGTCGAAATAGAGCACCGAGCCGGTCATAAATTCGGACGCGTCCGACACCAGATAGACGGCCAGATAGCCGACTTCCTCAGGCAGGCCGACGCGACCCCAGGGCACAAGCCTGTTTCCGGCCTCCCGCGTGTAGCCCGGCAATTTGCGCCAGTAGCTGGGCACTTCAATGGTGCCGGGGGCCAGCACATTGGCGCGGATGTGTATCGGCAGCAGTTCGACCGCCAGCGCGCGGGTGAACGCGTTGATTGCGCCCTTGGTGCCGGCGTAGACCGAGTGCCCCGGACAACCCAAGGTCGCATGCACCGATGAAACGTTGACGATACTGCCGCCGGCCCAGTAGGTGTCGGGATCACGCCGCTGCAACTCACGCCCGCGTTCGACCATGTGGCGCACCGCCTGCTGCGCGCAGAAGAACTGGCCACGGATGTTCAGGTCGTAGCTGTGGTCGAACTGTTCCTCGGTCACATCCAGGAAGTTGATCGTCGTGGTGATGCCGGCGTTGTTCACCAGGCCATCCAGCCCCCCCAGGAAGGCGGCTGCTTCGTCTACCACCCGGCGGCAATCGGCGATGACGCCCAGGTCACCCTGGATGGCGATGGCGCGGCGGCCCAGTGCCGCGATCTGGCCGACAGCTTCCAGCGCGCCTTCCGCGCTGCGGCTGTAGTGCAACGCCACATCGGCGCCCATCTGTGCCAACGTCAGCGCGATGCCCCGGCCGATGCCTGTGCCCGCGCCGGTGACGAGAACCAGTTTGCCGTTAAGACAGCATGGGTTGTACATAGGCATTTCGTCCTCTAGACCTTCGAGGTCTCCGAGACCTCGAAGGTCTCCTTGATCAACCCGCGCTTCGTCAACTCCTCGGCCACGTCCGCCAGCCCCAGCTCCTTCAGCTTCGCCACGGTGGGTCGGCCGGTCGCCACATCCCACCCTCGCAAGACATAGTATTCGTCCATCAACTTGCTGAACTTATCGCGATCCAGCCCTACCCCTTTGCCAATGTACGGGTTGACCCAGTTCTCGATGGCCGAAAAATGGGGGATGACCATCTCGTCCACGGCCCTGGAGCGGTCCCAGTTGCGAATTTGTACTGCCCGTTCCAGGTTGAAGACCCGCTCGGCCATCCCCTCGAATTCGACCTCGCTGATCTCCATGCCGGTCGCCAGGCGGAACATGTGATACTCGAACGACGGCCCTGGCATACCGTTCTCGGCGCGGGCAAAATGGTCCGCCGTCTTGTTGCTGTAGATGCGCGGGTAGGCCTGATCGTCTACCGTCACGCTGTCCTTGATGATGCTCCGGTGGCCGTGCCAGACCGCCGGGATCGCCTTGGCCTCGTAGCCCGAGGTCGGGTGCGCTGCCTGTCGGGTACCGTATACATTTGCGGCCACATCGGCGATCGTCTCCCAACCCAGCCCGCCGTCCGGCGAAAACATGGGCGACCAATTCATGATGTTCTGGGCGTAGCCGTGCCCGCTCGCCATCGGATCGCGCGTGCCCATGGCCCACTGAAGTGCCGTCACCAGCCAATAGGGAAAGACGATGATGTTGATCTTGTCGCCGTGGCCGTCCCAATGGCCGGCGAACCCCCAGGCGGTGAAGAATTCTGGGATCAGCTCCTCACCCACACCTAAGATCCTGGCGGCGCGCACACACCCTTCGGCCAACGCAGCGCCGCTCCCCTGGCGGAAAACGATCTTGCGAAACAACGAATCCCACCAGTGCGCCGAATTGAGATCCACAGCCGCGCCGTCGAAGTCCTTCAGCAAACCCTCGCGGTAGCACTTCCGCAGCCACGGCGCCATGCCGAGGCCGAGCTCCCAATGGTTGATGCCGTAGTCCTGGCTGATCTGGGCCAGCTCGAAGCCGCCCTCGAAGCCGACATTCCAGTCGTAATAGGTTCCCGGCGCGCCGCCCAGCAGCGAGCTTTCGCAGACGACCATGCCGGTGTATTTTCGGTTCGGATAGACCACGCCGGGGACGTTGATGTAGTAGCGACTGAGCCGGCAGATCGGGTTGACGCACCCCTGGCTGCACGCGACGAACCGTTGACCGAACTCGCGCTTCAGGTCGGGGTCCAATGTGCTCCACTTCGGGCAGCCGCTGGGCGCGTGCATCTCTTTGGCGATTTGCCGCGTGCACTCAGAGAACGCCTCGGGATCGGCAATGGGGATCCCGCCGGTGCCGCGCACGGCGATCGCCTTGAGCCGCTTGGCGCCCATCACCGCGCCGAAGCCGCCCTGTCCCGCGGCCGAGGCGGTGCCGGTCGCGATGATCGCGATGCGGTTGCAGTTTTCTCCCGCCTGGCCGATGGCCAGCGTCCGCACGTCCGGGCCGTGCTCAGCCGCCAGGCGCTCTTGCGTCTCGAACGTGCCCTTGCCCCACAGCTCCCTCGCGTCGCGCAGCCTGGTCTTGTCGTTTTCCACCCACAGATAGACCGGTCTGTCCGAGGCCCCCTGCACCACGATCGCGTCGTAGCCGGCATATTTGAGGGTCGGTCCCCAGTAGTTGCCGATACTGGAATAGGAGAACCACTCGCAGGGATAGGCCTGCGGACTCAAAGTGCACACCGTTGCCCGGCCCGAGTTCGGTGCGGAGGTGCCGGTCAGCGGGCCGGCACTCACGATCAGGCGGTTCTCCGGGTCGAAGGGCTTGACGCCCGCGGGGATCTCATCCCAGGCGATGCGCGCCCCGATGCCCCGCCCGCCGATGTATTGCCGGCCATACTCTACCGAGGGTTCGGTCCCGATTTTGCCGGTGCTCAGATCGACGCGCAGAAGCTTGCCTGCCCAGCCACCGGTTTTTTTTGCCATGATCGGCCTCCTCCCTCACACGCCCACCAGGACCAGCGCCTTGGTCGGACAAATCTCGACGCAGCGCACCGCGCCGCCGCACAAGTCGCATTTGGCGGCCGTGTTGGTCACCGGATCGACGACGATGGCTTCGTAGGGGCAGGCGTCGACGCAGGCGGCGCACGCCATACACTTCTCTTCGTCCACCAGCCAGGCGCGTACGGTTTCATCAAAAGCGATAGCTTCTGCCGGGCAGGCCTCGGCACACGGCGCATCGGCGCACTGCCGGCAGTACTGCGCGGTCACGTTGTTGTCGGTGAGCAAATCCACGTTAATGCGGATGTGTGCGCGGGAGGGAGCGCTTGTCCCCGTGTGGCGCTCCGCGCAGACGACCACGCAGGATATGCAGTTACTACATTTCGCCTTATCCCAGTCAATATGGACTGGATTCGCGACGACAGGTTTCGTCACGGTCTCCTCCGGTAATGACCGTGCAATGGACTGGCAGAAGCCGGCCAGGGCTTCCTCTGTTCTCATGTCGCGGCTCCGATGCGCGCGAGAGAAACGCAGCCCTTCGAGAGCCACCTCGAACAGGCATGCGCCCTGCTTTCAGTTCTGCGGTTAGGTGGCAATGTCGTGAGGGCAGCAGGGTTTCGGTTGGAGGGACGTATCCTCTCAATAGTCCGAGGCAGCTCAAGGCGGATCCGTGATCCGCCGCTCGCTCGCCGAGTCACGGACTCGGCTTGAGCAGATTTGTCCCCGCCTTTTTGAGAGGATACGGAGGGACAATCGCAGGATCCTCCACAGCGCGGAGACGCTAGTTTACCGTGGAAACGCCCCTTTCTTCACCCTCGTGTAACCCAACTGGAGGATTCGCCCACTCGCTGGTCTTATGGGTGACCGGTCAATCCGGCACATCGCCCTTGACTGCGGCCGTGATCAGCCCGACGATCTCTTCCTTCGTCGTCTGCGATTTGAGGCGCGTGCCCACGCGCTTTCCGCGACGCAGCACGATCAACCGATCGGCTACGGTGAAGACGTGCTCCAGGTTGTGGCTGATCACGAGAACCGTCTTTCCCTCGCGCTTCAGGTTGGCGATCAACTCATTGACCTTGTGCTGCTGCTCGACGCCCAGGGCTGCGGTAGGTTCATCCATAATGAAGATGCGCCGGCCGCGCGCCAGCGCGCGGGAAATCGCGACCCCCTGCCGCTGACCGCCGGATAGCTCCCCGACATTGACCCGGACCGATGGCATGTCGATTTTGAGAAGGTCGATCACTCGCCTTGCATCCGCATACAATCTGCGAAAGTCAATGAAGATCCCCCAGCGGGTGGGTTCCATGTTGAGGAAGATGTTGGAACCCACATCGCGGACATCCACCAGCGCCAGATCCTGGTACACAGTTGAGATCCCGGCCAGACGCTCGGCATCCTTGGGGCCGCGTAGCTCGACAGGCTGGCCTTCAAAGTAGATCTGCCCTGAATCCTTGCGGTAGATGCCGGAAAGGATCTTGACCAGCGTAGACTTTCCCGCGCCGTTGTCGCCGATCAAGGCCACCACTTCGGCCGGATAGAGCTCGAAATCTACGTTATCCAGGGCCTGGACGTGGCCGAACGCCTTTGAGATACCTTTGGCTTCCAGGAGGGGTTGCCGGTCAGCAGCGCCAGCCTCGATGCGCTTATTCGTCACAACATCAGTCATGGGACCCGACTCCTTGTCATCGCAGCGCGTGAAGCGGTGTTCCGGGTTGGGTCGATCCCCCGACCATCCCGATCGGGCCAGCCGGGGGACCGTCCAGGTTTGTCAGCTCACGGGAACCGGAGACGGTCCGGTTCCCGTGAAGCCAGGCAGACTACTACTTCTCGTCCGGGTTCTTGGCATCCTTGCGGAACTTGGGTTCGAGCTGGGCCAGGAGGTCGTAGAAAGGCTGCGTGTTGTCCTTGGTGACCAGCGGCGCCTCGAGGACGGTCCAGTAGGGGACCTTCTCGCCGTTGGCCATCTTGTAGAGCAGTTCGGCGGAGCCGAAGGTTTCCTCGTAGAGCGGCTGGGCCACGAGGCCCCAGACCTCGCCGTTGGTGACGAGGTCGAGGTTGACGCGGGTGGCGTCCATGCCGACGGCGAGGAGCTTCTTGCCGGTCTCCTTCTGGGCGCCGGCCCAGGTGGTGGGGCCGCCGCCGGTGGTGGAGAGGGCGGCGACGATGTCAGGGTTGGCCTGGATGATGGAGGTGGCGACGGCGATGGCCTGGGTCGGTTCGGGGCCTTCCAGCTCGACTGGCAGGACGGTGAGCTCGGGGCAGTACTTCTTCATGCCTTCGGCGAAGACCTTGGCGACCATGTCTTCGGTGGCGTTGTGGTTGTTCTCGGTGATGGCGACGGAGCCTTTGGTGACGCCCTGCTTCTTGAGTTCGTCGCACATGGCCTGGGCGACGGGGTCGGGATACTTTGAAGTGTCCGCAGCGATCTGGACGGCATTGTCGGCGAAGAAGCCTTCGGGCACAGGGAAGTGCGGGAGGGCGACGACGACGCCGTTGGCCTTGGCCTTCTCGATGATGGGTTTGGCGACGGGGAGACCGCCGAACCACATGGCGACACCCTTGGCGTCAGGCCGGGAGACGACCTGGTCGGCGAGGGCGACGAGGGCGTCGAGGGTGTTCTCGTCGGTGGTCGCCAGTTCGCAGTCCAGGCCCAGCTTCTCGCAGCCAGCGAGGAAGCCCTGCTGGGTGTACTGGTGCACGGGATGCCAGGCCGAACTCTGCACCTAGTAGAACTTGCCCTTCACGGGTTCTCCTGCCGCCGCTGGTGCGGCCGTCGGTTCTGCCGCCGCTGGTGCGGTAGTCGGTTCTGCCGCCGGGGCCTGGGTAGGCGCCGGGACAGGCATCGCTTGACCGCCGCACGCCGCCAGCATGGACAGCAGGACGATCACGGACACGATCTGGAACAGCAGTTTCCGAGACATTTTGTCCTCCTTAAAGAAAAGAAGGTGGCTAGAGACTCAGACTTGACATGTTTCACTCAGAGTTCCTTCTTGCCTCCGTCGCAGTGTACACCTCCTTTTACCCATCATTCTGGCAGTGCGCCTTGAGCAGCACTTCAACCAAAAGTCCACACCGGCTGCAGTTCTCTGCTCCGACCCTGGCTTGCCGTCTCTCGGGCAATCCAGTTTCGTCTGGACCCGTCATCACGAAACCGCCCGGCGCAGTCACACGGGCGTAACGCCATTCAGCCCTCGTCTCTGCGATGCCGTAACACATCGAAGATGGCTGCCAGCAGCAGCAGGAAACCGAGAGCCGGCGTCTGGAGGAATGAATCGAAGCGTCCGATCACCAGGCCGCTGCGTACCAGTTGGATGAAGAAGACGCCGACGAAAGCGCCGACAGCGGATCCGCGTCCGCCGTAGAAGCTGACGCCGCCGATGATCACGCCGACCAAGATGTGCAACTCCAGATTCTTGCCGATGATGGGATCACCGGGAGTCAGGGGGAGCTGGCTCATGGTGAGCATCCCGGCCATCCCGGCCAGCAGGCTGGTGACCACGAAGCAGATGGTCTTGACGCGATCGGTGTTGATGCCGCATACCTGGGCGGCGAGCTTGTTGCCCCCGGTGGCAAACAGGGCCGATCCCCAGCGCGTCCAGCTCAGAAGGATTTGTACTACGATCATCACGCCCAGCGCGAGAAAGAATGTGAAGGAGAAGCCCAGGGGGCGCCACGTGCCGATGATGCCTACCTCGGCGGGCAGCGGGTAGATGGGCAGGCCGTTGGTGAAGGAGTAGCTGATGCCGCGCACGATGAACATGGTGCCGATCGTGGTGATCACGGCGGGTACGCCGACTTTGACCGTGAAGAAAGCGTTGGTCAGCCCCACCAGGATCGCCGCGCCCAGCGAGCACGCCACCGCCGCAGGGATCGGAATGCCGGCATCGCGGATCAGTTTTGCCGCAAATACAGCGCCCAAGCTCATCATCGCGCCCGTCGACAGGTCGATCTCCCCAGCGATCATCAATTGGACCATCCCCATGCCGATCAACGCCGGGAAGGCCATGGTGCGCAGGATCGAGACGACGGTCGTCGGCGCCAGCATGGCAGGGTTGCGGGAGTAGAAGAAGGCCGTCAGAATGACACACAGCAGGATGATCCCGGTTTCCTGCCTGCCAAGGATGCTGCGCACAGAACTTGCGAGTCTTCTGCTCCCGGGGACCTTATCGCGTTCGTTGTAGGTCAGCTCCATGTATGCTCTTCCTTGGATTGACACGCGTGGTTTCGGCGCGCGCTCGTCCCGCAGCTAGTATTGGATGCTCTTGCGCCGTAGGACGTCCAGCGAGGCAGCGACGATCAAGATCACCCCGATCACAATGCCCTGGGCATTGGTCTGGACGTTGGCGTTGAGAAGGCCCATGCGGATGATCTGGATCAGGACTGTCCCAAAGAACGCGCCGATGATGCTCCCGGTCCCGCCTTGGAGGCTGCCGCCGCCGATGATCGCAATCGCGATCACCCAGAGCAGCCAGCCGTCCCCGATCGAAGCGTCCGTCGTGCCCGAATAAGCCATTACCAGAATGCCGGCCAGGCCACAGCAAACGCTCACGAACACGAAGCAAAGGGTCTTGACCAGCGGCACGTTGATGCCCACGATCTCGGCTGCCCGCCGGTTGCCGCCGACAGCCATCAGAGTGGGGCCCAAGCGCGAGGTTCGCATGAGAAAGTCGCCCACCAGGTACGCCATCAGGAGGGCGATGAAGATCCACGGCAGCGCGAACAGCGGCGATGGGTTCAGCACCTTCAGCAAGGCTGGGATTTGGTCTGCCACGTAGAACCAGGCGCCCTTGAGGATCCAGATGGCCAGGCCGCTCACAAGGAAACTGGTGCCCAAGGTGGCGAAGAACGAGGGCATATGAACTTTCAGCGTGATGAAGGCGTTCAGCAGCCCGACCAGCACGGCAGCCGCCAGCGCCGCCGTGCAGCTCGCCCATTCCGGCCACCCGAAGTTCATCATGAGCACGCCGGCGACGGCTGCGCTGAGGCCGGCCGTGCCGCCGCTCGACAGGTCGATCTCGCCCGCGATCATCAGGAAGCTCATCGCGAAGGCCGCCAGGCCGAGAAAACTGCCTTGCAGCGCCATGCGCGCGAGATTGGCGGGATTCGCCATGCTCTTGTCGGCCAGCGTGAAGGCCACGAAAAACACCGCCACGGCCGCGAACACGCCGAGTTCCGTCACGCCCAGCACGCGCTTGTAGAACGGTTGCCTGTAGGACGCTTCTGGGGGGGTCGCGTGTTTGGTTGTCATACGCCACTCCTGCTCCAGGTGAGGCACGGTCGGGGCGAAGGCCTATCGGGATAGCAGTAGCCGGTAGGCGCGTTCACGCCTCGAAGATTACCGGGCTCTCCAGCACGCCGACCTTCTCGATCTCGATTCGGACTACGTCGCCTGGCCGCAGCCAGCGCGGCGGCGTGCGGGCCGCGCCGATGCCGGCCGGCGTGCCTGTGGCGATCACATCACCG
>Ga0100390_10005383_pt1 | contig 10946 bp, 4 predicted proteins | sample CryGeymeta201514_FD_81540 | JGI IMG/M metagenome (GOLD analysis project Ga0100390, IMG submission 81540) | Groundwater microbial communities from Crystal Geyser aquifers in Utah, USA - Crystal Geyser metaG 2015-14 | ecosystem: Environmental > Aquatic > Deep subsurface > Groundwater | place: USA... | reverse complement strand
CTCCCTTGTTTTTAGGTTTCTTTGTCCCGTACTTCGAACGTCCTCTCATCCTATCGGTTACACCAGCCGTATCAAGGGTCCCTCGAATAATATGGTATCTAACGCCTGGCAAATCCTTAACTCTTCCACCTCTCACAAGAACCATTGAGTGCTCTTGAAGATTATGTCCGATTCCACCAATATAAGCTATTACTTCTTCTCCATTGGTAAGCCTCACCTTTGCAATCTTTCTTAAAGCAGAGTTTGGCTTTTTAGGAGTCATTGTCCTTACTTGCATACAAACTCCTCTCTTCTGAGGACACTTCTGCAATGCAGGAGTTTTAGTTTTAATTTTTTTACTACTACGCTTCTTTCTAACTAATTGGTTAAACGTACTCATTCAATTTATCCTCCTACTTACTTTTCATCACACAAATAACAATTATACCAAAACAATCAAACAAGTCAAGAAATTTTTTAAGCATCATCATTTTTCAAAGTCCATGTTGGTGCCTGCAGGTATTTTTTTACCAACTATTATCGATTCTTTCATTCCTCTCAAGAAGTCAATTTTGCCTTTAATTGCAGCCTCTGCAAGAACTCTCGGGGTTTCCTGGAAGGAGGCAGCGGATAGGAAGCTATCAGAGGAAAGTGCAGTCCTCGTAATACCGTTTATTATTGGTCTGAATTTGGCAATCATTTTACCTTCTAACTGTATAATTCTGTTTATTCTAAGAACATCATCTCTATTAACGGTTTCTCCCTCATAAAATTGGGTATCTCCAGGATTTTGTATTTGAACTTTATCAAACATCCTCTTAGTAATAATCTCTATATGTTTAACGTTTATATCAACACCTTGTGACTTATATACTTTTTCAATTTCTTGGACAAGATATCGTGCAGCAAAATTTATTCCTTTAATTCCAAGCAACTCTCTTGGGTCCAAAGAGCCATCGCTTAGAATATCGCCTACTCGTACATAATCACCAGTTTTAACTTTTAATTTTTTGTCCCTTGGTGCAATGAGTTTTGTTTTTTCTCCTCTACTATTTATTAAAGTTATTGTTTGCTTTACCTTGTCGATTGAAACTTCTACCTTACCTGAAAGAGACGCTATAATGGCTTTACCCTTAGGACTTCTTGCACTGAAAAGTTCCTCGATCCTCGGTAATCCTTGAGTAATATCTTCAGCAGCAATACCTCCTGTATGGAAAGTCCTTAGAGTTAACTGAGTTCCAGGTTCCCCAATTGATTCAGCAGCTACAACACCAACAGATTCACCTACTTTCACTTCTTTTCTTGAAGAGAGGTCAATTCCATAACATTTTACGCATACGCCATGATCTGTTTTACATGTAATTGGTGAACGAACCTTAACCTTTTTAATACCAAAACTTTCAATTTTATTAGCTATCTCCTTAGTAATAAACTGATTACGTTTAATAAGCAATACAGGATCATTTTCATAAATGTCTATTTTGTCTATATTGAATTTTTTAAGTTTTTTAATAAGACCTGAGTCGATTTTATCTCCCTTTGTAGCTATTACTTCTCCTGTATCTTTATCAATAATATTATCAGCTAAAATGTTTTCTAATACTTTCTTAGAAACTTTTAAGGACGACGCTGTTTGAGAAGCAAAAATATCTTCAGCAGCATATCTACCCCATATTTGGTCAGCAATTGATAAAACAGATTTATCTGTAGATCCACCTTCTGTAATTGCTTCTATATCTATCCCATCGATATGGTCTTCAATTTGAATACTTTTAATGCCAAATTTATCCAGAAACTCGGCTTGTTCAACACTTAACGTATCTCCTTTATGTATAAATACTGTATTATTATTAGGATTTTCAACATCTTCCGCAGAAACCCTTCCTATAACTTTATGAGAGAGATTTTCGGCAATTTCTTCTCCTATTTTTGTTGGATAAATAGTTCTCATAGCACAATCATCCTCTTTAACTATAATTTCATGCGCTACATCAACAAGCCTTCTAGTAAGATACCCTGCATCTGCAGTTTTAAGAGCAGTATCAGCTTGCCCCTTCCTTGCTCCATGTGTAGACAAAAAGTATTCAAGAACTGTTAACCCTTCCCTTAAGTTAGACTTAATAGGAAACTCTATGATTTTACCAGTTGGTCCAGCCATTAAGCCTCTCATTCCAGACATTTGAGTAATCTGTGTAGCACTTCCTCTTGCACCAGAATTCGCCATCATATAAAGTGGATCAAATTTTTCAAAATTAGAGAAAACTGCTACTTCAATCTTTTTCGCAACATCCTGCCAAACATCTACTATTTTCTTATATCTATCTTCTTCTGAAAGAAGCCCTTCTTCATAATTTTTATTAATTTTTGCAGTCTTTTCGTCACCTTTTCTGACGATCTCGGTTCGCTTATCAGGAATTTTTACATCATCAATGCCTATACTTATTCCAGCGTTCGTTGAATAGCTAAAACCAACTTCTTTCAGATTATCAAGAAGTATATCAGTTTTTACAAGGCCGAATTTATCATAGAATTCTGAAACAATTTTTCCAACCTCTTTTTTATCTATAACCTTATTAATAAACTTAAATTTACTGTCTTCCTCATTTTCATCAAAAATCCCTTCTCTAATTCTGGAGTTAAAAATAACTCTTCCAACTGTTGTTTCAATTACTTCTTTGCCTATCAAATATCTGATTTTATCATGAAGTCTTAAAACACCTTTTTCATATAACAATTCAACCTCGTAAGGACAATTCAGAAGTTTAGGATAAGTTCTGCCCTTTTCGTCAATAAGGGTAAGATAATAGGTTCCGAGAATCATATCCTGAACAGGAGTATCCAGAGGTTCGCTATGAGCCGGAGACAAAATATTATGCGCTGAAAGCATCAACAGCCTGGCTTCAGTCTGAGCAGATATTGAAAGAGGTAAATGTATGGCCATTTGATCTCCATCAAAATCAGCATTAAAAGGAGTACAAACAAGTGGAGATATCTGTATTGCTTTGCCTTCTATTAAAACGGGCTTAAAGGCCTGGATACTTAACCTATGTAATGTAGGTGCTCTATTGAGAAGTACAACATAGTTCTTAGAAAGATCTTCTACTGCCTTCCACACTTCAGGCGTTGGATTTTCAACAAGTTCTTTTGCTCTTCTTTTGTTGAAGCCTAATTTGGAAAGTTCATATATAACAAAAGGTTTAAACAGCTCAAGAGCCATTTCTTTAGGGATTCCACATTGGTCTATTTTTAAGTCTGGCCCGACAACAATTACAGCTCTTCCTGAATAATCAACTCTTTTCCCAAGCAAATTTTCCCTAAAACGCCCTTCTTTTCCCTTAAGAATATCAGTGAGAGATCGCAGAGGTTTTCTTGTAGAGCTCATTACTGGATATGGTCTTCTTCCGTTGTCAAAAAGAGCATCTACTGCTTCTTGCAACATTCTCTTTTCGTTTTGCAACATAATATCAGGAGCATTAACTTCAAAAAGTTTCTTTAGTCTATTATTCCTATTTATGACTCTCCTGTAAAGTTCATTTAGGTCATCAGAAGCATATTTGCCACCTTCGAGTGGAACCAATGGTCTCAAGTCCGGAGGAATAACAGGTATTGCTGTAAGAACCATATCTTCCGGTTTTATATTATTAGTGAGTAAGCCTTCAACAACACTAAGAAGCCTTACAGCAATAATTTTATCTTGTTTAACACCGCCTTTAAGTTTTTCAAGAGCTTGCTCTTTAAGTTTATTTAAATCGATTCGCTCAAGTAAATCTTTTATTGCTTCTCCACCTTTTTTGGCAGCAAAATCCAAACCTTCGGATTTATACGTCCTATATTCGTCATCTTTAAGTATTTGTTTGAAACGTAATTTGGTCTTTTTAGGATCTACTACAACAAATGAATCAAAGTAAATTACTTTTTCTATTTCTTTTGCCGGGACATCAAGCAAAAGACCTATATAATTTATATTATTTTTAAAGTACCAAATATGAACAACCGGGGAAGCTAACTCAATATGTCCAAACCTTTCCCTCCTAACAGAAGAAGGTAAAATTTCAACACCACATGTAGAGCAAACCAAGCCTTTATATTGAATGCCTTTAAGTTTTCCACAATGGCATTGATAGCTATGCACAGGACCAAAAATTCTTTCACAGAAAAGTCCATTTAACTCTGGAGAATATGTCCTGTAACTATAAGTTTCTCCTTTTGTAACTTCTCCGTGTGACCATTTCCTTATCTCATCACTTGAAGCAAGGACTATTTTAAGAGCTTCTATGTCTCTGTTTCCCAAAAAACTCACCTCCGTTTACTCTTCCTTCCCCTTTTTTAACTGAGACTCCTGGATTATCTTATCAGCTATTTTAGGAGGCACTTGTTCGTAATGAGAAAATTCCATTGTAAATTCTCCCGTTCCTTGAGTTATTGAATTTAGATCATTCGCATAATTCAAAATTTCTGCAAGAGGAACAAGTGCTTCAATTATTTGTTTGTTGTTTTCTATTTTCATTCCAAGGACTTTTCCCCTTTTGCTATTGAGGTCACCAATCACATCTCCCATATATTGCTCATCTACAAGTACAGTAATATTTTCAATTGGCTCGAGTAAAATAGAATTTCCTTGTTCAAGGGCTTTTTTCAAAGCCATAGAACCTGCTATTTTAAAGGCCATTTCAGAAGAATCTACAGGATGATATGAACCATCAACTACCGCCACGCCAATATCTGCAACAGAAAATCCCGCAAGCATACCACTTCCCATAGCCTCTTTAACGCCTTTTTCAATAGCCGGAATATACTGTTTAGGTATCGAGCCTCCGAATATTTTGCTCTCAAAATTCAATGCTTTACCTCTTTCAATAGGCTCTACTTCAAGTAAACAATGGCCGTATTGCCCGTGGCCACCCGTTTGCTTTTTATACTTTCCTTCAACTTTGATTTTTGTGGTTATTGTTTCCCTATATGGAACCTTAGGGACTGCTAAATCTATGTTCACTCCGTATCTTTGACTTAGCTTTTCTGTTACAACAGAAAGATGGATTTCGCCAATTCCAGAAATTAGCTGCTCCTTCGTTTCAAGGTTCTTAGACACCTTCAAGGTTGGATCCTCTTCAATAACCCTTGCTAAACCTATACTCATCCTATCTTCATCATTCTTAGTTTTGGGTCTCATAGACTTTACTAGCATTGGCTCTGGAAACTTTATAACAGGGTATAAAATTGAATTATCTCTATCTGACAGAGTATCATTTGTTTGAGTAACTGTTAGTTTTGTAATAACGCATATATCTCCTGCAATTACTTCATCAACTGCTTCTTGCGCAGAGCCTGTTAAAAATAAAAGTTGTGATAATTTTTCAAGAGCATCTTTACTGCTATTATATACTTGCGAATTAGACTTTAGAATTCCTGAATAAATTTTAGTAAATGAAAGTTTACCAACGTAAGGATCGCTTAAGGTTTTAAAAACAAAAGCAGAAAAAGTCTCATCAGTAGAAATTTTCCTTTTTTCCAACTCATTATTCTTTGGATTAGTTCCTTCAATATTTCCAATATCTTCAGGACTTGCCATAAAATCTACAATAAAATTCAGAAATTCATCTATTCCAATAAGTGAAAGGGCAGAACCAGCAAAAAGAGGAAAAAAGTTTTCCCTAATAAATGCATTTCTTAAACCTACTTTAATGTCTTCGGGTGACAACTCTCCACCTTCAAGATACTTTTCAAGGAGTGAATCATCTCCTTCCGCTGCAATTTCACGAAGCTGTTTTTTAAACTCTTCAACGGTTTCAGAATCATTCAACCCCTGGTCTTTTCCGTCAAACAAGCTAAAAACACTAGATAGTTTACCATTTTCGTATATTGGGACAGTGATAGGTATGACTTTCATTCCAAAAGTCTGTCTCACTTGTTCTACTATTTTTAAGAAATCTGTACCCTCTAAATCAAGTTTATTTACAAAAAACGCACGAGGTTTATGCCCATTCTCAAGAAATTTCCAATATTTTTTAGTTTGTATTTCTATTCCACCTGCTGCATTTATAAGCATCAATCCATTATCTCCACCTCGAATGCCACTAAGCACTTCTCCGACAAAATCAGAATATCCTGGCGTATCAATATAATTAACTTTAACTCCATTGTACTCAAAAGGAATGATTGAAAGACTTATGCTAAATTTCCTCTCCTTTTCCTCAGGCTGATAATCTGAAACTGTATTTCCATCCTCTACTTTTCCTATTCTTCCAATTATTTTCCTTTTAAAAAGAATAGCTTCGGATAGCGTTGTCTTCCCTGCATTTCCATGGGACACTACAACTAAATTTCTAATAGATTTGGTTTCGTTAACCTTCATTAACTTCCTCCTTATCTTTGTTAGAATTTAAAGTGACAGAAACATTTTTAGAAGTTATAATCGGAATCTTCTTTAGTTTTTCTGCCTTTTCCTCTGGTAACACTTTTAGGTCAAGGGCTAATCCCCTAAGACTTCTTTGTAGAACATTAAATGATTCAGGAACTCCAGTTTCAAACATTGTGTTTCCTTTAGCAATTTCTTCATATGCTCTTTTTCTACCCTCAAGATCGTCAGATTTTATGGTAAGCATTTCCTGTAAAAGACTTGCCGCACCATAAGCTTCAAGCGCCCAGACTTCCATTTCTCCTAATCTCTGTCCTCCAAATTGAGCCTTGCCTCCTACTGGTTGTTGTGTAATAAGAGTATATTTTCCTACCGATCTTGCATGTATTTTATCTTCAGCAAGATGATTTAATTTTAATATATAAAATTCGCCAACTGTAACCTTATAATTGAAGGATTTACCTGTTCTTCCATCATATAAAACAAACTGGCCTGAATCATTCAAACCAGCTTCTTTTAATAATCCCCTTACTTCCTTTTCGGATGCGCCGTTAAAAGAAGGCGTTATAACTCTCAAATTCAATTTTCTTGCCGCCAAACCGATATTTGCCTCAAGTATCTGCCCGAGGTTCATCCTTGAAGGAACACTCAAAGGACTCAAAATGACATCAATAGTAGTACCATCCTCAAGATATGGAAGGTCTTCCTCCGGAACAATTTTGCTTATTACACCTTTATTTCCATGTCTTCCAGCAAGTTTATCACCTACAATAATCTTTCTCTTTTTAGCTATAAAGATCTTTATCAGTTTAATTGCAGTTTTTGCGAGCTCATATCCTTCTTCTCTTGAAAATACCTGAACATCAACAACCGTTCCACCTTCTCCGGGTGGCACTCTGAAAGAACTATTTTTAATATTACCAGGTCTATTATTAAAAAGTGCTCTAAATAATTTAGCCTCGTTTGTTTCCTCTTCTTCGGGGAAGGGTGTAATTTTCCCTACAAGCAGGTCCCCAGGTTTAATCTTTGAACCAATTTTTACTATACCACTCTCATCAAGGAATCTTTTGGCTTCCTTTGATACATCCGGGGGATCAATAGTTAATTCTTCAGGACCTTGTTCCGTTTCATGCTGTTCTACAGTATATTCTTTTATATGAACAGAAGTTAAACGATCATCACTTACAAGTCTTCTACTTACAATCATTGCATCTTGATAATTAAAACCATACCAGGACACATAAGCAACAAGTGCATTTATCCCAAGGGCAAGTTCCCCCTGCTTTGTAGAATAACCTTCGACTATTGGTTCTCCTTTTTTGATTTTTTGCCCCTTTGTTACAATCGGCCTTTCATTTCTACAGGTATCCTGGTTAGTCCGTTGAAATTTTCTTACACTATAAATTTCTTCTTTTTTAACTTTAATTCGTGTGATACCATTTCCAGCTAAGTTATGAAGCTTTTCTACATTTAACAGTTCACCCTTTTTGACAATGATATCTTTTTTTCCACTCATGGAATAATAATTCTCAGCAACTACTCTATCAGCTATGTCAAGGTTTATTTTACCAAGGAAAAACTTTTCAATTTCAACAGGAGAATAAACAAGAAGGTCTGTTACTCCTTTATCATACAATTCTACTAAAAGGTTTTCAGTTATACTATTCACAAATTGCATGGTCTTTTTAGTATTAATAAGGGTTCCGTATAGTCCTTTTCCAATAATATTTTTTCCTAACGAAGTAAGAGTCAAATAGAACACAGGTTTCATAACTATATGGCCATCTTCTTCCACTTTTATTTCCTTTATTCCGCTTGAAAAGAGTCTGTTCAGTTTTGTATCTGATATCTTTTGACCTTGCTCGATGATTGGCTTATTCTTCTTACTCACTATAGTTTCCTGAGCTATAAAGTTTATCACAAGTTCATTTTTTTCTGTTTCAAAGCAGTTTATTACGGGAAATTTTTGTATCTTATCTTGCTCTATTATAGAAATTTGCTCTATTCCTTTTGAAATCAATTTATCAATTATTTAAGGAGTTAATCTCTCTCCTATGAATTTACTATAATCTTCTATGTCTGGTTTAAATTCAAAAAGTATTATTTCTTTCTGTTTTGATCTATTTAAAAGATTCGATTTCAGATCTTTAGCTTCCCTATAAACAGAAACTTCCTCTTCCCGAGCATTATCCGGCACAATATGGACTTCGCTTCCTGAAACATTAGATACTATTCCATCTTCCTCTGCAAGCGATAGATCCACATCATCAAGTGCAATTCTGCGTTCCATACCAGTAGAGACTCTTGATAGGTCAGGGGCAAGCAATGGCACTGCTTGCCTTTGCATATTACACCCCATAAGGGCTCTATTTGCATCATCATGTTCAAGAAAAGGAATTAAAGATGCAGAAGCACTGATTACCTGTTGAGGCACAATATCCATGAGTTGCACCTTTTCTCTTGGGACAGCACGAGGCAGGATTTCGCCAGATTCGGAACGCTCTCTTGCAATTACAAAATCACTTATTATCCTTCTTTTTTCATCTACAGGAGTATTAGCCTGAGCAATAATATATTTTTCCTCTTCATCAGCAGTAAGCTCAACTATCTTGTTTGTTACAACACCTTTATTAACCTTCCTATAAAGAGCAGTTATAAACCCATATTTGTTTATTCCAGCATATGTTGTTAACGAGTTTATCAACCCAATGTTTTGGCCTTCAGGAGTTTCAATGGGACAAATTCTACTATAGTGTGAATAGTGCACATCCCTAACTTCAATTCCAGCCCTTTTTCTATGCAATCCACCAGCACCAAGAGAGCTCAATCTTCTTTTATGAGTAATCGAAGACAAAGGATTAGTCTCCTCCATAAATTGTGATAGTTGACTTGCTCCAAAAAATTGTCTTAATTGTCCAGAAATAGTTTTAGCACTAATTATTTCTGTAAGCTTTATTTCCTCAGGCTTAGTAATTGAAATCCTATCCTTAGCATTTCTATGAACCTTTGCTGCTCCCCTTTCAAATTCTTCTGCAACAAGTTCTCCAATTGTTCTGATTCTACGATTCGAAAGGCTATCTATGTCATCCTCTTTTGTAATTCCTTCACGAATACCTAATAAATAACTGACTATATCTATATAATCTTCCTTAGTCAAAATTTTGCTTGTGCTGCTTTTCTCAAACTTTTTATTAATCTTATACCTTGAAACCGGAAAGTACTCATTTTTTTGAGGATCATTTAAAAGTCCATTAACAAGCTCTTCAGCGGCCTCAATAGTTACCCTCTCCCTTGGATGGAAAAGTTTATATATTTCAATTTTAGCTTCATTGGGGTTATTTGTTCTATCTTTTTTAAGAGTTTGTTCCACCCAAAAATCTATACCTTTTACTTTTACGAAAGTTTTTTCAATATCATGTTTAAGAAGCTTTGCTAGGATTTCATCAGTAAAAACTGAGCCTGCTTTTGCAATAATTTTCCCATCGCTTGTTGAAATATTTTCAACAAGCTCTTTGCCTAAGGCAATTTCATAAGAAAAAGGTGAAGTCGTAAGTATTTCTATAGTCATTGGCCTTACAAAAGTAGAGAGAATTTCATCATTTCCAGAAAAACCTACTGCCTTTAAAACTGCGGTCATTGGTATTTTTCTCATCTTCTTTTTGAGCCTTATATACATCACGTTGTCTCGCCCTACTTCTATTTCCATCCAATTTCCTCTATCAGGAATAATTGTTACAAGGTAATTAGTCACGCCTGTTTCGGAATCTTTAGAAGTCTGGAAAAATATTCCAGGAGACCTTATAAGTTGTTGCACAACAACTCTTTTTCTTCCATTTATTAAAAAAGAACTGTCTGGCAACATCAAAGGAACATCGGCAATATAAACATCTTGCTCTTTAATTTCTCCAGTATTTTTGAATATCATTCTGAAACGAGCATTGACTCTTGCCTCATAGGTAGCACCAACCCTTAAACAATCTTCAATTGGTCTTACAGGATTATCTACAGAATAATTTACATACTCCACCTTGATGTTCTTTGTGTCAACTGGAAAAATTTTACTTAATATTTTCCCAATCCCTCTTTCTAAAAAATCTTTATAAGATGTTTTTTGAATATGAAGAAGATTTGGAACGGGAAAAGTACTCTTGGTCTTGCTAAAATCCCGTATTTCTTCCATTTAACCTCCTTGAACTTGAATGCACAGGCTTAAATTATAATTATTTTTAATCTCCTGTCAAGTGTAATATTTTCCCCGTATAAATTGCCCGCTTTTTCCTCCAGTTTTTTTAATTAAGAATATTTGATCAATTTCAATATTTTTATCAAAAGCCTTGCACATATCATATATAGTAAGTGCAGCTGTTACAACAGCGTTAAGAGACTCCATTTCAGCTCCGGTTTTCCCAACTACAGTTACTTCGCTTTCTATTTCTATTGAAGTTGGTTTTTCTTTTGAAAAAAAATTAAATCTACATAAGTCAAATTCAATGGGTGGCAAAACGGTATAACCTCACTAGTTTTTTTAGCTGCCATGATATCTGCTATTTTTGCTGCCGTAAAAATATCTCCCTTTGTTATCTTTCCTGTAAGGATCTTTTTAAATACTTCT
>Ga0100390_10005380_pt1 | contig 10948 bp, 10 predicted proteins | sample CryGeymeta201514_FD_81540 | JGI IMG/M metagenome (GOLD analysis project Ga0100390, IMG submission 81540) | Groundwater microbial communities from Crystal Geyser aquifers in Utah, USA - Crystal Geyser metaG 2015-14 | ecosystem: Environmental > Aquatic > Deep subsurface > Groundwater | place... | reverse complement strand
TCCCGACGGCGTGGGCTGCATCCTCGATCACGGTCAGACGATGACGGTCGGCAATCTCCAGGATCCGGTCCATCTCCGCCGGCGCGCCCGCGAAATGGACCGGGATGATCGCCCTCGTCCTGGGGGTGATTCTGGCCTCAATGTCGGCGGCGTCGATGTTCAGCGTGTCGTAATGAATGTCCGCGAAGACGGGTCGGGCGCCGTGCAGCGAGATCATGTTGACTGTCGAGGCAAAGGTAAGCGATGGGGTGATCACCTCGTCCCCCGGACCGATGCCGAGGGCCGAAAGGACGAGATGCATCCCCGCCGTCGCGGAGGATAGGGAAACGGCATAACGAGCCCCGGTGAGGGCCTGAAACCGCTCCTCGAAGCTCTTGCAGAGGGGCCCCGTCGTAATCCATTGCGATCGCAGACAGGCGGTTACACTTGCGATTTCCGTCTCGCCGATGGACGGCCGGTTCAGCGGCAGAAAATCTTCCCGAATCTTCATCACGACCCCTTTTCTTTAGGACTTCTTCAACTCGACCAGCGCGTAGGCCTCATTATGCCACAAGACCCGAAGAGCGGGTACCTCTTTTTTCAATCTCTCCAATTTTTCGTCGTTCTCCGTGGCGCAATAGAGTCCGTCCGTTTCCCGAATTAGACGGAAGAAAGCATCGGAGGTGAGAAAATAGCGTTCCCGCTCCGCAACCGGAAGCTGTTCACTGCCATACCTCACCTCCCCGATGTCGTCAACAATCGGGGTCCTCTTCCCGGTGTAGAAATCGACCCCGTACAGCGACATGCCGTACTGGTAGAGCGTTGCGCCCGCCGGAACCTGTTTCCGGATCGCCTGCGAAAGCGGATAGGCGGACTTGTAAGGGGCGAGGTATTGCGCAACCGACGGGGTGAGGGTCACCACAAACAGCGCAAACAGCAGGTAGATCGTCGCAAACCACGCCGGCCCTCTCCTTCTTCGCATCCGATCCGGGAGAAAAAGGATCAGGATCTGGATGAGGAACGGGAATGCGACCCATGGCCACCAGGAGTCCCAGGAAACCCGATGTTCCCTCAGAAAGAGGGGGGCGACCGGAACGGCCATGAAAAGCAGGGACTGGAGAATCCCCGTCAACCGGTAGCGGAGCGGAGGAAGCTCCCCGGCGCCCCCCTCCCCCGGCCTCTCCTGATAACGGCGGAAGAGGTGACCGAAACTTAGAGCGACGGGAATAAATACCGGCGCGATGTACGGAATCAGTTTCGAGGAAGAGATTGAAAAGAAGAGAAAAATAAGGCCAAACCAGGTCAGCAGCAATCGCTTCTCGACGCTGCCGAACCATTTTTCGCCCTTTCCTACCCCCCGGATCGCCTCGGGCAGGAAGGCGCACCACGGAAGGGTCCCGGCCAGGATGATGGGGAGATAGAAATAGAAGGGCTGATAGCGGTCATGCATCCGGGTGGCATAGCGGAGCAGGTGTTCCTGGATAAAGAAAAAACGGAAGAAATCGGGGTTCTGCTGCTGGACAAGGATCAGCCAGGGGAGCGAAACGGCCGAAAAGATCAGGATGCCGATGGGGGAGAACAGGGCGAAAATCTCCCGCCAGCGGCCGGAGATCAGAAGCCAAATCACCACAACGCCGAACGGAAACGCGATTCCGATCAACCCCTTGGCCAGAAACGCCAGCGCGCTGAAAAGATAGAGGAGGTAAAGCCATCCCTTTTTCTGTTTTGCCCCGGCAAAACAGTGAAATCCGGACCAGATCGCCATGCAGACGAAAAAGGCGAGCGGCATGTCGAGGATGTTGATCCGGCCGATGGCGACATGATAGAGGAAGGTGGTCAGAACGGCGGCCGCATAAAGCCCTGTCCGCGCATCATGAAAAAAGAGCCCCATGCGATAGACCAGCAGGATGCACCCCCACGCTGAGAGGGCCGCGAAGAGGCGGGACGAGAACGCGTTCTCTCCGAAAATCCGGAAAGCGACCGCCGTCGCCCAGTAGACAAGGGGCGGTTTCTCGAAATATACAGCCGCTTTCAGCCGCGGCGTTACATAGTCGCCGGTAGCGTTCATCGCGCTGGGGATGGCGCTGTACCGCCCTTCATCCGGCTCCATGAGGGGGGTGAATGGTAGCGGAACCAGATAAAGCAGCAGCGGGATCAGAAAGAGAACGACGATTTTGATGGACCTGTCCTGCACGACCAACCCCCCGGAATGCCCATAAATCCACTGTTTTTGCGGGAGTGTTTATTCCACAGATCGGCTGGCATTGTCAAACGATTAATCATAACCCGTACAGGTGAATAGACTGAAGGTGGAAGGCTGTCAGCACACTTCAGCCTTCAGCCTAAATACATGAGGGGCCAGTTGCCGTCATTCTTGACATGAGGGTCAATATGTGCGAATTCACAACGGGCGCAGGATCACATTCGGGTCCATCCATCCTGTGCGGTGGAGGTCCAAAACGATCTCCGTAATCGAGTGGAAAAAGGCGGAAACGGTCGGCGTCATCACGATTGATGCTGCAGGGTTAACCTGAAAGCGGGTTTATTAAACATGCACCGTCTGATCAACCGTTATGTGCTCAAGGAAATCGCCGTTCCGTTCTGCATGATCCTCTTTGTGCTCACCTTTGTGCTGCTCATGGGAAAGATCCTGCAGGTGATGGACCTGATGATCAACAAGGGGATCGGCATTGCGGATATCGCCCGGTTGATGCTTTATCTGCTCCCTTCCTTCCTGATGTTCACCATTCCCATCTCCCTTCTGATCGCAATCCTGACTGGCCTGGGACGGCTTTCGGGGGACAATGAATGGACCGTTCTGAAGATGTCGGGGGTCAGCCTCTATCAGTTGTCGTTTCCGGTAGCCTGCGCGGCGCTGGTTGCGTTTCTGATGACCTTGGCGACGACCATTTTTCTGGTTCCTTACGGGAACCTTGCCTCCAAGGCCCTCCTCATGGATATGGCGAGGCAGAAGGCCAGCATCGGGATCCGGGAAAAGGTTTTCATCGACGATTTTCAAGGGATTCTTCTCTACGCGGAACGAATCCCGGCGCACGGCAATTTCCTGGAAGGGGTCCTCATCTCGGACAGCCGGATCGGCCGTGAGCCGAGCACCATCATCGCCCGACGGGCTTATCTCGTCTCCAATCCCGATACGATGGTTATCACGCTCCGACTCGAGGACGGCAGCACGCACATGGTCGATGCCGGTCTGAACCGTTACCGGAAGATGGATTTCCGTTTCTACGATGTCCGTCTGGACCTTGCGTCGGCCCTTTACGCGGAGAAGAAGAACGGGACAAAGTCCAGTACGGAGATGAGCCTTTCCGAACTCGCAACCACGCTCGGAAACCGCGGACTGAAGGAGGAGGCGTTGCGCGAGTTGGCGATCGAACTGAACAAGAAGCTGACCGTCCCCCTCTCCTGTCTTGTTTTCGCCCTCATCGGGATGCCTCTCGGAATCCGGGGCCACCGCTCCGTCCGTGCGCGTGGTTTCACCCTTGGCCTCTTCCTCGTTCTCGCTTACTACCTGCTTCGCTTGAGCGGCGAGGCGCTGGTCGAAACGGGCAGACTCTCCCCGATCCTCGGAACCTGGACTCCGAACTTGATTTTCGCCGCCGCCGGAACCCTTCTTTTTTCTCTCTCCGCCAGGGAACTCTCTTTCCGGCAGCTCTTTCGCCGCGCCTCCGCCGACCCGGCGCCTGCGTCTGCCACGGCGGACAACGCTTCCCGGGAGGAAAAGAGACCATCATGAAGATCGTCGATCGCTATCTGATCCATGAATATCTGCGGAATCTGTTTTTCATCACCCTCTCCTTCGTCTCCCTTTTTCTGATCATCGATTTCTTCGAAAAGATCCGGATGTTTCTCAGCAATCACGCTACATTCCGGCAGATGGGCGCCTACTTTCTTTTCATGACGCCGATGATCGTCTCCCAGATTCTGCCGGCGGCCGTCCTTCTCGCCTCGCTCGTGACCTGCGGAACCCTCTCCCGGCACAGCGAAATCACGGCGATGAAGGCGAATGGGATCAGCCTTTACCGGATTGCCCTCCCCATCCTGACCATCGCCGCGTTGACCTCCCTGACGATCTTTTTCCTGAGCGAATGGGTGACCCCCCTGACCAACGACAGGGCCGAGCGGATCCGTCTGGTCGAGGTGCAGAAACAAGCGTCCCTGGGCAGCTTCAAACAGGATCAGATCTGGTATCGGGGAGCGAAGGGCATTTACAATTTCCGGCTGTTCGACGCGCGCACCGGCACGCTCCAGGGGATCACCATCCATTGCCTCGATCGTCAGATGAAGCTGGTCATGCGTCTGGATGCGGAGAGGGGCGAATGGAAGGAGGGTCGCTGGCTCTTCCACAACGTCCTCATCGCCCGTTTTGATAACGGCGCGTTCCCGGTTCTTTCAAAAATGAAACAGCAGGTGGTCGATCTTCCGGAGAAGCCCTCCGATTTTCAGTTGATCCAGAAGGATGTTGAGGCGATGGGTTATTCCGAGCTGAAACGGTACATCCGGAAACTCCAGTCGGAGGGTTATGACGCGACACGATACATCGTCGATCTCCACGGCAAGATCGCATTTCCGCTGGTCAGCATCCTGCTGGCCATAATCGGCGTCTCCTTTTCCCTCCGGTCCGAGCGGAGCGGCGGCCTCGCCCAGGGAATCGGCGCCGGTCTGGTCATCGGGTTTTCCTACTGGCTCGTTTACGCCTTCGGAATGTCCCTGGGACGGTCCGGCGCCCTGCCCCCCTTCATCGCCGCCTGGTTTGCCAACATGCTCTTCGCCGTCGCTTCCCTCTTTCTCATTCGCAGGGTGAAGACCTGATGTTTTATCAATACCGGTAGTAGTCCGGCTTGAATGGCCCTCCGACCGGTATCCCGAGATAGTCCGCCTGTTTTTTGGAAAGCTTCGACAGCTTCGCCCCCAGACGCTTCAGGTGAAGCCGGGCCACCTCTTCATCTAACTTCTTGGGCAGCGTATAGACACCCGGTTTCAGTTTGCCTTGAGCCAGTTCCAACTGCGCAAGGCACTGGTTGGTAAAGCTGTTGCTCATCACAAAGCTGGCGTGGCCGGTCGCGCAGCCGAGATTCACCAGCCGTCCTTCGGCCAGAACGATGATGCTTCTGCCCGATTTCAGCGTCCATTTGTCCACCTGCGGCTTGATCGACATGCGCTTGCAGCCGGGCGTATTTTCCAGGTAATGCATGTCGATCTCGCTGTCAAAATGGCCGATGTTGCAGACGATCGCCTCGTTTTTCATCTTCTCCATCTGCCGGCCGGTGATGACGTCGCAGCAGCCGGTCGCCGTGATGAAGATGTCCCCTTTGGCAAGGACGTCATCGAGTGCCGCCACCTCGTACCCCTCCATGGCCGCCTGCAGGGCGCAGATCGGATCGATTTCCGAGATGATCACACGGGCGCCGAAGCCCCGCATGGATTGGGCGCACCCCTTGCCGACATCGCCGTAGCCGCAGACGACCACCGCCTTGCCGGCCACCATGATGTCCGTGGCCCTTTTGATGCCGTCCGCCAGGGATTCCCGGCAGCCGTAAAGATTGTCGAATTTCGATTTGGTCACCGAATCGTTCACATTGATCGCGGGGAAGAGAAGCTGTCCCTCCTTGGCCATCTGGTAGAGGCGGTGCACGCCCGTCGTGGTTTCCTCGGAAACCCCGCGGATCCGGGAGGCCGCTTTGCGCCAATGTTGCGGCGACATCTTCAGGCGGTGGGCGAGGCGCTCCCGAACGATCTTTAACTCCTTGTTATCACATGGCTGTTGAAGGATCGAGGGGTCATTTTCCACCTGCACGCCTTCATGGACAAAGAGCGTCGCATCCCCGCCGTCATCAACGATCAGATCCGGTCCCGTGCCGTCGGGCCAGGTCAGCGCCTGCTCGGTGCACCACCAGTATTCCTCCAGGGACTCCCCCTTCCACGCAAACACGGCGGCGGTTCCCGCCTGAGCGATCGCGGCCGCGGCATGGTCCTGCGTGGAGAAGATGTTACAGGACGCCCAGCGGAGATCGGCCCCAAGTTCCTTCAGCGTCTCGATCAACATGGCGGTCTGAATGGTCATGTGCAGGCTGCCCATGATCTTCAGCCCGGCCAACGGTTTTTTAGGACCGTACTTTTTCCGGACGGCCATCAGGCCCGGCATCTCATTTTCGGAAAGACGAATCTCCTCCCGACCCCAGGCCGCCAGAGACGGATCGGCAATCTTGCAGGGCAGATTTTTATCCATTTTCATAAATTTCATGGTTCATTCTCCTTTTATCTGTTTATCGATTCGGTTTCGAGAGCTTTGAATTTCTCTCGAAATTTGGCAGATCGTCATTCCTGCGGAAGCAGGATTCCAGTCATTACAATGGCTTCATAGATTCCCGCTTTTGCGGGAATGACAAAGAGGGTAGATTTTCAAAGCTCTCGTTTCTATTTTACCGCACGGATCATCCTCGAAAACAAGCCTTGGGGTTCATTGGGGTTGTTCTCGCACGGGAGGTTGTTCCCGCTGGGCAATGGCGAAGTTTTCATTTGGCGTTACAATCCCCGCTGAAATGATCAGGGTAAAGGCCTCTTCCACCGTCATGCAGAGTTCGATCAGTTCATCCTGGGGAACCATGATGAAAAATCCTGTCGTCGGCGTCAGCGCAAGCGGCATGAAAACACCGACGCAGGGGCTTTTCTGCCCGATAATATTCTGGATTTCCTCGTTGGGGGTTCCGGTGACGAATCCAATGCCGTAAACCCCGCGACGGGGATACTCAACCATGACGACACTCTTGAAACTCTGTGCCTTGTCCATGAAGAGACTATCAGCAATCCGTTTGATGGCCTGATAGACGCTCCGGACAAACGGAATCTTTCCGACGAGATGTTCGCCGAAGCGGACCAAGCGGTTTCCGAGGTAGCTCTTCGTCACAAGACCGCAGACGAATATCAGAATGACCGTGACGATGGCGCCCAGTCCGGGGATATGAACATGCAACAAGTTATCAGGCTGATATTGCGTAGGAATAACCTGCAGGAGGCTATCCATGATACCCATGATGAAGGAGAGGATATAGATCGTGAGTCCCGCCGGGATGACGACGGCCAGACCGGTTAGAAAGATCCGCTTCATTCTTTTTTTCAAAATTCCCGTCCTCTATTGCGATTGCATCGACTGCGCGGATTTATACCAGAATCCGAAAATGGTTTCAATGGCTTATTTGAACGAGGTGGTCAATTATGCCGGCCGCTCTTTGATCCGGTTCTTTTCATCGAGGAAGATGCACTTCGGCGCCCAGTTTGCCGCAGCGGCGTCATCGACCATCACATAACTGGCGATGATGATCAGATCCCCGCGAGCAACCTTCCTCGCCGCCGCACCGTTGAGACAGATGGTCCCCGAATCCCTGGGGCCCGGAATGACGTAGGTTTCAAATCGCTCCCCGTTCGAAACATCATAGATGGCGACCTTCTCATAGGGGAGGAAATCCGCCGCCGCCATGAGCTGTTCGTCAATCGAAATGCTGCCCTCGTAATGGAGATCCGCGTCGGTCACCGTCGCCCGGTGGAGCTTCGACTTGAGCATGAACCTCTGCATCATCATCTTCCTCCCGCATCAAATATTCTCTCTGAAACCTTTGAATTTCGCCTGAAATTCGACAAGGGGGCATTTTTCAAAGGTCTCTCTCCGCTTTCCAAGGGTTCCCCGAAGACGCGGTTGTCGATCAATCTTGTCTTCCCGACCCGGACTGCCAGAGCCAGCACGCACGCGCCCTCGATCCGCGCTACGTCCTTCATGGTCATAACATCACAGATTTGGGCGTAATCGATCTCCGTGTGCGGATAACCGTCGATTAATGCACGCACTTTTTCCAAAATGGAAGAGGCGTCCCGCTCCCCGTTGTCGTAGAGCTCCCCGGCGAGGTCAAGGGAGCGGCTCAGGCTCAGGGCGGATTTTCTCTCTTCCGGGTTCAGGTAAACATTCCGCGAACTCATCGCCAATCCGTCGGGCTCGCGCGTCGTCTCCATGCCGACCACCTCGATGTCCATATTCAGATCGCGGACCATTCGCCGGATCGTGACAAACTGCTGGAAATCCTTCTTCCCGAATATCGTGACATGGGGTTTGACGATATGGAAGAGCTTCGTGCAGACCGTCGTCACCCCCCGGAAAAATCGCGGACGGGAAATGCCGCAGAGGTTGTTCGTGATTCCCTCTACCTCGACATGGGTCTGATAGCCTTCCGGGTACATCTCCCGGTTGTCCGGACAAAAGATCACATCGACGCCCTCCCCTTCCGCAAGTGTTTGGTCTCTTTTGAAATCGCGAGGATAGGCATCCAGGTCCTCCGTCGGGGCAAACTGGGCGGGATTGACATAGATACTGACGACGAGGCAATCCCCCCGTTTGCGTCCGATCCGCATCAGGTTCAAATGCCCCTCATGGAAGTATCCCATCGTCGGGACAAAGGCGATCCGCCGCCCCCGACATCGTTCCGCCTCCGAATATCCCTGCATCTCTCCCGCGGATTGAATGATCTTCACGTCTCACCCCACACAAAAAAGCCCCTGCGTCCAAGACGAGAGGCTTCCTTCCGTATCCATGAACCCCGATGTTCCCCCGTCCCAGTCCGTTTCCGGATCCAAGCGTTGACGCTCCCTTATCAGAGGCCCTTTTGTTTGTCAAGAAATTTGTCGGCCGCTCTCGATCCATGCCGTCGTCAACAGGGAAAATTCCTCGACGGACAGGGTCTCCGCCCTTCTGGTCCGGTCGATGCCGCTGCGGACGAACACCCGATCGACCATCTCCTCCGGAAGACCGATCCGGCGGATGTTGTTCCAGAGGGTTTTTCTTCGCCGGGCGAAGGCCGCCCGGACGATCTTTGCAAACAGCGCCCCATCCGGAAGCTCGGGCTCCCGGCGGACCTCCATCCGCAGAACGGACGAAACCACCTCCGGCGCCGGATAAAAGCAGGTTGGAGGGACAGTCATTTCGCACGTGGCCTTCGTATATCGTGCGACGATAACCGAAGGGATGCAGTAATCCTTCGTCCCCGGAGGTGCCGCAATCCGGTCCGCCAGCTCCTTCTGGAGCATCAGGATCATCGATGAGATCGACCGCCGAAAGTCGAGCAGACGAAAGAGGATCGGGGAAGAGATATGGTAGGGAATATTGCCGACGACCTTGATTCTTCCCTCCGGAGAGGCGGAGGAAAAATCGTACTTCAGCACGTCGATCTCGACAACCTCGACCCGGTCCTGCCCGGTGAATCGCTCCCGCAGAATGGCCGCCAACCGCGGATCGACCTCGATGGCGATTACCCGCCCTGCCCTCTTCGCCAGTTCCTCCGTCATGAAGCCGAGGCCGGCGCCGATTTCGACGATCGTCTCATCCTCCGCGGGTTCGGCTAACGCGACGATTCGGCGGATGATGTTCAAATCCTCCAGGAAGGACTGTCCCAGCCTCTTCCGAGGATGGATATCATACCGGGCGACCATTTTTCGGACGGATGTGATCATTTGACGACCTCGTCAAAAGTAAAATCCCTTTCGGGTTTATTCCCCGCCGCTTGCGGCGGGGTGGTTAATTTTCCCCTCCCCTGGTGCTGGGGATTAAGGGGAGGGGGAGGAAATCTTGAACTTTTTACCAAGCCGTCATCTTTTGCTCCTCGCCCGGATCGAAGAGATCAGCCGGCGCGCGACGAAATAGGCCGGGACGGCAAAAAATGGGGCCATCAGAATGCCGCCCGTCAGCAGCGGCAGCAGGATCTCCCATCCCAGCGCCGCGATGCTGCTGAGCGTGTAATCGGCGATCGCGAAACGGCTGCGCTCCATCCCCAAGAGGAGTCTGCCGATCTCATACTGGGTGACATAGAACAGCGGGATGGTCAGCGGATTGGAGATGATCCACGAGCCGAGATAGGCGGCCGCGATGTTCTGGCGGAGGAGGAGACCGATCAGAACGATGATTGCCGTATGGAACGGAATCGTCGGCGTTACGCCGACGAAGACGCCGATCGCCAGTCCGGCGGCGATCTGCGCGGGCTCACCCTTCAGGCTGATGAATCTCTCGTAAAATGTCCGGAATCGCTTTTTCAGCATATTGGGTGAACCGTGAGGGGCCAGCGCGAGACGGCATTCAGGTTAAGTTCGTCCCTGCGTCCCGCCTGGAGGAGATGCGTTCCGACCACGGCAATCATCGCCGCGTTGTCGGTGCAGAGAATCGGCGGCGGAATGAAAACCTCGATCCCCGCGGCGGCCCCCTCGGTCCGGAAACGTTCCCGCAGGCGGCTGTTTGCGGCCACCCCGCCGCAGACGACCACACGGGTCGCCGACGCCATCGCCGCGGCGCGCAGGGTCTTCTCCGTCAGGACATCGCAGATTGCCTCCTGATAAGAGGCCGCCAGATCCGGCAACTCCTCAGGGGTAAAAGGGGCGCCCCGCTTCTTGAGTCTCATCAAAAGGGAGGTCTTCAGACCGCTGAAGCTGAAATCCAGACTGTCCCGCATCGCCCGCGGGAAAGGAATGGCCTCGCGGTTGCCCTGCTTCGCGAGGCGGTCGATCACCACCCCTCCCGGATAGCCGATCTCCAACAGTTTCGCGGCCTTGTCGAAGGCCTCTCCCGCCGCATCATCCCTCGTCTGGCCGAGTACGGTGAACCGCTGAAAGCCATCCACCCGGTAAATGGTCGTATGACCGCCGGAAACCACCAGCGCGACGAACGGGAATGCCGGGGGGGATTCCGTCAGGAATGCGGCCGCGACATGCCCCTCCAGGTGATTGACCCCGACAAGCGGGAGCCGTCTTGCAAAGGCGATCGCCTTGGCCGCAGACAAACCGACCAGCAGGGAGCCGATCAGCCCCGGCCCCCGCGTGACGGCGATGCCGTCGATCCCGGCCAGGGTCGTCCCCGCATCCTCCAGGGCATGGAGGATCACCGGCACGATCGCCTAGATATGGTTGCGGGAGGCGAACT
>Ga0100390_10005371_pt1 | contig 10958 bp, 10 predicted proteins | sample CryGeymeta201514_FD_81540 | JGI IMG/M metagenome (GOLD analysis project Ga0100390, IMG submission 81540) | Groundwater microbial communities from Crystal Geyser aquifers in Utah, USA - Crystal Geyser metaG 2015-14 | ecosystem: Environmental > Aquatic > Deep subsurface > Groundwater | place... | reverse complement strand
GGTTGTTTCCCACCCCGCCTCACGACGACGCAGTTACCCTCTGCTTCACCACCATTACTCGGTTTAGTGGAGTTCAGATTTTCACTGACTGGATTATATGCATTCATGATCACACCGGTCTCCAGCTACGCTGGATCTTTGTTGCAAGATCTCGATTCTTCTAAAAAACCATCCAATATGTGCAGCATCTCCTGGCAATTCCACCCGGAAGGCTACGACCTCTTTTTTACCCGCGACGAGCAACGTAGCCGCGTGTCCGCGGACAAGCCCGGCGTCCACGAAACCCGCCACGGCATCCGCTACCTCGCGCCCACCGATCCGCAGGGCGGCGGCACTTGGATCTTGGTCAACGCACACGGCCTGAGCGCGGCACTGCTGAATGCCTACGAGTTGGCCGACAGCGTTCCTCAGCCCGCCGCACCACGGAGCCGGGGTCAATTGCTGCGCTCGCTTGCCGCCTCGGACACCGTCGAAAGTTTTGGCCGGAATCTGAAAGACAGCGTTGCCCGCCACAGCTATCCGCCCTGTTACCTCATGGCGTTCGGCCCGACGGGAACCGTTGGCTTCTGGCTATGGAACGGTCGAAAACGAATCACCCAGCCGCTGCCGGAATCGCAATTTTTCACCACATCAAGCGTGCAGTCCGCCGAGGTCCGGGCGAGCCGGAGCGAGCGCTTTGCCCGTGAACTCGGTCCGCCGCCTTTGTCCCCCGCAGCAATGGAATGCTTTCACCGCGATGAGGCCAGCCGCCTTTCCGCCTTCGATGTGCGCATGTCCCGCCCCGACGCCCGCAGCGTCAGTCTCACACGCATCTGCCACCGCCGGGAAGCCAGCACCATGCACTACGCCCCCCGCGAGGGCGACGGCCCATTCGCCCCGATTGAGCGGGTGACACTCGAAGAGAAATAACCGGCGGCGAATCCTGTTAATCCTCGCTGCCCTCGGCGTCGGTGTTTTCGTCTGGGGCAAAATCAGCCCTGCCCCCCGCAGCGACAGACGCAGCGGCAGAGCTCGTACCAACCGCAACAAATTCGGAGGCCGCGAATCCACCGGCCTCATATTAGCTGCGAGAATAGCCTCTGACACCTGTTCTTATTCCAAAATAACGAGGTTATGGTGCTCTGCTTACCGCAGGAAAGGCAGATGTAGGACTAATCGTTTTGATCCATGGCACCGACAGTAGCGGAGAGGCTTGCTGGATACAAAGCCTTTATAATGAAATTCTTAATGCTTTGGGCATATTGCCTAATGTTGTCATTTATGATTGGCGCGAGGCAGCTGACTTAGATTATCAAAAGATAGACTTAGGTGGTGGTAACTTCGAAGAAATTTTTGACCAAGATGAATCAATTGGGATAATTGATGATTTAGCGCTGGTGCGAGGTGTCGCCCTTGGTCAAGGGTATCTTTTGGACGGATCCGTTATCGAATTCCGACCATTTGCGAATCACAGACTTCCAAATCATGCCTGACGGTTCGGTGGATCTCTCCTGGTCGAGCAAGTCCGACAAAACCTATCGCGTTTATCGCACCGAGTCGCTCGACTTCCTCAATTACCGTGCCGTAGGCGGTGGCGCGATATCCGGTGAGGCTGGAAGCACGAAATTGACCGACACCCCTCCAGGTGACGCCGAGAAAATGTTCTATTGGATCGAGGTAGAAGATTTTTAATTTTCGCGCTATTTTCCACGTACTGCCCATTCTGCTTCTCCAAGTCCGGTAGCTTTACCCCGTCCGGCATGATCCCATGCCAAGGCATCCGCTTTCTCCCGACTATGCTGTAAGCGGTATGCATCAAAAATTCCGTCAAAATTTATGATTGACGCCCCCACGTGCGCTATGTGACATAACATACATGGCGCGAGGACCTTCAGGAAGAGTCGTAATCGAAATGGACCCCGAGTTGAAACGGGAGTTGCACGGCAGTTTGGTCGCGGACGGGACGAACCTCAAGGAATGGTTCATCGCCCAGGCCCGCGCCTATTTGCGGCGTCGGCGGGCACCGGATCTGCCGGGTCTGGCGGACGTCAACCAGAATTTTTATGGCCAAGCCGCCGAGGATCCGGGTGGCTACAACGCTGCCCCTGCCAAAGATGCGCCGCCCCAGGCCGGGCACAAGGCCCGGGAGAATTTCGAGGCCGAAACCGAATAATATTCGTTCAAATATGTTTTTTCACATTAGGCCCTCAGATTCAAGTCGTAGCGATGGCACGCTAGTGCCCTCTGTCCGTGATATACCCGGCCTGCCGATAGACCTTGCTATCGCAAGTTCTCTACAAAATTGAAAAAACTTATTGAAACAACACTCCGAGCAGGCTCTGAAGAAAGCCAATTTGAAACAGGTCGAAGTCGATGCGGTCGTGGTTTCGGTAATCTCCAATGACGAACTCGCCAAGCTCTGGCGCAAAGACGACGGGCAAGCCTACTCGCGCCAGGAACTCACTCGCGGCCACGTGCTTTTTCAGGAGCAGTCGGAAGACTACGACTATATCGATCTGATTTTCTCGGATTGATCGAAATCCGGTCGAAACCATGGGAAACTCCCGGCTCAAAATTCCTCGTTGACCCTCAACCAAATACCCATACACATGTGGGTATGGGTTCAAAAAACATTTCGATATCGGACGATGCTTACCTGCGCTTACGCCGGGTGCGGCGGCATCCCCGCGAGTCCTTCTCGCAGGTCATTCGGCGGGGCCGGTGGGATGACGAGACTCCTACCGCTGCGTCCTGGTTGGCGGGCTTTGACGAGGCTCCCGAGGTCTCCGATGATGTGCTGGATGCTTTGGAAAATGATCAAAAGACGGATCGCCCTCCGGAGGACAAATGGTCATGCTGATGGTAGACACCTGTTTTTTGATCGATTATCAGCGTGAGGTCAAAGCGAGGCACCGGGGGACGGTCGCCGCTTTTTTGGCGGCCCACAACGACGAACGCCTGCAGATTTCTCCTGTGGCATGGGGAGAATTTCTGGCAGGATTCCAGCAGGAAAACCACCCCTTGATTCGCTTCGTCCGCGACCGGCTCGACATGCTTCAGTTGAATGCCGAAGTAGCCTCAATCTATCGGAAGATTTATCGCGGCCTGAAAGCGGATGGAAACTTGATTGGAGCCAACGATTTGTGGATTGCCTCACATGCCATCAGCCTGGGACTGCATTTAGTCACACGGAACGCATCGGATTTTCGCCGGATCTCCGCACTAAGCTTGATCGAATACTGATAAAATCCATTTCAGCGCGACCACTGCAGCCACTTGGCAAATAACTTCGCTACCAGCGGTGTGAACCGCGTCCGGTTGTAGGCGTCCCCTAATCGGCGGATTGCCTCGGCGGTGGTCGGATAAGGGTGGATGACCGAGGCAAGCGAGCCCAGCTTCATCCCGGCCTGCATGGCCACGGAAATCTCGGAGATCAAATCGCCGGCGTGTTCGCCGACGATGGTCGCTCCGACGATCTTGCCCTTGACCGTGTGCATTTTGACGAAGCCCTCCGTGCCGCCTTCGAGGATCGAGCGATCGATCTCGGCGAAGTCCTGCCTGAAGGTCTGCAACGCACCACCGTGCTGCGCCTTGGCCTCCTGCTCGTAAAGCCCGACGTGCGCGATTTCCGGCTGGGTGTAGGTGCACCAGGGCACGAGCAGGTCGGTGTGTTTTTTCCGTCCCTTGAAGAGGGCATTTTGGATCACGATCCGCGCCGTGGCATCGGCCATGTGGGTGAACTTGTAGTCCATCGCCACATCGCCCACCGCGAAAATCTTTGGATTGCTGGTGCGTAGCTGCGCATCCACAGATACACCTTTACGCTTGTCGAACTCGACATCGGCGTTTTCCAGCCCAATGCCCTCGACATTGGGCGCGCGCCCCACACCGACGAGTATCTGGTCAAATTCCCAGGTTTGGGTCGCACCTTCGTGTTCGATCCGGATCGTCCGCAGGTCGCCCTCGCGCCCCACCTGCTCGATCTTGGCATCGCAGACCATCCGTACGCCGTCGCGCTCCAAAGCAGCTTCGACGACCTTGGCCGCATTGGCATCTTCTCGGGGCAGAATTTTACACTGTGCCTCGAAAAGAGTGACTTCGCTGCCCAACCTGGCAAAAGCTTGCGCCATCTCGCAGCCGATCGGTCCGGCTCCGATCACGGCGAAGCGTCGCGGCAGTTCGGTCAGTGAAAACAAAGTCTCATTAGTCAGGGCACCCGCTTCTTTCAAGCCGGGAATCGGCAGCACGATGGCACGCCCACCGGTGGCGATGACCGCCTTCGCGAACTTCAGTTCTTTGCCGTCGACCTCGATGGTCGCCTCATTCTTGAAGCGCCCTTCGCCGAGAAAGACATCAATGCCGAGCTCTTTGAAACGCTCCGCCGAGTCATTCGGCCCGATGGAAGCGCGCAGCTCGCGCATCCGTTCCATCACCGCAGAAAAATCCACCTCGGAGCCACCCGGCAAGCTGACGCCGTAGCCGGACGCAACCCGCACCGCAGCTGCCCGCTTTGCGGCCGAGAGTAGAGCCTTCGAGGGCACACAGCCGACATTCAGGCAGTCGCCGCCCAGCGCGTTGCGCTCGATCAAGGCCACCTTTGCCCCCAAGCCAGCCGCGCCCGCCGCCGTGACGAGTCCGCCGCTGCCCGCGCCGATGACCACCAGATTGTATTTATCCGCCGGTTCTGGATTCACCCAATCCGGCGGAGCGACATCCTGCCGGAGCTTTTTATTAGCGGACGTCTGCGGTTGGAAGATCGGGTTGTTGTTCGGGTCGTTTTCAATCATAACATCGGTTTTAAATGGCCGGATCGAGCTTCTACTGCCGCAGGATCCTATGCCATTGGGACGCATCAGCCGAGCGTCTATTCCAAATCAGATCGCTCAGGAATAAACAAATCGCTGAAACGTCCCATCTTTCTGAAACGAACGATCCCCTGAAAAAATTCATACCGAAAAAGATGTCAGTCGCCCGCACAGCCAACTCAAACTTTGTCGATACCTTATCGGAGCACGGACTACAGCTGCAACGCAGCAAACCACAGATCCTGCAACTCAACACGGGGCGCCTCTGCAACCTCACCTGCATCCATTGCCACGTCAATGCCGGTCCCAAGCGCAAGGAGATCATCACCCGCGAGACGATTGACCGCGTCCTCGACTGGCTGCGCCCCACAGACATCGACTGCGTGGACCTGACTGGCGGCACGCCGGAAATGGTGCCGGACTTCCGCTATCTGGTCGAATCGCTGTGTGCCATGGGCAAACGCGTCATGGTGCGCTGTAACCTGACCATCCTGAACGAGCCGGGCTACGAATGGGTGGCCGAATTCCATGCGGCGCACCGCGTCGAGATCATTGCCTCCATGCCCTGCTACTGCCCGGACAACGTCAACGCCCAGCGCGGCGACGGGGTCTTTGACTCCAGCATCGCCGCCCTGCAAACCCTCAACCACTTAGGTTACGGCATCGACCCCGAGCTGCCGATCCACCTTGTTTACAATCCCAACGGGGCCAAACTTCCGCCACCCCAGGCCGAACTGGAGGCCGATTACAAGCGCGAGCTCAAGGCCCACTTCGACATCGTTTTCAACCAGCTCTACGCCATCACCAACATGCCGGTGGCCCGGTTCACCAGTTATCTCAAACGTAACGGCCACTACGCCGACTACCTGCAACTCCTGCGCGATAGCTTCAACCCCGCCTCCGTCGAAGGTCTGATGTGCCGCGACACCATCAGCGTCGATTGGCTGGGGAATGTCTTCGACTGCGACTTCAACCAGCAGATCGGCATGCACGTCGGCGACAGCCACCAGCCACTCGCCCTCTGGGGTCTCGACCTCGACGGCTGGCTTCGTCGCCCCATCCGCACTGGCGAGCATTGCTTCGGCTGCACGGCCGGGCAGGGTTCCAGCTGCGGCGGGGCGGTGGCCTAAGTGGTCGCTTTGGCGCACCGCTTATGCCACGGTGGACTTCCGTAATCAGGCAATTTGCCTCATCCCACCACACAGCGGCCCGCCTGAAATGAATGGTGGGCCAGCAATTTTCGCCTCCGCAGATGAAAGTGAAGGGCATGCTCGGCATGGGAAGGCAAAACCCTATACATTGCGAAAACGAAGGCAAGGCGTAACCAACCCGGCAAAGCAGCTAATCCAAATTCAAAGCGTTTGGTGTATGCATTAGCTTCTTAATCCCAACTTCGATCATATAACAGTTCGTATGATGTTTAACCTAAAAAGATCGAAGTGTGACAAATCGGTTAATCTGACGATTTTCTCTTGCCGCTAGTTCGTGCTGTTTATGGTCATGCACAATGTTTATGCAATTTATTTATCCTCTCCCTTTCTCGCCTCTTTTCCGTTTAGCCAGTCGTGGACTCTGGTTGACTGCTTGTGCCGCACTCAACGCGGTTTCGCACGCGGCATTGCCCGACCTTTCCGGGAACTGGACTATCGTCGATTTTGGAACGGGGAAATCCACCGTCTTCAACGCCGAAAGAGGTGACACACTCACCTTTTTCGACGGGAATGAATTTGATGTAACAGAGGTTTCGGTCAACAGCGATGGCACTCTCTCTTCGGGAGGCGAACCCGGAAGCTGGTTCATCTGGGATCAGACCTTCATCGCGCGAAGCGATGAGGAGGCACCTGAAAGCTACTCGGCGCGCTTCAGCCCGGATGGCTCCAAAGCGATCACGGCCTACTGGGAAACGATCCCCTTTACCCCGAGCGAGCCCGGCAGTGCGACTTACCGCCCGGTTTACCTTTCCATCGGAGTCAAGCAGGCTACTACCCCTGCGACCTTCGCCGAACTCGCCAACACTCAATGGATTCGTCTACAGCAGACGATCACTGGCCTGGAAGCACCTTCCTCGGGTGGTGGAACGATTGATCTTTTCGTCGGAGTGGAGCATTCGGTGGATGAGATTTCTCTCAACGGCAGCAGTGGCTTCAGCGTCACCTCCCGGATGAACACCGACGACCCGGCGGAGGTTGGCCAGACTTTTTCGGGAAACCTCATCAACAGCAGCGGCAACCCGGCCTTCGACTTGGGAGACGAGGTGGTCCTCTTCCCTACTCTTAATGACTCGCGCGATCTTGCCTTGGTCACTGGCAATGAGTCAAATCCCGTTTTTGATGATTTTACCCGCTTTCGTAAGTCGGTTCAGCTTTTTGTCAAACTCCCCCCTGCGGTGTCACCCGGCGATGTGGTCGGCCGCTGGCTGGGTAGCACTTCCGTCCAGGAAATATCCGGAGCCTCCGCTGCAATAGGTGGTGGCTCTTCTGTTGATCTCTTGCAGACGCGGGCCAGCAACTTCACTCTTGATTTTCTTCCCGATGGCACCACCCGGTTTCGCTACCTGAACCGTTCCCCAAATCAGAATGATGTCCCCGATCCCATCACCTGGAGCATTGATGGAAATCGTCTCCGGCTGACCGACCTTGACGGTGTCGTCGTCAACGCCTACCTCTCAGCCAACCGCGACTTCATTGCCGTCCTCAATAACGAAATCACTCCGTCCCGTAGCGAGTTCAACTTCGCCGTGCTCGTCAAAGCGACGGAAGCACCCGGTCTTGCGGCTCGGACTCAGGCAACAGCGACACTTCCAACTGCGGGAGGGAACCCAATTATCGGGGTTTCCTCGGAACCCGGATTTTCCTATCAACTCCAGCGCAGCGAGGGCTTGGGAGAAACGTGGAGCAATATCGGCAACCCGATTCCAGGAACAGGGAGTCCGGTTTCCGCAGTTGATTCAGCACCTCTTCCAGACCGTGGTTTCTATCGTTGGAGGGTAATCAAGGACCTGCCCTGAAAGTAAGGCCCGAAACTTATCGAGGGCCATTTACGGTTTAAAAAAATTATCTTCCCTTTAACTGCCGGGCCATAAAATAGAGTCAGTCCAAGATTTCATAACTATTCAATATCCCCCATGAAGAACTGTGGTTTATAGATTCGAAGCGGTTGAAACGGTTCGCGAAAGTCGATTGCAAGCACTTCATCCCCCACACTAGGTTCGGCTCCGGCATCTCGATTAGCAAATGATAATGGTTGCTCATCAGGCACCATGTGTGCAGATGCCACTCATGCGACTTGCACTCCCGCCCCAAGCAATCCAAAAACTGGTATGTGCATCCGCCGTCTCGAAAATCCACGAACGGTAATTCCCCCGGTTGATCACATGGTAACACGCTCCCGCATATTCAATCCTCAACTTACCTGCCATGTTTCAACACACAGACAGCGCTGGCAACGACAGGCAACCCCTATTTATGAATTCTTGGACTGACTCAGCCCTGTTGACTTGGACTGACCCAGCCCTGTTGACTCCCCTCACGCCGGATTTGAGATGACGCTTGCAGCGGTTTGGAAATGCAGCTTCTTATCAGAGGATGATGAACCAAGCCCACAGAAAGAATCCTCCCATGCCACTCATTTGCCGCATCCGCCAATGGACCGGTGCTTTCTTGCTGGCGGTTGCCACTCCTTTATCGGCACAGGTTCAGAATGCCATTACCTGCCCGCATCAATTTTCGGACAACATGGTCGTGCAGCGCGGCATGAACGTGCCCGTTTGGGGATGGAGTGCTCCAGGAGCAAAGGTGTCTGTGGCTTTTGCCGGACAAACCAAAACCGCGCAGGCGGATGCCAGCGGCCGTTGGCGGGCGGTGTTCGATCCGTTTGTGGCATCCAAAGAAAACCGCGACATGACCCTCACTTCCGGAAACGAACGCCTCGTTTTCAAAAACGTGCTGGTGGGCGAGGTCTGGCTCGCATCCGGGCAGTCGAACATGGAATGGTCGCTCAAGAAATTCAAAGACAAGGGAAAGCAATTGCCCGAAGTGGATAGGTCGCTCATCCGCATGATTACCGTCAAGCAGCAAGTTTCCGCAACCCCGCAGGACAAGTTGGAGGGCGCATGGGTCTCGCTCGACTCACCGGCATGGCTGGATTGCTCCGCCACGGCATCCTACTTCGCGGCTAACCTGCTTCAGGAGATCGGAGTCCCCATCGGCATCATCCAGTCGTCATGGGGCGGCGCACTCATCGAACCGTTCATGCCGAGGAAAAGTTTCGACCGCTTGGCGGGTGGCAAGAAAGGCATCAAGCTGGACCTCACGCAGGAGGAACTGGATGCGTTGGCGAAAAAGCCATGGAATATGAAAACCCCGGCCGCCATGTATAACACGATGATCCATCCCTGCGTCGGTTTCGCCATGCGGGGAACCATTTGGTATCAGGGTGAGTCGAATGTCGGAGACGCTTGGTATGAACAGAAAATGACATCGCTCATCGCCGCCTGGCGCGAAGCCTGGGGCATCGGTGATTTTCCGTTCTACTTCGTGCAACTCGCTCCGCATCGCCGCTACGCTGGCGAAAAACTCGGCCGCATCTGGGAAGCGCAACTCAACACCGCCCGCAAGGTGGCCCACTGCGGAATGGCGGTCACCGCGGATTCCAACCAGATCAAGACCATCCATCCCGACAACAAACCGTTGGTGGGCAAGCGACTGGCACTCTGGGCGCTTGCCAAGGACTACGGCAAACCCGTGGTCTTTTCCGGCCCGTGGTTCAAGGGATTCAAAACCAGCGGTAGCCGGATCAGCATCGAATTCGACCATGCCGACAGCGGACTTGCATTCAAGGGCGAAAAGATCATGGCCGTAAGCATCCAGGGCGAAGGTGACACGGAATTCGTCGAGGCGACGCCTGTGATCGAGGGCAGCAAACTTATCGTCGAGCATCCCCACGGCAAAAAGGCACTCCACGTGCGCATGGGCTGGGGCCGCGAGGACGTGATCAACCTCACCAACAAGGAAGGCCTCCCCGCCTCGCCCTTTCGTACAGATCTGGACCAGAACCATAACCTGTAGGCTCGTTTGCAACAACGGTGCGAATCACCCACCGACTCACACCCCGCCACCACACGACGTTTCGTTAATCTGCAACGACCCGGACCCGGTCCGCAGTTGGTGCGTCCCTTCCGTGGCTCATATCAGTTGGGGCAATCGCCCGAGGTCGCGGCGTGCTTCCTAGCCGCGATTCCATCAATCCATGCCAAGGAGGCCGCCAAGCAATGGAGCTGGCAACAACCACCTCGCAAAACGTGTGACCGAAGTGCTCGGGAAAGCGCTCCGCTCACCCTGAAATGCGGGAAACCCTCCATCTGGGCACGCCCGACGTGCATGGTGCTACAGACGAAGCGTGGTAGCGGATGAACCTGGAAACCGGAATGATTTTTACAGGAGTTAACAGAGGAAACAGAGAATCCGCACTGAGCGACACTCCGCCTCCGGGCAGGGAGACTCCCAGGGATGGGTGAACCCCGCCCCAATGGCTAGTGGCTCACTGGACTTTCTTCACATACATCGCCTTCAGCGCGATGGAAATGCCGTCCATTTTGCAGTCGATTTCATGATCGCCATCCACCAGGCAGATCGGCCGGGACTTGGTGCCGACTTTCAGCACTTGGGAGGAACCCTTGAGTTTGAGATCCTTGACCATCGCGACCACGTCGCCATTGGCGAGCGGGTTGCCGAAGGCATCCTTGACCACCCGTGCGGCTTGCTCGCGAGGCCACTCGTGGCCGCAGGTTACACATTCAAAATGATCTTCGAGGATCAAAACTTCATTCATTTCACAAAGCGGACACGGTGGCGGAGAACTGTTCATGGCGCAGAATGAATGGGGCTAGGATAAGCGAAATCAAGCGCAAACCGCCCGGCAGATGTGATGCGGACCCGAGAAACCTTCCTCAATGTTTGGCTTTGGGAGCACATAAGGCTTCGCGAAGGGGTCATTTCCTTACCTTTGAGGCTTCGCGAAGGGGTCATTTCCTTACCTTTGTGGTCGATTCAATTTGAGGTGGCCCCGAACCTTGGACAGGTTGCAGTGATTGTTTAGATGTAGTCCAGTGGAGCTTCGGAGGGAAGTCCAGTCTGGAAGGTTGTTGGTTGAGGTTGTGGTTGGGAGGCTGCTGCC
>Ga0100390_10005366_pt1 | contig 10961 bp, 5 predicted proteins | sample CryGeymeta201514_FD_81540 | JGI IMG/M metagenome (GOLD analysis project Ga0100390, IMG submission 81540) | Groundwater microbial communities from Crystal Geyser aquifers in Utah, USA - Crystal Geyser metaG 2015-14 | ecosystem: Environmental > Aquatic > Deep subsurface > Groundwater | place: USA... | reverse complement strand
TTGAGCAACTGGTTTATAGCACTTTTGCATACCGTCTTGTGTTTGCTCTGAAGCTCCTTCGGGAGGACTACCTTCAAAAATGGAGGCATCGATTGAGAGGTACGGTGCTTGGCAGTAGTTGTAGAAATGTCTGTGCTGCACTAGGAATCGTTTCTCTGCTCTGGGAACTGTTTCTCGGTGCTGTTGTAGAGAAGCAACCACATGCAGCCTGAATTCTTTGCAAAATCTGCCCACCGTGACTGCGACTCCGTGACTGCGAAAGCGATGATGTATGTGTAGGAAGATAATGTTGTACCGGTAGTACCTTTCTTCTTCGCGTTCTTATTAGTATTATGGTAGTATTTGAAAGTCACCTTGCGCACCAGCAGTCTCTCCTATCCCTTGCCCACAGTGGTGGTGTACTATTTCCAACATGTAGCTTCTTGGTGTGTATTTTGCACAATTTTTCTTACGTTCTTTTTCTTACTTGTGCACTTGTTTTGTTGACAAGCAATCGGCTATCACCATTATTGCAATCCCTGTAGCAATCATGTGATCTCAGTTTGTTTTTAATATCCTAACATGTGGTTTGGGTTGTTGTACGAAAAAAGGAGCACAACAGCATGGCACTTCCTCTGCCCACTACTACTCGGATCATGTTGTATGTTGTTATATGCATAGCAACAAAATAGAATCATTCACCCTTGCTGCAGGTGCTGCGGATTCGAAGCAACCATAACCTCGCTAATAGGTCCATAGCCACAACGGTTCCCTGGACTTGTACGAGTAGTCAGCTACTACTACTAGTAGACTACCCTACCATCATCTGTGGTGTTTCGGTTGGAGGGGAAAAGTAAAAGAGTTCAAGGGAAAGTTCGATACCTCACGAACAAGTGTGCGATTGGATGGATGACTCAAATCTCATAGTTTATGAATCCATCTAGAGTAGTATTAAGTCTGCGCAGCTTCGTGCTTATTATAAAGCTATCGGTGTCTTCCAACAACTTACCATACCAACAATCCTCGTCTTGTCACCCACTGCTACTTTTGCAAGTCTAGTAATAGTCTACGAATTCACCTACACAAAAAGTTATTCTATTATGATGCAAAAACACCCACTGGACCATCGGTATCAATTCCTATTAATTGAGGTTCCACTATCCTCATCACTCCATCATGCTATTGTTGTTGTTACACTCAATCGTCCACAAAAGTTGAATGCCATTCATGCTCCCCTCTGGCGGGAGATTGGAGATTGTTTTGGACGTCTCGGTCGTACGGGTGACGGTTGTCGTTGTATTTTGTTGAGGGGGAGTGGTCGAGGCTTTTGTGCAGGCATTGATTTGGCCGATTTGAGTTTCACTGACGGAACAGATACTACTACAAATAATAATAATACAATCAGCAGTATTAGTAGCACTGTCAGCGCAACGGGGACTCGCGCTGCTGCTGCTGCTGCTGCTGCTGCTGCTGCTGACCCAGCTCGTAAAGGACTCTCCATGGCGAGCAAGATACAACAAATGCAAGCCTGTTTTACTCAACTCGAAACATGTCCTGTGCCAGTTGTCGTGGCTTTGCACGGATGTTGCATTGGTGGTGGTATTGACTTGGCCTGCTGTGCGGACATTCGTATCTGCTACACCGGTACCACCTTTTCCGTCCGAGAAGTACGCATGGGACTGGCGGCCGATGTAGGAACGTTGCAGCGCTTACCGAAAATAACGGGAAATGAATCTTGGGTCCGCGATGTCTGTTTAACGGGACGAAATTTTGACTCGAACGAGGCCTTGCAAAACGGTCTTGTCAGTCAAGTAATATCAGATGGTAATGATCCATCGACGCAACTGTTGAAACACGGTATTCGACTGTGCCAGACCATTGCTGCCAACAGTCCTGTGGCCGTGGTTGGTACCAAGAAAGCACTCCTTTACGCACGAGATCATACAGTAGCGGATAGCCTGGAACAAATCATTTCTTACAATGTCATGGCGCTGCAGTCCGAGGATTTACCACAATCCATTCGAGCTGCCAAGGAGAAGCGCCAGGCCAACTTTCCAAATCTCTGGAAACAATCGCGGCTGTAGTACCTTGATCTGGCTTCCTAGCAAGCACCTACAGTGCAAAATAGTGGCAAGCACAATTCGGCGGTAGTTCCAGCAGCACCCTCTAATTCATTATTGTTGCTATTATTATTTCAACTGATACGCGTTGATAAGGTTGGGATGACTTGAGTGAGCTAACCAAGCTCAGTTTTAAGCTCAGCGTGACACTAGCTTACACAGGTCTGAAGCAACGGCGACAAGCTCACGAGACAATAATTGGTCGTGCAGAGGCAATCGCGGACATTGCCGAAGATGAGATTGCCATGTGATGTGTAAGTGCCATTGACTCAAGCACAGTCGACATGAGTTAGCGTAGCCAGGTTGACGGCGAGACATGGTCATCATGGCATTCTCGGTTCGAAACGATTAGACAACTCTCTAGAGACAAACAATTTCGTCAACTCTTGCGCACCGACACCTCCGGTTTTATTGGAAACATCGTTCACTCCACCGACATTGAAGTTACGCCTACACAGCGATCGCTTTACTATCATAAATTCTTCGTTTATTGTACTACTGTAGAGATATTGGTAGGCAAAATTTTGAATGACTGAAGGACTACGGTTTTGCTATTCCTTCATTGTGGGAGACAACAAGCTATCCGCTAACTACACCAGCAACCACAGTCGCAGCCAATTTTGTCACAGTTGATACCAATAGTCTCGAGTGGGTACTCTGACTCGTTCTTCAGAAAGCAAAGCCCAATAGGCACATCCCCGCCAAGCGAAGTTTCGTGAAGCCATATTCGTTTGAGCTCGGCCCACTCTGCCCCCCATTCAATGGGAATTGAACCGGTCAGACCAGGATTGTCTTCTAGTTGGAGCACTTCAAGTTTCGATATCTCGGACCACGATACAGGGAGGCTTCCAACAAAGGAATTTCCAGCAATCGACAACCATGATAAACTCGAAGATAATTCGCTCAACGATGCCGGCAGCGTTCCGTCCAATTTATTTTCGGAGAGATGTATCTCAACAACATTCGTGAGCTTAGAGAGCTCGTCTGGGATGCTCCCTGTAAGCCCATTGAAGTCGAGGGCAAGCCCCTGCAGCTGTGTGAGTCTGCCAAGCTGCGTTGGGATAGTAGAGACAATGGCATTTTCGCGCAGTACAAGCGTCCGAAGCTGTCCGAGATTTCCGAGTTGCGTGGGAATCTGTCCGCGTATGTTATTGCTTTCCAGCCGCATGTGCTCCAACTTCGTCAAACGACCGAGCTCAGTCGGTAATGTCGATGACAGTTTTCTATCACCTGTGGCACGAGAAGATTGAACTTCACCTTCACCTGTCTGACTTGCCAGAGTTAACCACACCAGGTTGTCCAAAAGACCGAGCTCACTTGGCAATCCGCCTTCTAAGTCACAGCTGTGCAAATCCAAGCCCTGGAGGGTTGTCAGTAGACCGATCGTGCTCGGAATGATTCCTTTCAGTAGAGGATTGCTACCCAAGTCAAGACTGAGCAAACGTTTCCAAAGCCCAACTTCTTGGGGAATGCTTCCTCGCAGCTTCTGGTCGCGAAGGCTAACTTGAGTTAAGAGTTGATCCTTGTTACAAAGCAGCCCTTCATTCCACAAACACTCGTCGATATCGGCATTGATCCAGTTGCCCATGTCAAAATCGCTGCGGGTGTCGTTGCTATCCGTCACGTTGACTTCACCATTGACTGCGGCATAATAAAATGTGGCCAATGAAAATCGCTGGAGCCACTTCTCCTCAGTGAGACTGCTGATATCCTGCTCTTTCATCCATTTCAATGCAAGAGACTGAGCGGACATTTCGTCTTGTTGGATGGTTTCAACGCTGTACGATGGCAGTAAGCTTTCTATATCAACGCCATTACTGATGGGACCGGAGCTCGGTGCCTCTGTTGGCTTTTGGATTTCTTCATCTTGGATGATTTGAGAACTATAAGGGGAACCTGCATCTGTCACCGCCACGACCACAACTGCGATCCAAACTGCCGCGCAAAAACAACAGACACCAGCTCCCAAAAGGTTATCCCACAAACACTGCCAGCATGAACTTTTCGATTCGCTATGAATAGGATTGTCATCGTGTAAATGTTTCAACGCGTGCTCCAAGGGACTTGTATCGGACTCATTTTCTGCTACGTATTTGCCAGTTTTCCGAAGGTTTAGCTCATCTTCCATCAACTCAACGCCACCAGTGGTGGGATCCTGAAAGGCTCCAATAAGATTGTCATTACTCTTGGTGCTCTTCAAATCTTCAAGATTATTTTCTTCGCGAACACTGCAGACTGGTGACGACACCTGGTTAGAGTATGCCTTCCATTGCCGTTCAAGGTCCTCAATTTCATCTTGGAAAATTTCTGGTACAGGACCGGGATTTTTCTCCAACTCTTCTTGTTGCGCTCGAGCCATCTCGATTTTACAATGCAACTCTGGTGGCGGAAACGATTCAGTAGCTTCCATTGAAGGGCCGGGGTCGGGGTCACAGTTGAGTTGACGGTAGGCTGACATGGTGTTTGTATCGGTCGCGTATCGGTTCAGGGGCATTTCATTAACCCCGTCTTTCTTTGACCGTCTCTGAATGCCACTAGCATCCGGTTGGACACGCCTTCCTCGTAGATACGATGTAAGCATGGATCCTGGAGGATCGCCATGTCGGGACTGCTGTCTCGATTTTTCTCTGCTTTTCTGGTTAAGGTGCGATAGGCTTGAGTAATAGCTGTGATGGTCTGGACCCTTCCGACCAAATAGCTTCAAACTGTCGCAGTAGTACTCATCTTGAAACAACTCTCGCCCTTTCGGTTCGTCAAAAGGAACGCTGTCATCATCCTTACGAGAGAAGACATACGCTGACTGGTTTCTGCTGAGCGAATCTCCCCTGGTATACGGTCGCTGGTAAGGATAGTCCGGGAAAGATACGCGCGACGCAGCACTATGAATACTGCTGGTATCACTGGTGTTAACTGCTACGTATGCGGGAGGGTGTACCTGGTAGGTTTGTTGAAAGAGGGGTGAAGGAGCCCGTCGTAGATGTTCTCGAACATCCGCAGAAGCAGACGAAAGACTATCCGTCTCCCCGGATTGTACTGTTTCAATAGGATATCTCCGAGAAGGTGGAAGCTCTTGCTGTTGTTGTTCTTGTTCTTGCTGTCGAGTATGTTGTGACTGTGATGGGGCCTGATCGGTTTTCTGCGTTGGTGCAAAGGCTTGTAATTCTGGAACCTCCTCGGAAAGTTCCTGTGCTTGTGCTTTCAACATTGCTTTGGCCTCCAACAAACTGCTTCGTCGGCCTGCGCTGTGTTTGTACCCACTATCGATCATTTTTAACCTTGCTTGCTCAGTCGGGAGGCTATTGCTGCTCGCATCCATAGAAGAAAACAGATACGACAGCGGTCGTGGATTTCCCTTTTCAGGCACACCTGATATTGAATGACGCTTGTTCTGCATCCGTCTGACTTGAGAACCTGGCGAACGTTCCAATTTCTGACTCTGTCTTCCACTGTCAATGACGCTCCAGCGCCGTTTGCTGAGGCTACTGATCGTATCTAAACTGGTTGAGCTATTTTGCAATTTCTCACTTGCAACAGAGTGAGCTGTTTGCTTAGATGTGTCGTCGCCGTCGTTGTTGTTAATGCTGCTATTGTTGTTGCTTTTGCTCGGACTATCAACACCTTTGCTTTTCTTTGAATTTTTCCTGGCAATGGCCTTGTTTTTTAATTTTAGAGCAAATCCCATTACGTTGGCTTCTACCCGTGCGGTTCGATCAGCTAATATACGCTCATTCACTTCCCCGTCTTCCCCAGCGACCAGTATTTTTTTACATAAAGCCGTTAATTCGTCATCTTCATCCAAATCTGGTTGCATATGCCACGGAAGTTCTTCGTAGTCTTGTTCGTACCATGGTAGTTCGTTTTTATCGTGTTCTTCCGCCACGTGATTCGGATCGTTTACAGAAAGTGCTGAATCTTTCCATTGATTGTACTCTAGCAGGCCAGTAACGTGTGGTTCCTGATACACTACCGATATAGCTCCTCTCTCTTGCCGCGATTTTCGTTTTTGCGCCAGCACTACAACACTACCCATGTCGGTGTTGCTACTAACTTGTACAGCTTCTTCTTCGTCAATAACTTCTTCTTCAATGAATTCTTCTTCCTCTATAACTTCTTCGTACCGGAATGGTACCTGTTCGTCGGACAATGTTGTTGATTCCTGTGTTGTCTGTTGCTGTTGCTGTTGTTGCGGCGGCGGCGGCGGTGGTGGTGGTATTACGTTTTTGGAGGCGTTGGATGCTCCTTTACTTTGAGTTTCTTTTTCTTTTACACTATCTTGCTGTTGTTGTTGCTGTTGCTGTGATGATGATGGATTCGATTCCTTCTTGGAGGAGCTTGTCTTGGAGTCTTGACTGCTCTTGCTGCTATTATTATGTTGAGATTCGTGACTATATTTGCTTTTACTGTTTTCGTCCTCTTCTCCTTTTGTCGATGCGGGCTCTTCTACTTCTACTTGTCCTTGTTTGTCATGATTTTCATCATGATTTTCTTGTTCGTTACTGTTATTATTTGTGGGATGATCTATCACCGACTGCGGAGATGACCTTGCAGAAGAACTCTTGTTGGAAGCATTCGACTTTTGCGAGGCATCAAGTATTTGTTGTTGTTGTTGCTTGGACTGGTGGGAACCACTGTTGTTGTCACTCTGCGCTGATGTTGGTGTTGGTGCGGAGGAAGCGACAGGAACAGACGCTTTCGATGTTTTGCTCGATTCGGAACTGGAACTTTTTGATTTGGGTGGTGGCGGCGGTGGAGGTGCAGGAGCGGGTGGTGTTCGTTTGGTAGAAGAACTCACGCCGGAACTGCTCGTATCAAGAACGTTCTTTTTCTTGTTGTTGTTGCTATTGCTATTGTTGACTGGTGGAGCGGGTGTCCTTTTTCGCAGTGGAAAGCTGCTGCTTTCGTCACTACTACTGTCCAGCAGAGACGTAGTCTTTTTAGCAGATGGTGGAGGAGGAGGAGCTGGAGCAGCAGCAGCAGCAGCAGTTTTGGTCTTTTGTTTACGCCCAAAACCAAGACTGCTCGACGATGATTCTTCGCTACTGCTATCCAAAAATCCCATGATTATTTTCTTTTTGGAGATTGACGCCTTGAATTTTTAGTTGAAACCAAAAGAAAGAAATAATAGACGTGTACACCAGTAAACCTTTTGTCTCGTTTCTGCGACCAAGGCGTAATCTAGTATGAAAAAAGAATCGACTTTTCTTTCTGTAGAGTATATTATGTATTCTTTCGTTTCGTTTTCGTTGCTCTCGTTCACGTCTTTTGATTATCGTTGCTGTCGTTGCTGTCTGTGCTATTAGTTCATTGTATTACTAAAATGAAGATAAAAAGACAGACATGCTATTCTTATAATATAATCGAAATGCTATTCGTAGTTAGGTTGTTACGTGTGACTTGTGACTTATGTGTCAAAATAATAAAGTTATAGTCGTAAGTCGTAGTAGTCATGGTTTTTTTGGTTGGTTTCTCGTTCCAAATTTTTGATATCGACCAAGTATAGCATGCCCGGGTAGAAATTAGTGGTTCGTGCGTGTGAGATAATACTGTAATAGGATTATTATTAGCTACTCTATTAGTAGACTACTACTAGCTGGCCCTATTCTTAGTACTTTTTTATTGATCACGTCATCAACTATGGATGAAGGAGAGGGTTCCAGCGTACAACAGTAGTATTAATAGCAGAAAGTCATCAATCCACCGCTTGCTTGACTCGAACCGGCCTCGTGTGTGTAAAAAAAAAATCCTTTTTCAAGTCGGTTCTCTCTTTCTGAACAAAAAATCATGCATGAGGGCATCGTTCGCTGAAATATAAAATAACAACAGACCGAGCAAAATTTTACGTCTTCTCTATGTGTGCGCGATTCTGCAAACAACGAAGAGGAAGACGAAGACGAACAGATAGGAGGAGGAGAGATAGTGTTACTGAACTGGCAGGGCGAGGAACGACGGAAGTGCGAAATAGTGGTACACAGTCAAAAGAAAAGGTGCAGAGGTGCACTTATTACTGTAATAAGAGGTGAGCAACCCTACTAGCTTTCCAAAAATTGACAACGCATCAAAAAACGATACTATTAGTCGTAGTAGAGAGTAGCATAGCTAGCTAGTCGATTATCATAGTAGTATAGTCTAGTAGTAGTCTAGTACCAGGTAGCCATCCGTCCCTGTTGGTGCCAGTTCTTTTAAATTATTTAGTTTTTTCGAGACCAAATTTGGTGACGATAATAATAATAATAGTAGGGTTAATTTTTTTAGTATACTATCAGAGTGTATAATATTACGTTGCTGGCTGCTGGTCATCGGTTGCGCGCGAATGATTACGATTTTGTGATGTTGTGACGAATAATGACCTTGACGCCAACAAAATCTACCAGGTACTACTAGGCTAGTAGTGTGTTGGAATGAGCTGCAAACTCTCAAGAAGGCCGAAAACACAACACATACAGACGCAACTTACTGTAACAGCAGGGGAAGCATTATATTATAATATTATTATATTAAAAGTAAATAATAGTATTATTTTGTTGTTGAGTAGTCATCATCATTATCTCCATTACAACTGTTACCACCAATAATAATAACCAACGACAACAACAACAACAAGACGACGAAAAAAAGAGTCTTTTTTATCCAGAGAAAGAAAAATGGTAGCAGCAGAATTCAACAACAACAACAATAGTAGTAACAGTAACCATATTAGTGGTGGTGCCGCTGTGACGACGGCATCATTATTATCCGCGTCACCTCCGGATCCTGATGGCACGTCTACTGTGCCATCCGATTCTGTTTTCATTCCTTCTACCAGTAGATCTGGTGATGGAGGTGCTGCAACGTTTGATAAAAAAAACCACAGTGATGATCACGACAATGCCAGTATCGGCAGCAGTAATAGTAGTGGTTCCCAAAGCAGTGCCACCCACGATACCCATACCAATACTCTTGGTACTGGTGACGTTGTTGACAATGACAATGCCGACGACGACGATGATATGACGGATCCTGAAACGGCCAAAGCTCGTTTGCGGGAAAAAATTCGACAACAGGCAGGATCACTGATTGGTCGAAATAGTACTAGCACTAGTACTGCTAGGACTTCTTCGAGGCTGCCTTCGTCCATTCGGACTTCGTCATCATCAGCAGCAGCAGCAGCACTGGCAGCAAGACTGAAACAACAGAATCGTACCTCTAAAGTGGGAAGAGGAGGAGAAGGTAGTGGTCTGTCGTTTGTGGCCAATGCTTCCAAAAACATGGAAGACAGTAATAGCAGTCTGACATCTGCAAAATATAGAAACAGAAATGTTGGTACTGCTGCTGCTGCTGCTGCTGCTGGTGCTGGTGCTGCTGCTGCTGCTGGTAGTGGTGGTGAAAGTGGTAGACCTTCCATGAATGTCGATGACAGTGATAGTACCTTGAACACTTCCAAACGATCCATCGTACGATTTGAAGATGATGAAATATCGGAAGGACCCGAAGAACCAACGCAACTACAACCTTTTGAAGAAGCTGCTAAAGCACCACCAGCAGCTGCAACAGCTGCAACAATCGGTCAAGATGACAAGAAAATGTCGGATGCTGGTCGTCCTGCTGCTCGTGGTGATATTGAAGAGGATTTACCTGAAATGGTTTATGAAGTCAAAGAAGAATATTGTGGTGGAGGAGCTAGAGCTTCTATTATCTTGTGCTTGATCTGTATGGTGGCATGGCTCGTAATCATTCCGGTGGCATTAGCCTCTCGAGACGACAATGACAACAACGACAACGACAATGATGTCACTAATGCCCCTTCCGTGGTATCTACGTTTGAAACGGAAGGTCCTTTTCCACTACCTACCCCGTCACCAACCGACGTTTTGGTAGCAGAACCCGAATCTACAACGGAACCAACAACAACGCCAGAGGAAGACACCAGTACCGATGCTCCCACTGTCACACCATCCTTGCTGTTTGAATTTCCAGAATATACTCTACCCGCATTGCAACAAGAAGATTCACCGCAATCTATGGCATTGACCTGGATGCTATCGGATCCCAACGTTTCCTCGTACTCCGTGGAGCGACAAATGCAACGATTCGCCCTGGCAACCTTTTACTACACAACCAATGGTGATGCTTGGACGCTTAATACCAATTGGCTCAAAACGGATACCGATAACGACGTGCACGAATGTTTTTGGTATTCTCAAGTTCCCGTTTGCAATGCGTTGCAAGAATACATTGTCATTGAATTAAACGACAACAATCTGGTCGGTGAACTACCACCAGAACTGGCTATGTTGACATCTCTTACGGAATTGCATTTGCAAAAAAATCAATTGCAAGGTGGAATTCCCACAGAAATCGCTACCGATCTTGCCGAAACCATGATTGCATTAGATCTTCAAGACAACCTTATGACGGAAGTATTTCCCACAGAATTGGGATTGATGACGAACTTAAATTACCTGTGGTTGAACAGTACCCGAGATGCCAACAGCTCCGGAACTTTGTTCGCCCCAATTCCGACAGAGGTAGCGTTCCTGACCAATTTGCAAGAAATGCATCTGTCCAACAACAAGTTATCTGGAACCATACCATCCGAGATTGCTCTTCTATCCCAGCTCGATTGGATAACACTGCGCGGGAATATTCTGTCTGGATCGATTCCGACTGAACTTCCCCTATTGCCATCACTGACGTGGTTGGATCTGGCCGAGAATAATCTGGTGGGAGAAATCCCAATCGAAATTGGTAATCTAAACGACACACTCCGTATCTTGCAACTTGAATCAAATGATCTCACAGGATTGATTCCCTTTGAAATGAATCGATTGACCAACGTTGAGATTGTCTTGTTGCACGACAACATGTTTACCGGAAATGTTCCCG
>Ga0100390_10005364_pt1 | contig 10963 bp, 11 predicted proteins | sample CryGeymeta201514_FD_81540 | JGI IMG/M metagenome (GOLD analysis project Ga0100390, IMG submission 81540) | Groundwater microbial communities from Crystal Geyser aquifers in Utah, USA - Crystal Geyser metaG 2015-14 | ecosystem: Environmental > Aquatic > Deep subsurface > Groundwater | place... | reverse complement strand
TTTTTTACTCCTAAAAACGTAAATCCTTTTTCAAGAATTTTTATTCCTCTGGCCATACCCTCTTCTTTTTTAATAAATCCCTTTTCCTCTAATAAACGTAGTAAATCTAAAACTGCCTGATTCGAAGAAACATCCAATTCATCACGCAAGTCTGCAAGGGTAGGTGGATAACCAGAATCTTTTAATGAATTATAAATTGCCCGCAAGACCTGTTTTTGCCTTTTCGTCAACCCTGGTTCAGTCATAGTTCTAGTATACTGACTATTTAGTCAGTTGTCAAGAGGCAATTTGTCATCTTGCCCTAATTTTACCACCCCGTAAAGTTTTTAACAAACTAACGGGGCAAGCACTTCGATAAACTCAGTGTAAACACTACAATGCTTTTTTCCTCTGAGGTTTACAGCCTCACTCGGAAATGGCGCATATACGGGGCAGGCACTTCATAAAGAGGAGCAAATCTGTACCTAAATTACCTCTTGACAAGTATTTATCCTTTTAATATACTTAACCTGTAAGTAAATCCTCATGTGTGGGCTTCCGGATGGTTGCTCGCAAATAGCACATGAGGTTTTACATTTTTAAGGAAATAGCGGGTTTTCTTCGATAATTTTACTTTTTATTAAGTTGTAATAACCTTCATCTCCATACTCATACTTTCTAAAAATCGCCCAACTTACAAAATCAACTACCTGGAGTGCCTTTTCTTCATGAGGTGACCTTATAAGAATCTCTATGCTTGTTTTATGGCGATTTTTAACTTGCTGGTTTAGGTAGTTCTGGAAATTCTGATTGAGGAATTTATTTGTCTCTCTTTTGGAAGCAATAAAATAGACCTTCCCATCTATTTTAATTATTTTTCTTGAATAAATCCGATCAAGCAAAATATTGGTTACATAATTGTAAAGGATTGCTTTTTCGTTCTGAAGTTTGGTATATACTTTCTTCTTATTAAGATAAATGGACATGATAAAACACTCTTTCTCTACCAAACGCCTAAGCAAACGTTGCCGTGTGATGGGTTTTTCTTTCACACAGTGAAGAACTCCAAATCCTCTTTTGTATTTTTTGCTTAGTTCGGAGTGGGTTTTCTTTACTATCTTTTCAATAGGTCTTTTATTTGCAGTAAAAAGACAGGTAATCACAAAAAAATTTGAGGTTTTTCTCTTTGTAAAATCAAATCCAAGATCTCCTGATTCATCTAAAAATAAATAAGCCATCTCCCCCTAATTTTACCCCTTCGACGCGCTCAGGGCAAGCACTTTCTGCTATCCCGTGATATTTTTAAGAATCTCTACCCTTTCTATCTTCCCTTCTGAACTTAAATCAACCGCTACCGCGTCAATTCTTAAAGCCTCCGGTGTTTCCGGATGAAGTAGTTTATAATACTCGCCTGCTTTAATTATGTGTTGGATTTTCCAAGGAGTAATCGCCTCTTCTGGCGGACCAAAAGATTTACTCCAGCGAGTTTTTACTTCAATAAAGACTAAATCATTGTCATTTTGAGCAATAATATCAATTTCTCCAAATTTTGAGCGGAAATTTTGCTCAAGAATCCTATAGCCATTATTTTTTAATTGTTTTACGGCTAATTCTTCGCCGAGGCGGCCGAGGCTCTTTTTCTTCATGGGCAAATTTAATTTCCGAAGGTTGGTGGCGTAGAAAATAAAGTTTTGCTCGCCGAACCTTGCCCTTCCTGATAACCTTAAGTTTTTCAATCCAAGGAGAATTTAAAGGCCAAATATGTTCTACTCCCACTCCCCCGGCGGCGATTTTTCGAATAGTGAAAGTTCTATTGTCTCCCTCGCCTCGAATTGAAATGACTATTCCTTCAAAAAGTTGAGTTCGGATTTTGTCACCTTCTTGAATTTTTTGATAAACCCTAACTTTGTCGCCAACAGAAAAGGTTGTTTCTCCAAATTTTACCTGATTTGCCATATGGGAAAATTTTATAATAAGAAGAGTAAAGTATCAATAAGTAATTATATCTTCTGGCTAATCTCTTCGAGAGGCAAATTGGTTATTTCGCTGAGATGAGCCAAAACTTCTGGGCTACGCAGAGCAACTCTTTTAACCTCATTAAATATTTGCCGAGCGGTTTCCCTATGCAACCCAAAATTTTCTCCTATCTCCGGAAACTTATACCCCCTAACCCTAAAAAAGAAAATGGTTAAATTTCGACTAATCTTTCCATTTTTATTTTCCTCTTCTAAAATCGTCAACACCCCTTTAGCGCTTCTTAGAGCCTGAGCAATTCTTTTTTTCTTTCCATCGGGATTTTTTTCAAGCTCTCCTTTGAGGGTTTCAACTCTCCACCTAGTATTTTGTAAACGCTCACGACAATAATCTTTATAAGAGATAGTTACGGCCTCAAAGAATTGTGAAAGAGAAACTTGACTGCAAACCCTTTCTTCCAAAAAGCCCTGTTTCTCTCTTAAAACCCTCAATGGTAAAGGCGAGTCATCAAGAGAAATCATTGTTGTTTCTTCCTTGGGAGTTCCACGCCACCCCCCGGTGAGAGCTTGCATATTTCTTGTTATCTCATTTTGAACACTAGAAATGACGGCGCTGGTGGGGTTTGGGTTTTCTCTTTTTTCGTACCTTCTCCTCGCCTTCCATAAGCCAGTCATCCCCACGCAGATTCTCTCAGAAAAGCTTGGGCCAACAGGTATAGGATTCTTCGACCTCCCTGCCATCTTAACAACTAACCAGAGATATGCTTTGAGTAAATTGGCAAAAGCGACTTCCTCATTTCCTTTTGCTAAAAGAAGCTCATGTCTTTCTTCTTTACTAAGATTAGGAGTGGCCTTTTCTGGAGGAAAGGGCAGAATAATCTCCTCTCCTCGAACACACCTTGGTTTGAGTTCTACTCTCTCCATTTTTCTTAATAAAAAACACCCTAAAGCGGGTGTTTTAAATTTTACCTTAAAAAGATTAAAAAATTTTCAGCCAATTTATTTTTTCTGTCCATTTTTCACCTCGGCTAAAAGGTAAATATTGTTCTGTAATTTCAAACTATCATCATTTTCACGGGTTGTCAAGTATTAATTTTTCTATGTAAAAACTATTCCCTGTTCTCTTTTAGGGCCAGTGGTAATCATTAAAATAGAAATACCTAGTTCTTTCGAGATAAAATTCAAGAACTTTTTTGCCTCTTTTGGTAAGTCTTGGGTTTTCCCGGCTTTACTAATCTTTTCTCTATCCCAGGTTGGAGATTCGATATATTTTGGCTTGACCAAATCTAAATAATTCTGATCTGGTCGATAAGGTACTTCTTTTCCATTAATCTCATATTTAAGACAAATCTTAATCGGGGTATTTGGGTAGACAATATCCATATGAGTTAAAACCAAATAGTTTACCTTTCCAACTTTGGCAAAAAACTTCAAAGCTGGTAAATCAAGATAAGCAATTCCTCTTGGTCTTTGAGTGGTTGCTCCATATTCATTAGCATCTTTTCTAATTTTTGTTGCTAATTTTTCATCCATCATTGTTGGCAGTTTTCTTGTGCCGACACTTGACATATAAGTCGCCTTTATGACGCCGGCTCTTATCTCTATTTCTTCGGGATTAATCATTCCTTCGCTTGAAGAGAGTATGCCATCAAATGTACAATCTGAAGCAGTTACGTCAGGGTATGCTCCATACCGGGAATCAAGGCCAACTGCTTGGGCTTTTTCAAAAATAAATGTGTATTTCTTATCAACCCAACCTTTTTTTAAAAAAGAAAAAACTTCTGAAATATATGGTTTTAAAATTTTAGATTGACTTTTCAAATTTCTTAAAAACTTATCCAAAGTTCCCACTGGAATTTTATCTTCTTTATTCAGGTACGGGACTCCAACCTTGGCAAGATTGGCCCCTAACCCAGAAATAAAAGCTTTGTAAAGTTTATAATGTTTGACTATTTTCTCTTGATCAAAAACAGCCAAATCTCTCATTCTTAATGGATGGCGTAACAAGACATCGGCGTAAGCAGGGGCAATTCCTCTTCCGGTTGCTCCTTTACCTCCTTCCTGCCATTCCTTTAGAACTGCCTCAAAAGCCCGGTGGGTATCCAAAGATAAAACCGCCATTTCATCAATTATAATTTTTGCTTTCAGTCTACCATCAGAAATTCTTTTCACTTGTCTTATCTCTTCAATTAAATCCGCCGGATGTAAAACCATTCCCTTACCCAAGATGACTACACATTTTTTGACAAAAACTCCGGAAGGTAATTGATGAAGGGCAATCCTTTGACCGCTATTTAATTCAACTGTATGGCCAGCATTGGAGCCACCGTTATCCCGATAAACAACCACCGGTCCTTTCTTGGCGTAATCGCTGACAAATTTATCAACAATTCTTCCTTTCCCCTCATCCCCAAAGGCTCCACCACAGAATGCGAAACTATTTTTTCTGATTTTGACCATTACTCTTAATATTAAAACTTAATAATTTTTATACCTTCATCAACCAATTTTTCCGCCAAACCAAGATAATTAAGTGGGGTTAGATTCAAAAGTTGTTTTTTTGTTTTCGGATTTACTTTTAAATCCTCGACAAAGTTTTTTATTTGATTTTGGTCAAGCTTTTTACCTTGGGAAAATTCTTTAAGTTTCTCGTAAGCTTGGATATCACCACCAGTTCTCAATATTGTCTGAATGCCCTCGGTAATAATTTCCCAATGTTCTAGTAACTCTTCTTTAAGAAATTTCTCGTTCAAAGAAAGCTTGTTCAAACCTTTTAATGTAGACTGATAACCCAGTAAACTATAAGCGAAAGCCATACCAATATTCCTCTTAACAGTTTTATCAGACAAATCTCGTTGAAGCCTAGAAATAGCTAATTTTTGGATAAGAAAACCTAACAGAGAATTGGCAATTCCTAAGTTTCCCTCACTGTTTTCGAGATCAATTGGATTAACCTTCTGGGGCATGGTTGAAGATCCAACTTGTTTTTCCTCAATTTTCTGTAAGAAATAATCGTCACTAATATAACGCCATAAATCCTGGTTAAAACCGATGAGAACCTGGTTTATCAAAAATAATGATTGGAAAATTTTTATAAATGAATCATAGGGCATTATTTGAGTTGTAAAAAGATTGGGTTTTAATCCTAAAGAGTCAATGAAATCTGCGCTGAACTTTAGCCAGTTAACATTTGGAAATGCGGCAAAATGGGCATTATAATTTCCTACCGCCCCATTTAATTTAGCTTCAATAATTATTGATTTTAATTCCTGATATTCTCTAAAAAGCCTAATGGCAAAAACCATCAATTCTTTCCCCATGGTTGTGGGAACTGCTGGTTGACCGTGGGTTCTGCCTAACATAGGTTTTCCTTTATAAAGTTTTGCCATTTGTTTGACTTCACTAATCAACAATTTCAATGACGGAAGAATGATATTATCTCGACTCCTTTTTATTGCCAAAGAATAGGCAGTCGTATCAATATCATAAGTAGTTAAAGCAAAATGAAGATATTCTGTCGGCAAAGTCAGCTGATTAATCTTTTTTCTTAAAAAATATTCAACCGCTTTAGCATCGTGATTAATTGTCTCCTCAATTTTTTTAATTTTGACCGCATCTTTATTACTAAATTTAGTAATAATCTCTAAAAGTTTTCTTTTCTTCTCTGGAGGAATTTTTTTAATAATCCCTATTTTCGAAAGGTAAATAAAATAATTTATTTCTACTTCAAGGCGATATTTTATTAATGCCTGCTCGGAAAAATAATCCGCCAAAACTGCCACCCTAGGCCGATATCTGCCATCAATTGGAGAAATAGCGGTTAAAGCAGAAAAATTATTATCCATTAATAGTCTCTCAATCTCCCTTCTTATACAGGGCGACATAAGGTAAGTTTCTGAATCTTCCATCAGTATCTGGTCCACAACCAACCATCCATTCCTCTCCCATTGCTAGCAAACAATGATCAACACAGCTAGCTAAAGGAACCCCTTCATGGGCATCTTTTTTATCCATTAATAAAGCCACTCGTAGCTCTCTTAAATAATAGGGTGGTTGGGATAAAACTGCCTGGGTAATCTCAATAGTTCTTCCCGAATCAGCTACACCCTCAAAAACTCTGTAAATTTTCCCATTGACAATCTCCGGTCTGGGCAATTTCTTGATTTCATAGTTTCCTGTTTTGGTAGCTAGTCTGCTTTTAATATCTAAATATTCTATGGGAATTCGAGCATTTAAGTCCGGAGGTAAGAATTCTCTCATTCTAGTAAGGAGATATCTTCCTCCCTCCAATATTGCCCCAAAAACAAAATTGTCTGGATTTGGGGAAACCTCGGCCTCAATCTTTTCGGCAAGAGCTCTAATTCTTGTGACTACAATATTCTCTGGTATCAAAATCCTTAATTTCTCTCCATTTCTTAGTTCAGGATGTTCTCTGATTATTGGTAAATCATCCCTATCAGGGAAATAAGGAATTATCGATAAGTCTGTAAAATTTTCTACCTCACATGCCAGTTGTATCTCTTTCATTTTTTAATTAAAAAAGCCCTTCCTTCGAGGGCTTAATTAAAAAATTAAAATTTTGCCAATTTATAAATTTCATCTTGCGGCAAACAAGAATTATTGTTCTGCCATTCTAAGATTAGTCAATGTCTTCCCCTCTGTCAAGAGGCAAATTACTTTCGGAAAAGAGGTAAAGTGCCAAGGCATGAGAAGGGAATCTCAAGTTCTTCTTGTTTTTCACCTTGTTTTAAAACTGCTACGGCTCCAACAACCTCGGCTCCCGTCATTCTCATAAGTTCCGAGACAACCCTAATCGTTCTTCCGGTTGAAACAACATCATCAACAATAACGACTTTTTTTCCCTTTAAAAGCTGGGCATCTGGCCCATTTAAAACCAAAGTTGGCTTTGATTTGTTAGAAATTGGTTTAACCATATATCCCATGATATTTTTTCTTAAAATGATATAGCGAGGTTTTCCCAATCTCTGGGAAAGAATATGAAGTAAAGGAACGACTTTCACCTCTGGTCCCACCAAAAAGTCAAAATCAAACTTTTTTATTTTTTTCTCAAGTTCTTCGGCAACTTTTTCCACCAATTCTCCATCACCAAGCAAATTAAAAGAGGCGATTTTTAAATGCGGTCCCAAAGAAACAATCGGTAGCTTCCGAGTTAATCCGCAAAGTTTAAGAGTGTAGTAGTCCATAAAATTATTTTATTGCATAGCAACAAACTATGTCTAGTTTATCACAGACTAAATATATTCAATTGTTGCCGGAGGCTTTGGGGTAAGCTCGTATAGAACCCGGACTACTGAAGGAATTTCTTTGGTTATTTTCTGTTGGAGCTTTTGCAAAACTTCCCAGGGGATTTGAGTTGCTCTCCCGATCATGGCATCTCGGGATTCAATGGAGCGAATAACAATTATATTTCCAAAGACTCTTTTTTTATTTACTATTCCTGTTGCTTGATTAGAAAGAAGAACAGCAAATGCCTGAAATGGCTTGAATCGCTCCAATTCTTTTTCTACAATTTCAGTTGCCTTCCTAACTACCTTGACTCTTTCGGGCGTCACCTCACCTACAACTCTAGTTGCCAGACCTGGACCGGGAAAAGGCATTCTCTGGTAAGTCTCTTTTGGTAAACCTAAATTTTTAGCTACCAGACGGACTTCTGGTTTAAAAAGAGTTCTTAAAGGCTCGATTACTCTAAATCCATATTTTTTAGGGTCAATTCCAATTTGTTCCAAGACATTGTGCTGGGTTTTAATTTTTCTTTTAGTTTCAATAATATCCGCCTTAATCGTTCCCTGAATCAAGAATTTAGCTTTTTCTTTTTTAACTACCTCGCCTAAAACTTGGTAAAAAATTTCTCGAAAGGCTTTTCTTTTTTCTTCGGGATCAATCTTGCCTTTAAGGGCTTGAAAAAATCTCCCTCTTGCTCTGATTAGTTTCGTTTTTACCCTTAGCTTTTTTAAAAGTTTAACCACTTGCTCTGGTTCACCTTCCCGCATTAAGCCATCGTCAATAAACACAGCCAAAAGTTTTTCTCTTAAAGCTTTATGGGCCAAAATTGTACAAGTGGTACTATCAACTCCACCTGAACAAGCCACCACTGTTTTTTGATTGTCAACTTCTTTTTTTATTTTTTTTATTTGTTTCTTGATAAATTGTTTAACCTTCATTTTTATGAAACTTGGGCAATAACTCTTCCGTCTTCAGTCATCTCGGTCAGGGTGACGACGGCAAAACTTCGAACCCCTTTTTCACTTAATTTTTGAATCCCTATTTGATCTAATTCCGGGAAAAGCTTAGCCACGTAAAAAGCAAAGTAGACCTCAACCTTCTTCTTTTGAAATTCCCTTTCCACTGCCAAAGCAGTATTTCCATAGGCACAAAAGTCATCCACGAGAAGAAAGACATCTCCTTTTTCAACAAAAGGAAAAGCGAGCGTTGATCTCCCTGTCGTTGTAAAAGAGGGAACATCCTCTACCAATAAAATATTGTCCCAGGTCCCCGGAATTCCCGCCGCCATTTTGCGTGTGGGAATTAGAAGCGCTTCTGGTAAATAATGAGCAACAGCGCTGGCTAATTCTCTTCCCAATTCAGGAATCCCGGCAATCTTGGTAATTTTATTAGGAAGCTTGGGGATAAACTTGGAGACAATACTCTTTGCGGCTATATCTTGCCATACCTGCTCAATCTTTTGATTAACCCAAGGGCAGGAAATAAAACTAATCTCTTTATTCTTAATCTTAGCTTCTCGTTCAAACTTCTCTTTGAGAGCCTGAAGCTGGATTTCTATCTCTTGACTTTTGGTTCTAATCTCAACTCTTTCCATTACTTATATTAAGCCATAAAGAAATTTTTTGTCAAGAACTTTTGCGAGTAGCCGCTTTTATAAATTCTAAAAATAATGGATGGGGAGAAAGTGGTCTTGATTTGTACTCTGGGTGGAATTGAGTTCCGACGAAAAATGGATGGTTGGGAATTTCCACTGTCTCAACCAATTTCCCATCAGGCGAGACCCCGGAAATCTTCATTCCTTCTTTTTCAAATTGTTTCAGATATTTATTATTAAATTCATACCGATGTCGATGTCTTTCGTTGACTGTAAAGGAGTCTCCTTCGCACAATCCGTCACGGTAAGCCTTATAAAGGAGACTCCTTTTCAAGATCCTACACGGCCAGGCTCCAAGCCTAATTGTTCCTCCGTACTGGTGTTTTTCCAAATATTCTTTTTGCTCAGGCATAATGTGGATAACTGGATATGGAGTTTTGGGATTGACCTCAGTTGAATTTGCCCCCTTAAGACCGATGACGTGTCGTCCAAATTCAATCACGGCCATTTGCATCCCAAAACAAAGTCCTAGATAAGGGATTTTGTTCTCCCGGGCAAATTGGACTGCTTTTATTTTTCCTTCTACTCCTCGGCTTCCCCATCCTTGAGGAACAATTATTCCATCTACCTCTTCCAAACCTTCTACCCCTTCTTTTTCAATCCTTTCGCTATCAAACCAGACAATTTTAGGTTTGACTCCATTTTTCCAGGCGGCATGTTTTATTGCTTCAACCACACTGATATAAGAATCTTCTAAAGAAAACCCGCCTGAGGTGTAATATTTACCAACCATGGCAATTTTTACTTCTTTTTTGACTTCTTTTGTTTGCTTAACCATTTTTTTCCAAGAAGAAAGGTCTTTTTTCTTAGTTTTTAAATTAAGTTTTTCCAAAATTCTTTTAGTTAAACCTTGTTCTTCCAAAATTAAAGGAACCTCATAAATTGAAGGAACATCAGGATTAGAAAAAATATCATCAGTCTCCAAAGCAGCCGCGAGGGCAATTTTTTCTTTGCGCCGGCTATCAATTGGTTTTTCAGAACGGCAAATAATTATATCCGGCTGAATCCCTAACTCATTTAATTGATAGATTGATTGCTGAAGCGGTTTAGTTTTCATCTCCCCTATTGATAGGGGAATAGGTAAATAGCCAACATGAACAAACAGAACATTTTCTTTGTATTTTATTCTCATTCTTCTGGCTGCCTCAAAAAACATAATATTTTGATACTCACCAACTGTTCCCCCAAACTCGATTAAAACCACCTCGGCTTGCTTTCCCAACGCCTCAAATCTGGAAATTATCTCCGGAGGAATATAATAGTAGGCATCAACGCATCTACCATCGTATTCCAGGGCTCTTTCTTTTTCTAAAACTTTTTGATAAATTTGCCCAGCAGTAATATAGTTTTCCCTGTTTAAAGAAACATCCAAAAATCGTTCATAATGTCCTAAATCTTGATCTGCCTCGGTTCCATCATCGGTGACAAAAATTTCTCCATGTTCCAAAGGATTCATTGTTCCCGCATCAATATTCAAATACATATCGCATTTAACCGGAGAAACTTTAAGACCTGAAGATTTAAGAAGAAGCCCAATTGAGGCGGTGGTAATTCCTTTACCTAAACCAGAAATTACCCCTCCAGAAACAAAAATAAATTTGGTGGTCATTAGTTTAACTTTTTATCAATCTAATCCGAGACCGGGAATTAAAATTAACAAAACTCTTAAGCATCTTTTGGGCCCCTAAAAAAAGCTCCGAACGTCCTTCTCCAAATTGCCGATCCCCAGCATCGCCAAGCCCTGGGACAATATAACCTGAAGGAAACTTCGTCTCGCCTGGTCGAGTTAAATGATCGTCTAGAACAACAGTAAAAATTTCTGCTTCAGGTATTGCTTTTTTAACCTCAAAAACCCCAAATGGAGCAGAGATTATGTTTGCAATATAAACACCAGCAAATTTTTGCTGTCTTTTTTGCCGGTATTCCTGATCAATTATTTTCCAAACGCACTCAATTGAGCCACCAGTGGCATTCATTGGATCTAAGATTAAAATTTTTCTACCAGAAACATCTGGGGGAAGATTATAATTTTCTAAAATTCCCTCAAGGGTTTTCTCATCACGATGAATATCAAACTCGCCAATTGGCGTCTCATAAGGCAAAAACCTGGCTG
>Ga0100390_10005354_pt1 | contig 10978 bp, 8 predicted proteins | sample CryGeymeta201514_FD_81540 | JGI IMG/M metagenome (GOLD analysis project Ga0100390, IMG submission 81540) | Groundwater microbial communities from Crystal Geyser aquifers in Utah, USA - Crystal Geyser metaG 2015-14 | ecosystem: Environmental > Aquatic > Deep subsurface > Groundwater | place: USA... | reverse complement strand
GCCTGCAACTGCTGCCGCTTTTGTCCGAACGCTTCCACGACCTGGCGGTAATCATGGCCACGGTGGAGGACGACCGCAAGGTCGCGGAGCAGGCCTTGCAGGACGGGGCTTACGGCTATGTGACCAAACCGTTCCAACGCAACGAAATCATCATCAACGTCATGGCCGCCCTGGAACGCCGTCGGCTGAACCGGACCAGCCGGGACAACAAGGCCCTGCTGGAAAGCAAGGTGCGCGAACGTACCGCCGCGCTCTCCCGCCTGGCCTCGTTACAGCGGCAGGCCATCGACATCTCCATTCGCTTCATCGGCCTCATGCCCCATGATTGGGCCGCCGGCGTTGTCCAGGCCCTGGCCAATATCGGCGCTTTCCTGGGCGCGGATCGTGGCTATCTGATCGAATTCAGCCCGGACGACCAAGGCGCCGCCATTACCCATGAATGGCACGGGCCCGGCATTCCCCCGCATCCCGCCATGCCGCGAGAGGCCATGCTGGACGACAAGCTACCCTGGCTAGCCAGGCAGATCAGGGCCGGCCAGGTCGTCCACCTGCCCAATATCGCCCAGGCGCCGCCAGAGGCCCGGCCGGAGATGGACTATTTTTCCTTGCCGACCATGCAGTCGCTGGTGGTGGTTCCCATGCTCCGGCAGGATCATCTGACCGGCCTGATCGGTTTCGAGGCAATCCACCAGGCAAGCGTCTGGCCCGAGGAAATTATCAGCCTGCTGCAACTGATGGGCAACATCTTCGTCAATTCCCTGGAACGGCAGCACCTGGAAAGGGAAAGGGCCGCCATGCACGCCAAGCTCCTCCAGTCGGAAAAGCTCGCCGCCATCGGCCAGTTGGCGGCAGGCGTCGCCCATGAAATCAACACGCCGATCGGCTTTATCTCCAGCAACCTTGTTAGTCTGCAAAAATACACCCAACGCCTGGTCGACTTCATCCAGGCCCAGGCCACCGCCCTTGACCAACTGCACGACACGGCAATCACCGCGCCACTGGCCGTGGCCCGCAAGAACGGTAAAATAGACTACATTACCGGCGATATCCAGGAACTGATTATGGAATCCCTGGACGGCGCCAACAAGGTTAAGGAAATTGTCCAGGATCTGAAAAATTTCGCCCGCGCGGATGAAAAAGAACCCGTGCCGGCCGACATCAACACCTGTCTGGATAATACCCTTGCCATGGTCCGCAACGAGCTGAAATATAAGGCCACGGTCAAAAGGGAGTTCAGCGAACTGCCCGACCTCCTCTGCTTCCCGCGGAAGCTGGGACAGGCCTTTACCAACCTGCTGGTCAATGCGGCCCAGGCCATTGAAAGCCACGGCGAAATCATCGTCCGCACCTGGCAGGAGAACGAGGCCATTCTGGTGGCCATCGCCGACACGGGCAGTGGCATTGCCGAGGAAAACCTCCTGAAAATCTTCGACCCGTTCTTCACCACCAAGGAGGTCGGCCAGGGCACCGGGCTGGGGCTCTCCATCACCCACGACATCATCACCAAGGCCCACCACGGCGAAATCACGGTGACCAGTGAGTTGGGCCGGGGCACCACCTTCACGGTGCGTCTGCCGCTCGGGACGACCAAGACAAGCTTGTCCTCAAATAACCCTTGCCAGGACAAGCTCTGAATGGATGCGCATCTGCTCACCGGCCTGGGCCTCATAGCCGGCGTTTGCACCACCTGCTCCTTCCTGCCCCAGGTCATCAAGGCCTTCCGCAGCCATCAGACCCGCGATATCTCGATAGGGATGTATGCCACCCTTTCCCTGGGACTCTGCCTGTGGCTGGTGTATGGCCTGTTGCTCGGAGATATGCCGCTTATCCTGACTAACGCTGTAAGCCTGACGCTGGCCCTGGTGGTCCTGGGGCTGAAGGTCAGGCATGGCTAGAGCGGAAAAGAAGTGACAAAGTGGCAGAGGGGCAAAGGGTTAAAGACTGACAGCATCTCTGCCCCTTTGCCCCTCTGTCACTTTGCCTCTCTGTCGCTGTGCCACCGCGGAAAATCATTAGCCGCCATGGGCCGGGAGATATGATAGCCCTGCAGGATGTTGCAGCCCAAGGATTGGAGCCTGACCATGGTGGCGTCGTTCTCCACGCCCTCGGCCACTACGGCGAGGCCGAGGCTCCGGGCCAGGCCGATGGTGGCCTGAACAATGGCCTCGTCGCCGGGGTTGTCGAGCATTTCCATGACAAAGGAACGGTCGATTTTGATCTCGGTCACCGGCAGCTTCCTAAGATAGGCAAGGGAAGAATAGCCGGTGCCGAAATCGTCGATGGAGATCCGCACCCCCAGCCCGGCGATCCGGTTCAAAATCTCCAGGGAACGATCCGGGTCCGCCATGATGGAGGTTTCGGTGATCTCCAGCACCAATTGTTTGGCTGGCACGCTATGCTGGGCCAGCAGGCCGGCAATGATGTCCGGCAGTTCCGGGTCGAGCAGGTCCTGGGTCGACAGGTTGACCGAGACGGCGATTTCCAGGCCATGCTCACGCCAGAGGCTGGATTGCCGCAGCACGGTTTTGAGCACCCAGAGGGAGAGCTGTTTGATAAGCCCGGTGCGCTCGGCCAGGGGAATGAACTCGGCGGGCTGCATGAGCCCGTGCCGGGGATGTTGCCAGCGCACCAGGGCCTCCACCTCGGTCACCCGGCTTAAGTGGTTGTCGAACTTGGGCTGGTAATACATCCGCAGTTCATCACGATCAAGGGCCTGCCGCAGCTCGCCCATCAGGGTCAGGCGCTGCGGGCTGGCCATGCTGAGCCTTGAACTGTAGATCACGAACCCCTGGTTGTCCTGCTTGGCGGCATACATGGCCACGTCGGCCAGTTGCATGAGGGTGTCCACATCCTGCCCGTGTTCCGGGAAGATGGCGGCGCCGATGCTGGCCCGCACGTCCAGGGTCAATTTCTCCAGGGAAAACGGCGTATCCATGGCCTTCTGGATGGTCCGGGCCACCTTATGCACGTCGGCGTCCGAGGCCACCTTCTGAATCAGGAAGGCGAACTCGTCGCCGCCCAGCCGGGCCAGGGTGTCGGATTCCCGGATAACCCCTTTCAGGCGCACCGCCAACTGCCGGAGCAACCGGTCGCCATTGAAGTGACCAAGGCTTTCGTTGATCTCCTTGAAACGATCCACGTCCAGCACCAGCAGCGCCAGACTGCCACCATCCCGTTTGGCCCGGTGGATGGCCTGCGCTACCCGGTCATGCAGCAGGATCCGGTTGGGCAGATCGGTGAGTGCGTCGTGGGTCATCTCGTGCTGGGCCTTGAACTCCATGGCCAAGGCCTGGGTACGCAGTTCCTGGGTCTGATCCGTGATCATGGCCCCGGCCTCGTAGGCCATGACCGAACCCACATGCTGCCCCCAGACGGCAAAGGCAAAGGGCAGCAAATCCAAAAACCAGAGTGCGGAATTCGTGCGCTGGGCACTGGCAACCCCGGCAAGCGTCAGGCCACCCGTCTGAAAATAGGCGACCATCGTGGTCGCCACCACGATGGCGACCACGGCGATACCCACGCCGACCATCGACTGCCGCGTGGCCTTGGCTTTCAGAAAACTCACATCGCGGGCAAAGGGCATGGGGCGCCTCTAAGAAAAAAACGGTAACTATCCAGCGGAAGCGCAACCCAGGTCAGTTCCCGGACTGGCCATGTTTTTCGCGGGTTCGTCCGCGACCGGGCGTAGGATGCGCAGGAGGTCGCGGACGCCTCGGAGGCGGGCAGGACGCCCGCCGAGAATGAGCGAAAGGCATTGCCAGCCCGGGAACGCTTAAATGCCGACACAAGCTGGATAGTTACAAAAAACATCCTGGCCGGGCGCCAAAACGGCGCGCCATTTCGTTCATGTCTTTGGCTTGACGGCCACGCGACTGGCCCGCTTAATCACCACCGCCTTGACAGGAACATCGTTCTGCGAATTGCGCGTCGTGGTTGGCTGGGCGGCGATGGCGTCCACCACCTCCATGCCGGCGGTCACCTTGCCGAACACGCAGTACCCCCAACCCCGCGGGGTTTTAGCGGAGTGATCCAGGCTGACGTTGTCCACCGTGTTGATGAAGAATTGACTGGTGGCGGAATGGGGTTCCCCGGTACGGGCCATGGCAATGGCGCCGCGCCGGTTACCGAGGCCGTTGCTCGCCTCGTTGCCAATGGCCGGGCCGGTTTTCTTCTGGGCCAGATCCGGGGTGAAACCACCTCCCTGAATCATGAACCCCTTGATCACCCGATGGAAAATGGTGTTGTCATAGAAGCAGGTGTCCACATAGTTAAGAAAATTTTCCACGGTCCTCGGGGCGGCCTGTGGATTCAACTCCACGGTAATGGCCCCCAGGCTGGTCTCCAGGATTACCTTGGGGGCCTGCTCCGCGCCGTATGCCGGCCCAACCAGGCAGAATACCAGAACCAAAAGACTGTTAAACCAGTATCGCATCATCGCTCCTCCCCTTGCCCCGCCTGCCCGGCATAGTCTCCCTAGAACGCGATTCAGCCGACCCGCCACCCGGTTCACTGATCCTTGGTGCCCAGAACCCCGTTGTCCACCACGTCCCGGATGACCTCCCGCATCTCCGGGGGCAAGTCAAGAAACTGGCAACCATAGCTGACATGCTCCAGGTAGTCATGATCCAGGATCCACTTGATTTCAACCTCGACGTTCTGAAAAAATTTCAAGGGGTCGGGCCCTTGCAAACCCGTGAGGATGAGGTGCGCGCCCAACTTTATTTCGGTCTTATACTCCATTTTCTGAGTGAAATGCAGACCGCCCTCGCTCAGATTCAGCACCTGCACCTTGAGACCGCCATCCTCGTCGGGCATGGGAAAATATCCCTCGATCCGTTGCTCCCTGGTAAAGAATATCCGCTCATAGCGCCTGTTTTCAGAATAACTGCTCATTCGATCCCCCGCCTTGGCAAACGTCAATACAGCACCGCACCCGAGACAGAAACAGCAAGAGGGCGCCTCACCCCTGCATATCATAAGAAAATAGCCTCTTTTTAGCAAGAAATACGTAGACGCCTGTAAAGAGCAAGTAAACTGTCCGGGTTTGTGGCACATGATCTGTCCGGTTTTGCCGTGCCACGGGAGGGGCGGAATGAGACGGACGGCATGGATGCCGCCCTGGCGTCCTGGCATGGCCGTGCGCCAGCACGGATAAATTTCCAGATTGTTTTCAGCAAGTTCCGTGCTTACTATCAGGTAAGCATATCAGCAGGAAATCTGGCAAGCAAATGGGGATGACTGCCTTGACAAAGAAAAATCCGATACTTATCGTAGCAACAATTTTGCTGGACTCGTAACAGAGCCGAACAACGACTTCGGGTTACGGAACTCCAATTGCTTACGAGCGGAATACATGAGGAAGAGGAAAAGGATGACCGGAAGCAACCAGCCCGAACCCGGCACCGGAGACGAAAGCAAGGGGTTCGAAGCCCAACTGGAACAGGAGGGTTTTGCCGCCGTGGAGGGCGCTCCCGTCGCCGTGACTGACTTGGCGGCGCAACTGGAGGTGGCCTGCCAGGAAGCCGCCCAGGCCAAGGACCAGATGCTCCGCTATGCCGCGGAATGCGATAATTTTAAAAAGCGGCTGGAACGCGAGCGCTGCAACTCCTTGATGTTTGCCGAAGAATGCATAATCCGGGAGCTGCTGCCCACCATCGACAACCTGGAGCGCGCCATTGAACAGGGTAAAACGACCATGGACTGCGCTACCCTGCTGGAGGGCGTGGAGATGACCCGTAAGGGGCTGTTGGCCACCCTGGAAAAATTTGGTCTCAAGGCCCTGGCCGGGGCAGGACAGCCATTTGACCCCAACATCCACGAGGCCCTGGCTACTGGAGTAAGCGACACGGTGCCCGTGAATCACATAATCCAGGAATACGAGAAGGGCTACCTCTATAAAGACCGGCTCCTGCGGGCGGCCAAGGTGGTGGTGGCCAAGCAGGACGGGAACTGAAACGAGTCAGACTTGGGAAAGAGCGGTCACCTCCGTTTATTACAGGATTAGATACCATAAAGGAGCGGGAGAACATCATGGCAAAAATCATAGGAATCGATCTGGGAACCACCAACTCGTGCGTTGCCATCATGGAGGGTGGGGCTCCCAAGGTTATCGCCAACGTCGAGGGCAACCGCACGACCCCTTCGGTGGTGGCTTTCTCCGACAGCGGCGAGCGGCTGGTCGGCCAGGTGGCCAAGCGGCAGGCGGTCACCAACCCGACCCGCACGCTGTTTGCCATGAAGCGCCTGATCGGCCGGAACTTCACCGACGCCGAGGTGAAGAAATCCATTGAACTGAGCCCCTTCAAGATCGTGACTGGCAAGGACGGCCACGCCGCCATCGAGGTGGAGGGTAAGGTCTACACGCCGGCCGAGATCTCGGCCATGGTCCTCACCAAGATGAAGGCCACCGCCGAGCAATATCTTGGTGAACCGGTAACCGAGGCGGTGATCACGGTCCCCGCCTACTTCAACGATGCCCAGCGCCAGGCCACCAAGGACGCCGGCCGCATCGCCGGCCTGAACGTGCAGCGCATCATCAACGAGCCTACCGCCGCGGCGCTGGCCTATGGTCTGGACAAGAAGAAGGAGGAGAAGATCGCGGTCTTCGATCTGGGCGGCGGCACCTTTGATGTCTCCGTCCTCGAACTGGGCGACGGCGTCTTCGAGGTGAAGTCCACCAACGGCGACACCTTCCTGGGCGGCGAGGACTTCGACATGAGGATCGTCAACTGGCTGGCCGACGAGTTCAAGCGCGATCAGGGCATTGATTTGCGCAGCGACAAGATGGCCCTGCAGCGCCTGAAGGAAGAGGCGGAAAAGGCCAAGATGGAACTCTCCACCACCATGGAAACGGACATCAATCTGCCCTTTATCACGGCCGACGCCTCCGGGCCCAAGCACCTTAACATCAAGTTCTCCCGGGCCAAGCTCGAATCCCTGGTGGCCGACCTTGTTGAACGCACCGTCGAACCCTGCCGCATCGCCATGAAGGATGCCGGCCTGGCCTTTACGGACATCAACGAGGTCATCCTGGTGGGCGGCATGACCCGCATGCCCATGGTGCAGGCCAAGGTAAAAGAGATCTTTGGCATGGAACCCCACAAGGGCGTCAACCCGGACGAGGTGGTGGCGGTAGGCGCCGCCATCCAGGGCGGCGTGCTCATGGGCGACGTGAAGGACGTACTGCTGCTGGACGTCACCCCGCTTTCCCTGGGCATCGAGACCCTGGGCGGCGTGACCACCAAGCTCATCGAAAAGAACACCACCATCCCCACCAAAAAGAGCCAGATCTTCTCCACGGCGGCGGAAAACCAGCCGGCGGTGTCCATCCACGTGCTGCAGGGCGAACGGGAGATGGCGGCCAACAACAAGTCCATCGGCCGCTTCGAGCTCTCCGAAATCCCGCCGGCGCCGCGCGGCGTGCCCCAGATCGAGGTGACCTTTGACCTCGACGCCAACGGCATTCTGCACGTGTCGGCCAAGGACCTGGGCACCGGCAAACAGCAGTCGATCCGCATCACCGCCTCTTCCGGACTGTCCGAGGCGGAAATCGAACGGATGAAGAAGGACGGCGATGCCCACAAGGAAGAGGATCGTAAACGCAAGGAATTGGTGGAGGCCAAAAACCAGGCCGACTCGATGATCTATATGACGGAAAAGAGTATGAAGGACATGGGCGACAAGGTCGACGCCGAGACCAAGGGCAAGGTCGAAGCAGAGATCGCCAAAGTGAAGAAGGCCTTGGAAGGCGACGATGCGGCGGCCCTCAAAAAGGCCACCGAGGAACTCACCCAGGCCTCCCACAAGCTGGCTGAGATGATGTACTCCCAGGCTGCCAAGGACCAGCCGGGCGGCGGGACGGCAGGCCCCGAGGCCGGCGGGACCGAGGCCGGCAAAAAGGACGATGACGTGGTGGATGCCGACTACGAAGAGGTCAAGTAACTGGGCCTGATTAGTTATTGTCGCCAGACACGAGCACGGAGGCGGTCCCCTTGGGGGCCGCCTCTTTTTTTGCCCCGGAGCCTTCCTGTCAACGCCTTGAAAAGATTGTTTTTTCCACCGAATGAATATGGTATCTTGATCTAGCCTTGTGGAGGCGGCAAGATTTTGTGACATGACGAGGCCGGTGGAGGGGAAAAAACATCTATGAAAATTCTCATTGTTGATGACTCACGGGTCTCCCGCATGTTCGTGCGCAAAGCCCTGCCCGAGCGGATCAAGAACACGGCCGAGTTCCGGGAAGCGGAAAATGGCGAGCAGGCGATTGCCACTTACAAGGAGTGGCATCCCGGCCTGGTCCTGCTCGACCTCACCATGCCCGGCATGACCGGCTACGAGGTGCTTGAGGCCCTCAAGGCCTTTGACCCCGGCGCCCGGGTGGTCATCGTGTCGGCGGATATCCAGCAAAGTGCCGTGCAGAGGGTTATGCAGCTTGGCGCCCTCACCCATATCAACAAGCCTATCGATGCCCAGAAGATAGAAGCCCTTTTCCAGCGCTTGGAAGCATCCACATCGTGAGGCGCACACTTCCCTGCCCCCCTGCCACGGTTAGACGGCCTGGGCTTTGCCTGGGTAACTATCCACGGAACCGCAACCCGGGTGAGTTCCCGGGCTGGCAATGCCTTTCGCGGGTTCGTCCGCGACCGGGCGCGGGATGCGCGGGAGGTCGCGGACGCCTCGGAGGCGGGCAGGACGCCCGCCCCCGCATGAGCGAAAAGTATTTTCAGGCCGGGAACGCTTGACTGCCGACACAAGCTGGATAGTTACGTTTCGCGGTCAGTTGTCAGCTTGCAGCATTCAACTTAATGATCTTGCCTGATAAAGTTTTTCTGCTGACCGCTGAAAGCTGACAGCATAAATCTGGAAACAAAGTTTCCAGATTTATATTACTTGAAAATCATGTCCTTGATGCGCACCTGTTCTTGCTGCGGCGGAATGAAAAAATCCAGGTTGTTGTTCCAGCGGCTGACAAAATGGCGGGTCAGCAGGTGACGCATGGCGTTCTTGAGTTGAATGAGGGTGGTGAATTCCTCTAAAAAGTATTCGCCGTAACTGTTGTGGGAGATAAGCCAGGAGCGCAGGGTCTTGCTGCCCTGGACCGGTTCCTTAAACATGTTCACCACGATGAGGCCGCGAACGATGCTTTCCGCCTGCACCAGATTTTTGGCCGGGATATGGGAGAAATGAACCAGGGGAAAGGTTTTGAACATGGCCTCGCTCAGGCCCTGGATATCGGTCAGGTCGACTGGCAGGGAATTTTGGGTGAGGTGCAGGCTGGTTTTTTCGCGCAGGATACCGTTGATGAACAGCCAGGTGATCAGGCCGGGCAGGCTTTTTTCGCGCTTGATGAGGTGATCCGCCTGGTCGGCCAGGGAGACGCGCCGCAGGTCACCCTGGAAGGCGAAAAAGGTATATTCGTTGTCCTGCCGGGTGATATGGATGGTGATGTTGCCCTGGCCGACGACCTCCCTGGAAATACTGCGGATGTATTCGATCTTGTTTGGTTTCTTCTCGTAAAAGGTGAAGAGCTTGCGGCCAAGCACCGCGATGTCGCGCTGGGTGATGGTGAGGTTCTGCTCCGTGCCGTAGCGGCTGAAATCGGCCTGCAGGCGGGAATAGGTGTCGATCAGGAAGTCGTGGATCTTGGCGCCGAACAGCATTAACTCACGGAAAGGCCAGACACGGAGTTCCGAGAAATGTTCAAAATCGCCGGGCAGCAATTGCCAGTGCCGCATGAGTTCGATGGTGGCCGTAAGATTCTGGCGCCGGGCCGGTTTCCGGCGGACCGAGGCCATGCCCTCCAAGGTCTTCAGGAAGAGGCACTCGCGGATGAGCTCGGCCCGCTTTTGCTCGGCCGCCTCCTGCTGATAGAAGGCGACGATCTCCCGGGCCATGAGCAGGTAGGGGTCCACCTCGCCGAGATCGATCGGCGTGGCGGACACCTGCCCCATCTTTTCCGGGAAGCTGACCAGGCATTTCACCCGGTCCGAAAACAGGGGCAGGGTCTGGTTGGTGCCCTGCAGGAGCAGGTCCAGGTAAGCGAATTTGATCACCGACTTGAAGGGGCTGTCGTAGGCCTTGTTCATCTGCCAGAGGCAGGCGCCGAAGATCTCGGCCTTCGGAATAGCGGACATATAGCCGAGATCGATGAACTGTCGCGGATTGATGGTCTTGGCGGCGACAAGTTTTTCCACGTAGGCCCGGTAGCCTTCCTCTGAGAGACCGGGCGGAATGAGCCACCAGAGAAGCATCTTGCCGGCCACCAGGATATGGGTCCGGAACAGTTCGTCCTTAAGGAGAATCTTGAGCGCCGAACCGGCGGATTCCTCGTCCGCCGCGCTGGCGAAAGAGTTTTCCCGGGTCTGGTCGATGTCCATGGGGAAGAAGTAGACCTCCACCCCTTTTTTCAGGCACCATTCCGCGATGCCCTGGCATTTTCTTTCGAGCAGGGCAAGGCCCTGGCTGCCGATTTCGCTCTGCCGGATGCTGAGCCAGAAATCGCAGTCAGATCGGTCTGCCTGGGCAATCGTGCCGATCGAGCCTATGGTCTTCAGCGAATGGATGACAGGATTTTCCGAGAAAATTGATGGCGTGTCCTGGCGCAGGGCCTGGGAAGACGGGAAGTAGCGGTTGAACAGTTCCGCATCCACCAGTTGCAAGGGCTTGAGGCCGAAGATGCCGAAGGGGCAGGCGGGATCGTCCACATAGCCGGGCAGATCAGGGGCATTGGCATGCAGCAGGAAGGGGATGATCTTGAAAAGCAGGGCCGCCTTTTTTTCGTCAAAGCCGACGGCCTTGATCATGCGGCTGCGGTTATACTCCTGGTAACGGCGAATGCGGTTTCTCACCGGCAGACACTCAAGCAAGGGTGAACGTGGGCCGCGGCCTTGGCAACGGGGCAAACCGGGGTACACTGGCACCCCTGCTCATCCATCATACCATGGCCGGCGGGGGGCGTCCAGCGTTACGCCCCAAGATG
>Ga0100390_10005341_pt1 | contig 10992 bp, 8 predicted proteins | sample CryGeymeta201514_FD_81540 | JGI IMG/M metagenome (GOLD analysis project Ga0100390, IMG submission 81540) | Groundwater microbial communities from Crystal Geyser aquifers in Utah, USA - Crystal Geyser metaG 2015-14 | ecosystem: Environmental > Aquatic > Deep subsurface > Groundwater | place: USA... | reverse complement strand
CGGATATGCAATGGAAGCAGGTATTCCGTTTAGAAGATGCCTTGTGAAATATACACCAGGGTATGGTAGAAGTTACCTACCGCCATCCCAAGATATTAGGAACACGATTGCAACAATGAAACTCATTCCAGTTAAAGAGATAACAAAAGGAAATAGAATAGTAGTATGTGAGGATTCTATTGTCAGGGGTACACAATTAAAGAACTTTACTGTACAAAAATTATGGGACAACGGAGCAAAGGAAGTACACATAAGACCGGCCTGCCCCCCACTTATGTATCCATGTAAATTTGCACTTTCAACAAGAAGTATCTATGAGCTTGCAGCAAGAAAGGCGATAAAAACAATTGAAGGAAAAGACATGGAAGATGTACAGGAATACCTTGATCCCTCTTCGGACAAGTATGCTCAGATGGTGGAATTGATAAGAAAAGAATTAAATGTTACATCCTTGAAATACCAAACCTTGGATGATATGGTCAAGGCAATAGGTCTTCCAAAAGAAAGGCTGTGCACATACTGCTGGGATGGAAAATAACTTTAAGAAAATATTTAAAAGCCAGTATGTGCCTTTAGTTTTTTATTGTTGAAGAACAATATAAAAAATATAGAAATTTCATTCGTGGGCCGGTAGATTTGTTGGAATCAAAGATTCCACTATCTTCCGTCCGCTCATTTCATTCGCGGGCCGGTAGATTCAAAGGAAGCAAAGCCTCCTTTTCTCTACCGTCCTCACTTCGTTCGGGCCGGTAGATCAGTTGGAAGATCACTCCCTTGGCATGGGAGAGGCCAGGGGTTCAAATCCCCTCCGGTCCATTTTCATGAGCGAGTGAAACGAGCGAATGAAAATACGAGGAACACGAAGTGTTCCGAAGTATTTGAAAAATTGCTTTGCAATTTTTCATTATAAGAAGCGAAGCGACTGAGCAAAAATATGAGGAATTTTCGAAGAAAATTCCGAAGTATCTACAAATTTGCTCCGCAAATTTGTAGAGAACAAGAAACTTTGTTTCTTGTGAATCATCAAATTTCTGAAAGAAATTTGATGTAAATGAGAAGCAGAATGAATAAAAGTATGGGCCCGTGGCCTAGTCTGGATAAGGCACTGGCCTTCTAACAGCCTTCTACAAATTTGCTTATGCAAATTTGTAAAATGTCTGGCGAAATCTACGGAATGCCAAAGCATTCCGTACGATGCTAGGAAAACCCATAGGGTTTTCCGTCGCAAAGAAAAGAGAGTAGTGGTTGCCATGCAACCCCTCAGTTCTCTTTCTTAGTCCCCAGGGCATTCTTTCTCTTCCTAAGGAAATCACAAAATGATTTCTTAGGATGTGAGGAATTCCGCATGGGAATTCCGAAGCATCTTAAGAGAAAGAAGGGGCTGGTTGTAAGCCAGTGATCCCGGGTTCGAATGGCGTGGAACAAACTCCCAGTTCATACTACGGAATTCCATAGGAATTCCGTACGTACTATGGAATGCAGAGCATTCCATACGTCCCTAGGAAAACTCTTTGAGTTTTCCGTCGGATGCTAGGAATTGTGTAACAATTCCGTCGCATCTCAGTGCCGCGCCCTGAAAATCCCGGCGGGTCCGTCAAATGCGATGGAAAATCGCTTTTGCGATTTTCCTAACATCCGACGGAAAAGGCTTTGCCTTTTCCTAGGAATCAACAGAACTTCGTTCTGTTTCTCATCCGACGGAAAAAAGACAGGGTGTTTTTTCCTAGGATGCTAGGAGAACTGCAAGGCAGTTTTCCGTCGCATTCCTGGCATTTTAGGAAAAGCCTCTGGCTTTTCCGTAAGATCACGAAATTTCTGAAGGAAATTTCGGGAGAATAGGAAATGAAATTTCCTATGAATCACTTTCCAAATCGAAAGATACATAAGTGCAGACGACTTTAACGTCTCAGTAAACTCTTAATGGGGAATTATAATGAAGCGAAGTTCAAGGGTATGGAAAAAAAAGGGTAAACAGCGTTGGAAATGGCGAAAGAAAAAAATGAGAGAAAGGAAGAGGCTCGCAAAGAAACTGAAAGAAAGGGCAATATAGTTGTTAAGTTACGGCTGCTTCCGTCCTTTAGAAAAGTCATGCTGATGGGGAGCATGGGGTAACACGGCATCCTCACGGGCTCCAGTTATTGGTGAAAACCAAAAAATAAGAATAGGTATGATTAACAATGGGTATGCTGAAAAACCCGTTGATGATTAACTGGAACGATGACCTATTCGAAGATACCCGTTGATCTGGGTTCAAATCCCAGTGCTCCCATTTAACTCCTTCTAAAACCTTTTTTCACCAGAAATAATTCCAATCTGTTTTTTTCCAAAGCGTTTTTCGCCGCCTTTTCTATTTCACCTAAAAAACCTTCCAACTCTTTTTCTGTAAGGGTTTTACCTAATAATGGTATCATTCCTAAATATTCGTACCTGTCAGGTGGCATAAAGAGTTGTGCAGATAAACCAGGTCTCCCTTCCACCATTTTACCCTCTATAATAATGAATGTATTGTCATCAAAAGGTTTTTTCATTTTTATATCTTCAATCTCTACCATATTTAGATATAAGACACAGAATATTTATACTTAGTGGCGCTATTATATGTTTGTATGAGAAAGTTTAGGACAGGTATTAAAACTTCATCCAAAACTCAGGAAAAAAATATTGTGTTAAAAGCAAAGGAACTAAAGAAAAACCCTTTTCTGATTTTACCAGAGTGTAAAAGTGGTTGCAGGAAATGTCCTTTTGATAAAATAAAAAAGCAGATGAAAAAGGTTCAGCATCTAAAAGAGGAAAAAATATCCTATTTTACAAAGCATGGAAATCATTTGATTAGGGCCTATGCCACATCCTTAATCATTGCTGAGTCTGAAAAAGTCCCTTATCTGGCAGTGGCACATACCCCTTCAGGCAGTTTTGCATACGCTGTAAGAGGAAAAACAAAAAAGGAGAAACTGATTGGTGTACAGTATTATGATGACCCTGTGTTGAGATTACTAAGTATTGCGGATATTGCTAAAAAGAAAAAACTGCATGCCTATTCAACCAAAAATTGTTTTGCCTGCACAGGCAAAGAATCGAAACCCCCGGAAAAATTTATTGAAGACGTAATGCAAATTTTGGGAACGAATCTGAAATACAAAGACAATGTTTATTCCTGTCAGCATGATTCTGCTTTCAGTTTAAAAATCAGTTTTCATAACACAACAATTCTCATATGTAAGTCATGTGCTTCAGACAACAACACGTTTTGTACGTTTGCCCAGCATATGCTAAGTCCAAAAATAAAAAAGGAGTTTGACATAAACATTGCTTTTCATCCTGAATGCATGATAAAGTGTGAGACCTGCAAAATTGATGTGCGTACCCCAAACGATGTGCTTCAGAAATACCTAAACGGTAATGTAACAGATAAAGAATTTATTGTGGATTCTGCTGATAAAATGAGAGAGGAAATAAGAAATCTTGATCAAAAAATTTTTATTGCGGACGACAAATGCTATGGTTCTGATGTCAGTGCATTTATTAACTCTTTTAATCCGACAGATGAGGAGAGAATAGGACTGGAAACTATTTTGAAAAAATTAAAAGCTCCTTTGGTAGCAGAAAAGGCAACGCCCAACAAAATTTTGTCTCTTTACTGGGATAGGTTTGGAAAAGATATATTATTGGTATTAACAAAGGACAAAAGCATATCCGAAGAGATGTACAATAGACAGGAACAACCATCCCAAATATTAAAAACGGCTGTGGTTAAATGCAAACAAAAAGGGGTATTTGCATCACTCCCGGTATATGTCGGCATCCCGCCTGTAGCAGAGTTTGCAGATAGAATTGCGAAAATATATAAGACCAAAGGCAGGGACGAGGCTTTAAAGGAAATTGAAAAATTAAAAAGTGAGGATACAAAAATTAAATCTGTAGCCTACGCATTTTTACTCACATTTGGACAGACAAAAGGAAGGGAATGGCAATATTCCCAAATTGAAAAAGAGTTTGCCCTGTTTCTAAAAGATGGAACTAAAAAACTTGTTGAATCAAAACCAGAGGAATATCATAATACCTTACAGTTACTGTTAAAAGATACAGGATCCACGGAAATTATTCGAAAGGATTAAATTTAGATAGAACATTAAGAGTGCGTGGGCTCATGGTCTAGCGGTTAACATCGCCTTCGGCGTTTGCCGTACGGTGCTGTCCGCAAATGACGTCGCCTCGACACGGCGGAGATCTCCGGTTCAAATCAGGTGTAAGTGATAAGATATACACCTTAGAAAATCCGGATGAGCCCATTCTCTATCTTAAAATTTATTGTTACATAAAAATGATTCCGGGAAACCTGAGAATTTCATAATAGGATGCAAAATTTTTTTACCATGCTTCCATCTATAGTAAAGATAGTATGCCATGAGTGAACCTGAAATTGTTTTCCATTTCACTTTTGGAGCCCAAATGTTAATGTTTCTCCGCCAGCACGTTGCAACAAAATCCCACTGTAACTCAGATAAACCACGTAGGTCTGCCTGTTTTGCCTTGCTTAACAAACAATCCTCCTCCGACGTAAACAACAGCGGCACATAAAACATCTTTGCATCCTTTAATTTGTCTATTAGTTCCATAGTAGCCAGTGAATCTTCAATTTTTTCATCAGGTAGACCCATGATCAGAGTAGCCAGTGGATATATGTCATTGTCATTGAGTATCCCAATTCCTGTGGTAACTATTTCATGCCATTCTTTTGGCTTGTACGGCAGAACTTTTCCTTTCATGTATTTTTCCATCAATCTTGTGCTGCCTGTTTCTATCCCTATTTCGGTAGATGCGACCTTTTTTCCATTCAGTTTCCATCTGCCTTTATTCGCCAAAATTGCCCCTATTTCTTCTATCATTTTTGGGTCATAAACCACAGGTGCGAGTGCCGCATGTGCAGGCTGTATATACTCTATACCAGGGATTTCATCTATTGCTTTAATCAGTTCCACAATCCCTTCCCTGTTCGGAATAAATCTCTCTTTACATTTATACAAAAATATATCATCTGTCTGAAGTGTAATCATTTTTGAGCCTGCTTTTGCATTAAGCTCAGCTTCCTTTTTTATCTTTTCCAGAGGAAAAGAACATCTTGTTCTCATTGTGGGTGAGCAGAACTGGCATCCTCTCCCACACCCCCTTGTGATTTCAACAACACCAAAAAGTGCAGGTTTTTTTATTAATGGTATTTCCTCCGGTTCTGGTTTTTTTGCCTCAACAGTTTTAGGCATTGCTTCATTATTTACTGCTTTTTTGAATATTATTGGTACGGTGTGTTCTCCTTCACCTGTCATCACAGTATCTATACCATATTCCTCCTGCATGTTTCCTCTTATAATCTGCCATGCGCCAGCTCCACCGACTATTATTTTTGGTTTATGTCTTTTCAGAACAGGGTGATTGATCAATTCTTTGAACTCTGCTGCTGCCAGAGGCTCACCGCCAAAACCAATAATGGATGTGTATGTTCTGCTGACAAAACCTATGCCAAGTGGATCCATTGTTGAAATCCCAACAACCCTTGTGTTAGGACCAACAAATTTGTGTAGATTATACTGCGTGCATGTGACAACGTTTTTTTCGCCGTACTCATCTGTTAACACAGATTCCATTTTTCTCAGACCATAAGGTGCAGATTTTACGCTGCCATCATCATTGTCTTCTGTTATTGGATACCAGTATTTCCTTAAAATGCCTGCTGGAATTACTTTTGAAGGAAAACCTCCTGTGAATGCAATGAATGGATTTAAATTAAAATCGCTCATCTCTATATGCGAAGATGTGAGTACGATCTGGACCCCGTTTCCATTTTCCTTATTTTTCGGAAACATTTTTATCGCTTCCTCAACCTGCAACCCCAAGCGGATTCTTGCCTTCTTCCATTACCCTAAGATAAGGATCAATCCTCCACTCTGCATACCTTTTAAGAACTTGCACAGCAGTTCTTTTTGGACGGCTTATACGACGCATTTTGAAATGCTCTGTTATTAGTGGTTCAAACCAGCGAAGATTATGCCGCCAGCATGCCGCAAATAGTTTCCAATGCTCTGAAGTCATGTCTTTTGCGGTAAAGAATTTTTCGTTGCTTAAGTTTCCTATCGGCACAAAGAACAGTGGCACAATAAGCGATTTGTACTCTATCAAGTCCTCTACGAGGGCTTTTGTTTTTGTAACATCTTCATTCGTTTCCCCAGGCGCGCCCATAATTAAAGTGCCGCATGGCACCCATTTATTATCTTTGAGTATTTGAAAAGCTTCTCTCACGATATTCGGCCAATCTCTCACATCAAAAGGTTTTGCTTTTCCGGCTAAGTGTGCATGCGCAAGTTCTGGCGAGCCTGTCTCTATACCTGCCTGCCCAGAATACCAAGGTAATGTACTAGAGCCGACGCCTAAAAACTCTGAGAGATGTTTGATTAAGTCTGGCTTTGCAACTACAGATGCTAAAGCGAAATGGCTTATCCCTATATCTGGAGTGATTTTTCTAACCTCTGTGAAAAGTTTCAGAACCTCTTCTTCATTGGGTATAAATCCGTTTGCCTTGTATCTTAAGACATCTTCTGCATGCAAAATCACACCGCGCTTCCTTTGTGTCCACACATTCACTTTTACTTCTTCTAGGATCTTTTCTAACGATTGATATCTTATTTGAGCCATTGTAGGATTGCAAAACCTGCAGCCTCTTCCGCAACCTCTTGAAATCTCCACCAGCCCGTTAACTGTTGCGTTCTTAATTGTTGGTATTTTATCTACAGGTACTATGTCTCCATGCACTATTTTCGGCAGCTCTTCCCCATTTATAGCTTTACGAAATAGCTGATGTGCAATAATCTCTCCCTCACCATCAACAATACAGTCAATGTCTAACTTGGCTCTTATTCTTTCATCCTCTAACTGCCAAACACCAGGACCTCCAACTATAATTTTTAAATTGTATTTTCTGATGATTTTATTTGTAACGAGCTTTCTGAAATAAAACGCTGTATAAGCCTCTCTACCTGTAAGTGATGAAAATGTGGATGACGCTGGTCCTAAGCCTAATGGGTCATTTGTTGTAATACCTACCACTTTTGTGTCTTTGCTTATCACTTTAGCCAGATGCTCTGGATGGGCTACTACTACTTCATTCTTATCAAATCCATTCTCAAGGAGCACGGCTTCTATCTTCCTAGTGCCGCAGTTGGCAAAAGCGGGTATGCCATTATGGCAAGGCACAGAAGGACAAAACAAGCTCTTATAAAGAAAATCAGGTAAAAAATTAGGAGCGCAGGCAGCAAACCCTAGAAATTCGTTGTTATTGTATTCAGACATTAACGTTCTATCAGATGTGAGTATTATTTTATAACCCATGCTCTCCCACCCATTTTACTCCTCTATACCTTTTGCAATATCATTAACCCTGTTTAACTTCAGCATCATATCTTTACGTAATATTTTCACAATCTCATTAATTGACTTAAGTGAATAGTTGTAGGCAAGTTTGTTATTTCTTGTAACCTTAATTTTTCTCTCTAGAAACCCTTTTTCCAGAAGCGCTCTCACATGCTTCCTCACGATTCTCTCAGATTTTTTAATTTTCTGTGCAATCTCAGATATGAGCAGTTTCCCCTCTTTTGCTATAGCAACCAGAATATTGGAAGATGTCTGCGGCAAACCAGATATCTCAGAAAACTCTTTTGCAGTTCTTTCCAAATGGTTACTGTGCATGTCCCCTAATCACAATACTGATATATATGTCTTTTTATTTTCATAGGTATGAATATTAATTTTCATAGATGGTGAACCAGTTTTATGATATAGAAGTTAAAAGGTGTTATAAGCGAAGATTTTTAAGAACTGAATGAGATACTGTCTTAATGCCCTGGTAGTGTAGTGGTCTATCATGTAGGCCTGTCGAGCCTACGACTCGGGTTCAAATGGCGTGGAGCAAGCTCCACTCTATTTTCAATGCTTGCGCCTTGAAAATCCCGACCGGGGCGTTCCTCTGGTGTATTAGTATGTCAGGCCCTGCTGAATCAAAGATTGAATTGAAAGACGCGAAGGTTTATATTCATCTGCCAGATAAGGCAACACGCTCTAAGATTCTTCACATAGATATTGAGCATCCTATGATTAATGAAATCATAAAACCAAAGGAAGCAACATATGCTGCAGGCAAATACGGTGGTGTTTTTATTGGTTTAAAAAAAGAGATGATTGAAAGGGCAAGTAAGGTTTTGAAGAAAAAAATGGATTAACAAGGCATTATTTTTCCACATAATTTTTATACTCCAAAATGGATACTAAATAAGAAGGGCTCATGGTCTAGCGGTTAACATCGCCTTCGTCACATTGTTGAAGATGATGTCCGCAGATGACGTCGCTCTCACACAGCGGAGGTCTCCGGTTCAAATCAAGTGGACTGGCGTCCACTAATTTTCAACTCGCCAGTCGCTCGTTGAAAATCCGGATGAGCCCACTATGATACCATTCATGTGAATCCTATGGTACCAGCCTTCTTCTGTCCCTTGGAAACAAAACGCATTCCCTGATGTTTTTCGCATCTGTTAGGATTGTGAGTATCCTTTCAACACCAAGTCCCCAGCCTGCATGAGGAGGCATACCATATTCAAAAGATTCCAGATAATATCTGAAGTTTTCTGGGTTCAGCCCCTGCTCCTTCATTCTTTCCTTCAATAGGTTAATGTCATGGACTCTTTGCGCGCCTGATGCAATCTCCTTTTCATCGTACATTAAATCAAAAGCCCTGCAGAGCTCAGGATTGTTTTCAAACGGCTGAACATAGAATGGTTTTGTTTTCGTGGGCCATGATGTGATAAAATAAAAACCTTTTAATTCTTCTGCCAACGCTTTTGTTGCCTCCATAGAAAAATCCTCACCATCTGCAACCCCAACGTTTTTTGATTTTATGAGCTCAACACATTCTGAGTACTCAATCCTCCTGAAAGGTATTTCCGGTATCTGAATTTTCATGTTTAATGTATCCAGCTCCTTTTTGTTTTCCTCATTCACCATTAAAATTATTTTTTTTATGCTTCTTTCCAAAATCTTCATCACATCATTCTCATCAGCAAATGCCATTTCCATGTCTATTGATGTAAACTCATTCAGATGGCGCACTGTGTCATGCTCTTCAGCCCTGAACGCAGGTCCAATTTCAAAAACCCTGTCAAGCCCTGTTGCCATCATCATCTGCTTGTAAAGCTGGGGTGACTGGTTAAGAAACGCTTTTTCCTCAAAATACTGTGTCCGAAACAGGTTTGTTCCCCCCTCTGTTGCTGTTGCAACAATCTTCGGTGTATGTATCTCAATGAAATCGTTGGACAGAAACTCTTCCCTCACCGCCCTTAGCATTGTGTGTCTGATTTTAAAAATAGATTGGACATCAGGTTTCCTTAAATCCATGAACCTGTGGTCAAAACGTGTTTCAATTTCAGTGCTAACCTTATCCACAACACCGATTGGCAATGGTGTTTTTGCAACACTGATAATTTCCACATTTTCTGGGATTATCTCAAAACCTGCTTTTGCCTCCTTGTTTTCCTTTACAGCACCTTTAACAGATATTACACTTTCTCTGGGAATCTCTGTAAGTTTCTTGAACAACTCAGGTTTTAATTCCTTTTTTAAGGCAGTTACCTGAATTATCCCATCCCTGTCCCGCATCTGGATAAATGCTACTTTTCCAAGCTTCCTAACATCCTGAGTCCATCCTGCAACAACCACTTCCTTGTCATAATCATTCTTGTTTATTTCAGATGAGTATTTTGTTCTCAGCATCATATTATCACCTCATGCAAGTAGTTAGGAAATAGTAGTCAGGGGATAGGGAGTGTTTTTTTTCCTGATCCCTAACCCCTAGATACTATTATATCATCACCCTAACCTTTTGGATATATACTTAAGAACTTCATCTATGTTTCCCCTGTTGTCAAAATTTTTTATTGTTTCATCAATTTCTGTTCTATTGTTTCTCAAAATTTCACAATTTTTTATGATGTTTTTCAATGCCCTTGTTACATTATCAACAACCGTTATGCTGGCGGTTTGTGCTGTTCTTGAGAGCGGATTTAAATCCACAGCAATAACAGTTTTTTTCATATCAACGAGCGCCTTTGCCCTATCACCATCTTCAAGCATAACTAAAACCACATCAGAAGAAAATATCCCGCTCTTACAGCACAACCCCCTATGATGCTCAAGCCCTGGGATTCTCGCATCAGGTCTCCCACCAAGAACATCCACCCCTTTAAACATCTCAACAATTTTTTTTATTCTTTCATCTGTCCTGTGAAAAAGATTAATCTCAATTTTCGCAGGTACTATTTTTGACAGTTCAACAATATCATTCTTAACCAATGCTGCTGTGTTCCCATTAACAGAAATAACCGGGTTTTTTGCTTTCAAAAGATATGCTGCAGCAACTTTTTCAGCCTTTTCAGCCACTGGTATTGTTTTTTCATCAATAAGATAATCAAAAGTCTCACCCCTTCCATGCGCTATCAAGCCCTCAGGAACAACAATACCATCTTTGAATCCTTTGACAAGTTTCTCCCTAATCATGAGCGACTCATAGCGCGGATGGGATTTTGGTATCATAAGAAAACAAATGGAATAAGGGGGAATTAAGGTTTCGGTTCAGCCCTTTTCTTTCCATCCGACAGAAAATGCTAATGCATTTTCCTAGGATCTTAGGAATTTTCCCTGAAAATTCCGTAAGAAGAAAAAGAAAAGCCTCACAGGAAAACACCTTGTGTTTTCCTGTTTGCCTCAGAAAACCAAAATGGTTTTCTTCGGTCTGCTACGGAATTTGCGTAAGCAAATTCCTAGCATCCTTGGAAAACACAAAAGGGGTTTTCCAGAGGATGGCGGAAAAGAAAAAGAAGAAGGGATTGCTGTGCAATCCCTTAAAAAAGAAAAGAGAAGGATGGATTTATCAACCCATCAATTTGTTTCAATCCTTGT
>Ga0100390_10005333_pt1 | contig 11000 bp, 10 predicted proteins | sample CryGeymeta201514_FD_81540 | JGI IMG/M metagenome (GOLD analysis project Ga0100390, IMG submission 81540) | Groundwater microbial communities from Crystal Geyser aquifers in Utah, USA - Crystal Geyser metaG 2015-14 | ecosystem: Environmental > Aquatic > Deep subsurface > Groundwater | place... | reverse complement strand
GTGTTACTAAGAAAGCAGTAATTTAATAGCAACAAATGATATACTTTTTAATATGATTACACAAGAATTAATTAACTACGTTAAGACACAGGTATCTAATGGTATCCTGCGTGAAAAAATAACTTCTGACCTCCTTGATCAAGAATGGGCAATGGAGCAAATCAATGAAGCATTTCGGCATGTTGAACAAAGTATTCCAACACAAATATCACGTCAAGCAATGGTTTCAGACATGACTCAGACACCGATGACAATCAAATATTTTGAATGGTTAATGTATGCGAGTTTTGTAGCTAGTATTGGTGCGTGGATTTTTCAATTTAGTCCTATTGAATTTCAAGGCTATATGATTACAGCAGTTGCTGTACCGATAATTGTGATTCTCTTAAAGTTTTTTTGTGTGTATAAGGTAGCATACCATCGAGCTGAATGGGCACGTATCGTTTTGGTTGTCTTATTGGCATTAAACGCATTCTTAATTTTTAGATTCTTTTTCCACGCCTTTTCAAATCCCATATTCCTTGTAACAGCGTTACCAATTATTTTGGAAATTACAGCAATTTATTTTATCTTTAACGCATCATCAAATGCCTGGTTGGCAACAAATACGAACACCCAAGGAGCTGGTGCTTATGTAGCAAATAATACAAAGTGGAACAAAGTTATCCCTAGAATTAACAAAATATTCACTATCGTTTCAGTCTACGTGTTTGTAGTTGTAGTAAGTATTATTGGACCCAGTGTTTTTATATCAGATCTAAAGGTCTTTGCTTTTGCGATGTTGGGAACAGTTATTGCAATCGGAGCAATAAATTATTATGAGACTTTTCCTTTAGCAAAAAGGTATGCAAATTCAAATTCGAGACTCGATACTTGGTTTATTATATCAGCTGTTCTACGAAACTTAGTATTATTTTTAAGCGTCCTACCACTTATCCAGGTTATCGGCATGGTTGCTATGGTACTTGGTGGAATCCCTTACCTTATTATTTACTACTTTATGGTACGCTCACGAAACAAATCAGTTGTTGCTGTCTAAGGCAACAATTTTCTCCATTAGCGAAACGGCTACCTGCTCACACAAGTTCTTATTCGGATTTACGCTATTTACTTCTGATAGTTCACTAAAATAAACTGGTTCTCCAAACGTGACTTGTAGTTTTCTTTTACGCTTCCAAAATTCATTGTTTTTCATATATTCAATGCCTGTAATGCGAACTGGTACAATTGGTAGTCCACTTGTTGCCGCTAGATATGCCACTCCACCCTTGGCTTGATGGATATCTTTATCAAGATGCTTTTTTCCCACAGGAAAAATGCAAACATTCTTACCGCACTCCAAAGCGTCAATGTGATGCTTGAGGGCCTGACGATAATCATTTATGCCCGTATACACTTGAAGTGCTGCCATAAGTCTGAAAAAAGGTCCGCCATATATCTTTCCTCTCCAGCCAAGTTTCCCATAAAACTCCTTTTCTCTTGAAACAAATACTAATGGTAAATGTCTTGAAAAGAATGGTAAGCAAGAAACAATGATAAGGGGATCGAATTCATTAGCATGATTAGCAGCGAAAATAGCATTTGTTTTTAGTTTCTGCACATTCTCAATACCCTTAAACTCCATCCTTAGAAAAAATGAAAAAATCACCCGAAGCGGAAACCAGGCAACACGTTGAATAATATTCCCAGTTAAGTAATAGAAGTGCATTTCTTGCTTGTTATTTTACACCTTTATTGTGATATAATGAAAGTGTTTTATTAGGTTTAATAATTAATATGAATCTTTCTGTATTACTATTCTTTTTACACACCACCCTCGCAACCGCAATTATAGGTGGGCTTTTTCTCAAAAAAGGAGGTGGCGTAGCTAAATACTTTGGTATTGGGCTACTTCTTGAAACGATTGGCTTTGCTTCATGGGCTTTGGCAGTAATGATGCCGGATAACATGGCAAACTTTGTTACCGTAGGCGCTGTGCTTACACTCGTTTCATTTGTCGCGTTTCTACGTTCCGCCACTGACGATATTAATCCGGCTCTGAAAAATTTGTTTCTGGTAGGAGGAAGTATATTTGTTCTGGCAACATTTATTGCCGGGAGATACATTTTTCCAACTCCAAAATTTATCTCAGATGAAGGGTTCCTCATGTTCAGTCTGGCACCATTTGTACAGCTCATGTACGTTACTATTCTAGTTATGGTGACTATTCCATTAGTTGAAAAAGTTGCTCGACTATTTAAGTCGGGGTATTCAACATTCGTAAAATTCGCACTCGGGATTCAGGTAGTTGGAGCTATCGTGCTTATCACGAGCACCGACAACCTGTCACTTCTTGTTGCGGGTTGGGCAATCGGTTTGACCTACTTCGCATTCTGGACGACATTGCTCTTTCGCAAAGGTATCTGGCAAAGCTAGTTTAGACAAAGCATGGCAGAATGATTCAAGAATAGCTCCTTTGCGGAGGAGCTATTCTTAATTTATATGAATGTATTACTCACAGGAATAACAGGAAATCTCGGTTTTGAGATAGCAAGCATCCTTTATAAAAAGGGGGTCAACATTTTACCTGTTGTCAGAAATCGGGAGTCGTTCGATGTATTGGGACTGAATTTCGAGCGCGTAGTTGAGACAGATCTCACGAAGGAGATTCCAAATATAGAATTGAGTCGGATAGATTGCATCGTACACAGTGCCGGAAATGTTCATTTTGAAAAGTCTGGTGATAGTAACTCTAAGATGATGCGATCCGTGGTTCAGATTGCGGAACAGTATAAGGTGCCAGTTTATTATGTTAGTACTGCATTTCTCTGGCGTGAGCCGGGGAATATTGAGCGACTCCGGAATACATACGAAATGGATAAAGCTGAGTCTGAAAGAACCCTGCAAGATTCAGGTGTCCCTCATACGATATTCCGCCCTTCTGTACTAGTCGGCAATAGCGAGTCAGGTAAGCTCATAAATTGGAGCGGGTATTATTTACTCGTTGCTAAGTTCCTAGAAGCAGCTGAGGTTGCAGGTGGATCTAAGATTAGGTTTCCGATATTGACCGGATCGTCTAATATGGTCCCTGTTAATCAAGCAGCCGAAATAATTTCTGAAACCGTCATCAATAGTACGTTAGGTAAACTAGTCTATGTGACCAATCCAGAACCATCCCAAGCACAGTGGGTGCTTGATAGAACACTAGAATTTTTTGGAATCAAAGACAAATTTGAGTTTCTAGACATCAGGTTTTCAGAGTATGAAAAGCTTGATAAGACACAGGCAGAAGAAATTCTTTATTTATCTGGTAAACATTTTAGTCCCTATTGGTCACTGCCATACAATTTCCCAGAATCAGCTCTAGATAAAAATTTGATAACAGAAGAATATCTCAAGAGAACACTCAACTCTTTTCAAGATTCTCATAACATCAGCATTGCATGAGTACAATCAATTATAGTCAGTGCTGGGAAGATACAAACTTGCTAAAACGCGCGCTCACTATTTCAAATGATGATGTAGTACTATCAATCACTTCTGGAGGTGATAATACTCTTGCTTTACTCCTCGAGAACCCAAAAAAAATTTTCTCCATTGATATAAATTCAACTCAGAATCATGTAGCAGAGCTGAAACTCCAATCATCGAAAATTTTAAGTCATGAAGAATATCTGGAGTTGTTAGGGGTAACAGATTCCAGAAAGAGAATGGGATACTATACCCAGGTTTCTGAGCTTTTATCTGATGATGCTCGTTTATGGTTTGAAGGTAATATAAAGTTTGTTGAGCAAGGAGTCATTCATAGTGGTAAGTTTGAAAAATACTTAAGCAGTTTCAGAAAATATGTACTTAAACTAGTACATTCAAAACGGACCATTTCACAATTTGTTAATCAAAGTAACTTACAAGACCAGATATCTTTCTACAAAAAAAATTGGAATACGTGGCGATGGAGATTCTTCTTTAGTATTGCAACGAATTCATCTCTGCTTCGAAAACTTGCTCGTCAGGCAGGTGCTAACAGGCAGAAAAGTAAAAATGAAAGCTACCTAAAAAGACTGGAGCGACTTATTTATCGCAATCACTTAAAAACAAACCCTTATATAAACTATGCTTTGACCGGTGAATACGGCGATTCGCTACCAGATTATCTCTCAAAGGAAAACTATGCGGAGTTACAAAAATACAACACTAACAAGTGTGAGTTTAGAAACGAGGACTTACTGAGCTTTCTCAAAAGTACTTCTGATAATTCTCTCACCAAGTATAATCTTTCAGACGCTTTTGAGTTTTTAACAACCGATGATGCGTTAGAAGTCTGGAGGGAGATTGCCCGCACTGCAGAAAACGGGGCCAAGGTTGTCTATTGGTTTTTTCAGATGAAACGGCGACCACCGAGAGAAATAGAACAGAGTGTCGTCCCTGATATCGACCTTAAAAAGGTACTTGAAGATCAGGATAGACTCTATTTTTATAGAAGTTTTCATATTTACACAATTACAAAATGAGCACGTTATTAACCACAACTAAAAACTTTTACATATATCAGAAGGAGCGTTTTCCGATTGTTGTTCTGGGGCTCAGTTTCTTGCCGGCTATTCTCAGCTCTGGCGCAGTTGTAGCGTCACAAGCTGAATTCAAGTTTGTTTTGATTGCGCTCATTATCTCTGTTGTGTACCTTTTGCATGTCAGAATCATTGATGAGTTTCGAGACTATGAGCATGATCTGAGACATCACAAAGAAAGGCCCGTATCGTCTGGAATCATTTCCTTAAAAGAACTCAGAGTCATCGATTGGCTTGCGATAGTTGCCGTTCCTCTAGCGTCACTGTACTCAGGCACTGGAGCGCTACTAATTGCAGTGGCGATGTTGCTTTACTCATATTTTGCACGAAAAGAATTCTTTCTAGGCTTGCAGTTTAGAAGATATTTTTACCTATACAATGCTGTCAATTTAGTTCAAATGCTTCTGTTGCAGATTCTGGTATATACCATAGCTAATCCCTCCTTCTCTTTCACTACACTCGTTACGGTACATTTTCTGTTTACAACAACGGGAACAATAATTTTTGAGTTTCTCAGAAAAGTTAAAAGCCCTGGTAACGATGGTACAGGGAAAGATACGTACACCTGGTTCTTGGGTCTCAACAATGCTCTTTTGATTTACGCGGCTTTTGCAACTTTTAACATTTTACTTTTTGTAAAAACAATGTTTTTGATTCAGACCGAAATAACGTATTGGATTCCTATCGCAATAGCATTAGTAGTTGGCACGTACAGCACTTTGTTTATTAATAAAATGCGCAAGGAAAAAAAGGCAAACCAACTCATGCAGCTCTCGTTTATGGTGATGTATGGGAGCTTTAATATCTTGTTGTTCTTGGCAGCATAGAAATTATTTATGAATATCGGCGGCAAAGCACAATCACTAGAAAAATTACAAAACGCTGGACTTAATGTCCCCCCATTTTTTGTCTGCGATGACTCGTGGGATGAGAAAAAAATACTACAAACACTAGTCGAAAAACTACCAGACGCAAGCTACTTTGCTGTCAGATCGTCTGCTTCAGGAGAGGATGGTGATAATAAATCCTACGCCGGGCATTTTTATTCTGCAATTGCAGTTATCAAAGGTGATGTATTTAAGGAAGTGCAGAGAGTACTTAGCTCATTTGGAGACTTAGACGGATCAGTGATTATCCAAGTGTTTGTACCAAGTGATGTTTCAGGTGTTGCATTTTCAAACAATGGCGAAGGTGTTGTGGTTATTAACTCCAACTTTGGACTATGTAAGAATGTCGTTGAAGGTAAGGCGTGTGATGAGTATCTTACTCAGAAAGATGGTACCTTAATCAGAAAATCAATAAGCACAGAAAAGCTCGCCCTCTCTTTTCGTAACGGCAAATTAAAAGAACAAGTGAATGGAGATGAATCATTAACCACTAACCATATTAAGGAAATTGTAGAGTTGGCGAAAAAGGCAGAAAACTATTTTAAAAAACCACAGGATATTGAGTGGTGCTTTCGTAATCAGACTCTATATATCTTACAGTCACGACCTATCACTAAAAGTATTGAAATCACTGAGCAAGTATACTTTGACAGTGCTAACATAGCCGAAAGTTATTCGGGCATTGTACTACCACTCACCGCCTCGTTTGCTGAGAGAATATACAAAGTGGTCTACACAGATTTTCTAATGATGTCGGGTGTCCCAAAGAAAACTCTTACTAAGTATGCATACGTTTTTGAAAACTTGCTTGGTTTTTCTCATGGTCGGATGTACTACAACATGAATAACTGGTATCGCATGGCACAATTTGTTCCGGGCTACAAAAGGAACAAGGAAAACTTTGAGACAATGATTACCAGCAACCTTAGAAAAGAGATTGCGACTACAATAAAACCAAGCTTACTGTTTACAATTGCCTATCCAGCTATTATCTTAGCTAAAGTCCTCATATTTAGAAACACTGAAAAACGATTTAGGAAATACGTTTCAAAACATATTAAAGAACTGAAAAAAACAGACTTTGAAAAGCTTACACTTCCGGAGTGCCGTAATCTTTTTAATCTTTTGGAAAATGATCTTCTTCGAAAATGGTACGTTACACTTGAAAATGATTTCTTTGTGATGACTTATTTGGGAATTCTACAGAAACTATACCCAGAGGAAAACCTGCAAGAAATACTTCTCTTTAAGAGTAAGGCAACTGAGCAGGTTGGCTATCTAATGGAATTGATTAAACAAATCCAAGGAGAGCCAGATTTATGGAAGATAGTACAAAGTGGAAATAGCAAAGAATTTAAAATCGTTCTTGATAGTAAGCCATACATCAAGGCTCAGTATGAGCAGTATCTTGAAGAATTTGGAGGACGTTTTGCTAACGAACTTAAGCTGGAAACCGTTGGTATCGATGAAGATACAAGGAAATTCATGACCGTGTTACGGGCATACGAAAACTATACCCCAAAACAAGTCGAGCAAAGTGAAGTGAAGGCCGTGTCACTTCCTTTTTTCAAGAATATTCTATTCAAGCACTCGCTCAAAAGATTTAAAAAATATGCTTCGCAACGAGAAGATTTTCGATTATTCCGATCTAATATGTTTTCGATCACACGCAGTGTATTCAGGCGAGTAGGAGTGATCCTAGAAGATCAAGAAGTACTCAAGCATGCTGATGAAGTTCTCTACATGTCTGTTGATGAAGTTTTGGCAGTGGCTGATGGACAAGAAATCCCAGACCTTCCAATGAAGATATCGCAACGTAAACAAACATACTTTGAGTATCAAAATAAAACACCACCCTCACACTTTTTGACGCTCGGTGGCGAGATAATAGATAAGGTAGGTCAGACACAATCTGAACCATCTACTGTTCGGGGTGTCTCGGCAGGCATTGCCTCGGGAAGGGTAAAAGTCATGAAAGAATTTGAGATGCCAGATAAAATTGATTTTGAGATTCTGGTTACCAAACATACTGATCCGGGATGGACAGCTTTAATAGCTCTATCTAAAGGACTCATAATTGAACATGGTGGCGTTTTGTCACATGCTTCAATCGTTGCTCGAGAACTTGGTATACCAGCTGTGATTGGTGTAAGGGGTGCGACCGATTTATACAAAGACGGACAGAGAGTAGAAATAAACGGTTTGACAGGTAAAATTAAAACTATATGAAAATAGAGGCGTACAAACCAATTGACTTTAATTCAAAGAAAGATTTAGTTGAATTTTTGACATTTCTTTATAACTTAAATACAAATTTTGATTTTTTTCTTAAAGAATACGAAAATGCCTATAATTTCTGTTGCACCAGCGCGCATATAAAATTTTTCCCTATAGCTATCTACAATAACGGTCAAATGATCGCTCATGTGGCTCTGGTTATAAATGAGCGCCTAGGAGAGAACGAAGCGTTCTTTGGTTTCTTTGAGGTTGTAGATGATGTCACAGTTTTTGAAGTAGTGTGGCGAAAGCTTACAGAACTGGCAAAGATGCACAAGTTACAGATTCTTAAAGGTCCAGTTAATGGCAGTATCTGGCATCAGTATCGATGCATCAAAGAAGATTCGCCAGAGGCATTCTTTAAAACAGAACCAATGACACCTCTATATTATTACGATTTTTTAATTCAAGTAAATCCGACAAATGAAGTTACGTATAGTTCTGGGATTAGAGATTCATATCTTAATATTCTGGAATTACTTAAAAAGCACAAGGACACCATTACACAAAAACTTAGTGATGAAAATTATAGAATTGTAGTCACAAAAAAGATTTCACCTGAAATACTACTTTCAATCGCAAGACTTTCAGCCGTAGTTTTCAATAAAAAGAGTTGGGGGTATACCGAACTAGATCCTGTAGAATTTGCAAATCTGTATGACCCAAGCAAAATAAATGAACATATTTATAAACTATTCTTGCTATACCAAAATGATGTACTCGTGGGCTATTGCAGTACAATGAAGGAGGGGCAAAACCTCGTATGCAAAACAATTTGCATAGCTCCAGAATTCCAAGGAAAAGGTCTTGGTAACGCTTTAGCGCTCAGAGTCCACGAGGAAGCAGAGATTGATGGAATGGAAAAGATTATGTATGTCTTAATCAAAGATGGAAATCAGGTCCATAACTATTCCATGGAAGATGTCAGAGTTTTTCGAAGATACTCGGTTTTTGAATATAAACTAACAATATGAACATAGCGTTTTTTATCATCTTGTCATTGATACTCCTTGTTTTAGTAGAGGTACTAAAACGCAAGTCTTTTATCTCCAATGATTTATCTAGACGACTGGCTCATATTGGAGCTGGAGCAATCAACATTGTCGCTCCGCTTTTTGTATCACACGTTGCAATTATCATTGTTAATGTTTTATTTGCAGGTTTACTATTAGTAGGAAGAAATACTGACTACTTTTCATCAATTCAGACCACTAATAGAAAAACTTATGGGGATGTTTACTTTCCTCTCGGCATTATTGTGGCAACAGTAGTGCTCTTGCCAGACAATGTAACGGCTTTTCAGTATGGAGTGGCGATTATGGGTATTTCTGATGCTTTAGCTGGCTTTGTTGGTGAACGGTGGGGTCGAAAAACTGTATTCATTTTTAATAATCCAAAGACATTACTAGGAGCACTAGTCTTTTATACTTCCAGTTTAGTGATTACATTCATCTTTGTTCCCCAGCTTCTGTTAGTAGTATTCATACCACCCCTCGCACTTACGACGACAGAATTTATCTTGGTTCATGGACTAGACAACCTAGTTCTTCCAGTACTTGCTGGGGTACTTTATCTTAACTTTTTTTAAACGTTGTACATTCAATAAGTAATTGCAACACCTATTTTTTCTAATAAAACATCAAGCGGAGTTTTTCCGCCAAATCTTTTTCTGAGACGAGTATTGAAGAGCTGTTCAACTCGGCGTATTTCTTCATCGGTGACTTTGGCAAAATCTGTCTTCTTAGGAAAGAACCATCTCACCAGTCCGTTCAGATTTTCATTTGACCTCCGTTCATACGAACAATAGGAATGAACAAAGTGGACGCTTAAGAGAGATTTTTTCAATATTTTCCCAGCTCATATTTTACGTTCCCTGATCTCTTATGAGTGTCTTCCTAAAAGAAGGCGAAATCGCAGACAGTCTCTCGCAGACAACCCTTGTTGATTTTTCACTTGTTCCATCGTTCTTCTGGCCGAGAAACACAACTCCGCTTGTCCGTTCGTTGATTGATTTGATTAGAACTGAGTTTTGTCTTGAAACTATCGTATCGTCCTCAAAATGCCCGGCTTTTTTATTTTGTCTGCTTCTTTTGGTCTGTCTTCAATGGAAGGTAATTTGCCCGATTTTTTTTTCAGTTTTTGAGCTTTCCTGAAGCTTTTTTCTGTCTTCTGGTATGCCTCCTAACTAGATATGGTCTCAAATCTTTACCCCCTTCTTTTATTATTCAGTTACCTCCGCGATATATCTGAGCGTAAATATAGTGATATATCGCCTCGTATGAAGTGGTTTCTTTCGGATGATCTATCGGTAACCTGATGGCTATCTGTTCCGGAGACCAGCTGAGCTTCATTTTTCCACCACATAATTTCTTATCAATTTATTCTTCAATCAAAACTGTTTTTTGGCGATTCTTCCCACCCGAGCTTTTTCATGGGCGATATGAGTCTGATATTTCCCACTACCTTTTCGCGGTTTCCCGCCTTTTTCTCGGCAAATTGATTCGGTGGTTCAATTATTGTTGAGATATTCGGTCATCTTACGCAAACTCCATTCGTCTCTGTATCTGATCTTTATCTTTAACTGTCGTTCAAATCAAATTGTTTGAATTTCCTTATTTTGTTTTTGATTTTCGCTTTTTTATATTTTCCATAACACCGGTATTTTAATACCTAGTGTTGCAATTAATTGTGAAACTGGTGCGGGCATGATTTTATCTTTTTTCGTCATAGTGTTAAACTGTGACAATGAATAAATCAATTTTACTGATGGTAGGAGCAGTGGTAATTATGGCGGGCGGATTAGCAGTCTTTAAAATACAATCACAACCCAGTCTTCCTTCTGTCCTTGACACTTTTACACAATGTCTTGAGGATAGTGGAACCATCTTTTATGGTGCTTATTGGTGTCCGCACTGTCAGGCTCAGAAGGCTCTCTTTGGTAAATCAGTAAAATTATTACCTTATGTGGAATGTTCCAAACCTGATGGTCAGTCTCAAACCCAAATTTGCGAGGATAAAAAAATTACCGGTTATCCTACTTGGGAATTTGCCGATGGCTCGCGAGAAAGTGGTGAATTGTCGTTGGCTACTTTAGCTACCAAGACTGGTTGCACTTACGAAGATAATAATTAAATAATTGTATGCATATATATGTCACTCATTTTCTTTAATTTCCTGGTTGGGACAGCCACCCTTGGTTTACAAATCGTTTCCTTGGGGCTGGTAGCGTTATATTTTTTCCAGTTCAAATATTTGAAGCGTTGGGTAATTAAATGGGCGTTATTAGTTT
>Ga0100390_10005324_pt1 | contig 11011 bp, 8 predicted proteins | sample CryGeymeta201514_FD_81540 | JGI IMG/M metagenome (GOLD analysis project Ga0100390, IMG submission 81540) | Groundwater microbial communities from Crystal Geyser aquifers in Utah, USA - Crystal Geyser metaG 2015-14 | ecosystem: Environmental > Aquatic > Deep subsurface > Groundwater | place: USA... | reverse complement strand
GGCCTCGGCCTTGGCGACGGCCGAACCGACCACACGGGCCGTGATGGTGATGGTCTCGCTGTCGGCGTGCGCGGCGGGTGCCGCGAACGACGTAGCCGCCAGGGCGAGCATCGTGGCCGGGGCCAGGATGACGCGAGCGATGCGCTTACGCATGTTGATCCCTCCTCAGGGGTCATGTGCCGACAATTTGCCGGACTTCACGTACATGAACCCCTGATGGTTACGTACGCTTAACCGGGGCATCGACGTTCGATAAACCGGCTAAGCGTACGCCCGGGGGGATGGGAATGATTGGTGTGAATGGGTTTACATCCGTGAGCCATAGAAACGGCTCGAACGGGGTAAAGACCCATGACTATCTAGTTTGCGGTTGCTATGAAAGCTGTGTGTTTGGGCCGCAAACAATAGTTCTAATACTTGGCTAGATTGTTAAGCGGCACCTCGCCTGGGGGTAATGGGGAAGAACGCCAGTCATACGACTGGTGTCAGACCTCTAAATCCACTCCACAGAGGATATTTTCAATATATCACAAAAGTTGATAAAAGTCAACTATATAACCATAAACTTAATATATTACCAATAAGAATGACCCGGCGAGAGTTGCCGGGTCATTCAGGCGAGCGTACCGTCGTGTTTACGACTGGCGGCGGCTAGCCATGTAGTAGGCGCTTGATCCTGCTAGTGACATGGCACCCATCAACTGCAGGGCAGTCTCGGCTGGGCCAGTCTTTGGCAGCTCTTGGACTACCGGCGCTTCTTCGCAGTCGCTCAGGTCACGTGAATGCAGCGCTGGGTTGAAGTCGTCTTCGTCGATTACCTGGATGGTGTTATCGGCCAGGACGCAGACTTCAATCTGGCCAGGTTGTGCTGGTTTCGGCACATCGACATCCGCCTTGTCACAGTCATCAGGGTTACCTGGAACCTCTGGGGCGTCGACACACACGGTGTTGGTCAGCGTGCCAGCGAGGTAGGCGGGAACCTTGGCTGTTAAGGTATACTCACGGGTCTCATCTACCTTCAGGGATGGAATCGTGTGTGTCCAGCGGTTGTTTTCAATCTGACCATCATCGGAGCTCACGAGGGTAATACCTTCTTCTGGCGTGTCGGTGACGACGACGTTCTTCAGGTCGATTTCACCGGTGTTGCGAACGTTGATCTGGTAGTCATATTCAACGTTGACCCCGACGCGCTTGTACTTGACGTTCTCGACGAACTTCTCAATCTCTACGTCAGGAGTCTTCTGCTGAGGGATCGGCTTGACGGTGAACTGCTTGACGCAAGCAGGACCAGTCTTCTTACCAACGGTGGTATCAACCGTCACACGCACGGTATAGGTGCCTGGTCGGCTGGCGGCGAAGGTGTAGCGAGCATTCAGGTTAGAGGTGCGAACAGTCTTACTGTCGACACGCTGTCCGTCACGGCTGGTAACGAAGGTGTACGATTTTACTTTCGCACCGTTCTTGACGGTAGCGCGAGCGTCGAAGCGGTACTTGTCTCGCTCCAGCTTGGTGATGGCCAGGCTCTTGCACTCAGCGCTTGGCTTCGGTTCAGGCTTTGGCGGCTGTACCGGGTTGGCCTTAACAGGGTTGCCGCAGGGTTTCATGACGGCGAACTTGAATTTCCCGTTCGAGTCGAACTTGACGTAGGCGGTCTGGGCGCTGCCCATGGCGCGGACTGAAACTCGCTGGGCATTGGTGCCGGCGATCTGTGAGCCGCCGAGGCCGCGGGCGGCCATCTGAGCGCCCGTGGCGACGGTCTTGCCGCCCACGACGACGCGGCCATCCTGGTAGACGACACCGCTCTTGAACGTGCCGTTCAGTTCGCTGCGGCTGATGCCCATAGCAGAGAAGACGCGCTTAATATCACCCTGTTGGACGGTTGTGCCGTTCATCGGGCTGCCGTTGTTCGTGTCGTACTCTGTGCGCAGTTCGGCTACTGACATCATGCCGCAGCGGACGACGGCGAACCGGTCACAGTCCCGGCTGTTGTCGACTGCAGCGTTCGCTTGCAGCTGCACGATGCCGACGGTCGCCACGCCGAACAATGCCAGCAGAAACGCTAAAAATTTACCCTTCATTGCACATACCTCCTCGCAAGATTGTGTTTACTAGTTTCACTAGCGGCGTACTCCACATACCAACCGCTAGCAGCTCTGTAAGGTGCTTGTCTCAAACCTACCACAAAACGCTTGAATTGTCAATAAGCTATGAAATATTTCACAGTTTAGCACAAGCGTTTTATCGCTCAGCTCCTCACCCTTTTCAAACAGGGTGGGAAATGGTAGTATTGATGAGTTGTCCACCAGGACACTCATGGCCCGCACCTCTTCGGAAGCATCATCGGCCTCATCTTTGAAAGATGAGTCCGTCGTGTCTCAGAAATAGCGAAAAATATGTAAACACATTTTTACGCTGCTTCTTTCGCCACTAGGCCTCATCGTCTAACGGTTAGGACACCAGGTTTTCATCCTGGCAATCGGAGTTCGATTCTCCGTGAGGTCACCACGTATGCACCCCAGTTACGGCTGGGGTGTTTGCGTGGAAGCTTGTTACACTAAGGGTATGACACGACATGCGAGTGCGGGAGTGAACCTGGGCGGTTGGCTAGTGGTCGAGAAGTGGATAACGCCGTCGTTGTTTACCGGCATGCGGGCGTCGAATGAATATGAGTTGGTAAAAAAACCAGAAGGTAAGAAGCGCCTACGGCGTCACCACGACACATTCATCACCGAGGCCGATCTCGACTGGCTGAAGGCTCATGGTATCACGCTGGTACGTGTGCCTTTCGGCCACTGGATATTTGGCGACCAACCCCCCTATATCGGTGCAATCGATCGTCTTGATTGGCTGGTGCGAACCGCAGGCGAAAAAGGTATCGAAGTACTGCTTGACCTTCATGGTGCGCCCGGGGCGCAGAATGCGTACGCTCACAGCGGGAGCGGCAACAGGCCACGCGACCGCCGGTGGCTCGAAGACAGGCACGCGCAGCAGCGAACCATCGAGCTGTTGGTGCGAATTGCCGAACGCTACCGTGAAGCCGGAAACGTGTGGGGAATCCAACTGCTGAACGAACCCGACCCGGGACGGACCGGCCTCAGGCTGGCGTGGTTCTATCGACGGGCATATCGTGCCGTCAGTAGAGTCGCCCGGCCGGGTACACGCATCGTGTTCTCAGATGGCTACGCGCCGTTGCTGCTCGTGAATGCGCTGGGCCTGGCCAGGAGGCGCACCCATCCCGTGCTGATGGATTGTCATTTCTATCAATGTTTCGGAGCCGCCGATAAGCGAAGAACGATCAACGGCCAACTGCGAAAGCTCCGTCGCACCGAGCGGCTGATTCGTTTTCTGGTAGTGTTCCAGCCGGTCATCGTGGGGGAATGGAGTGCGATGTTGCCGTATGCGGTCGGCTCCGAGAAGACCTGGCGGTATTGGCATAGACAAGAAGCGGCCTATGACAAAGCCGAGGCCCTGTTTTACTGGAACTACAAGACGGAACCGCCCGGCCGGTGGAATTTCCGTGCCATGATTGAAGGCCGCCGCACTGCTGAGCGCGGGCAATGACTGGTACAATAGGCAGTAATGAGTGTTACTTTCAAACGAACCAAGATTCTCGCAACCGTTGGACCATCGGTCGACAGCGACGACGCGATCCAGGCGATGATCAAAGCCGGCGTCAACGGCTTCCGGCTTAATTTCAGCCACGCCACGTACGAGGGAGCCGATGTCAACATCGCCCGTATCCGTCAGGCGAGTCAGGCCATAGGTAAGCCGGTCGCCATCCTGCAGGACTTGCAGGGACCGAAAGTGCGGCTCGGTAACCTGTCGGTCGATGAGCTGAACGTGAAACAGGGCGACGAGCTGATTCTTGATTACGCGGCCGAGCACGACGGTCACGTCCTGCCAGTGCAATACAATCTAGCTGAAAAAGTCAGGCCCGGCCAACCGCTGTATCTCTTTGATGGCAAAGTGAGGACGACGATAGACAGTATCGCCAGCGCGACCGCCATCAAGGTACGGGTAGAAAACGATGGGGTGCTGATGAGCCGCAAGGGGATCAACCTGCCCGACACCGATTTTGGTGGCGATATCATCACTGAAAAGGATATGCGTGACATCGAGTATGGTGCCGACAAAGATATCGATTACGTCGCTCTCAGCTTCGTGCAGTCGGCCGAGGATATCCGTAACTTGCGGACATTACTGAAAGAGCGTGGATCGACGGCTCGTATTATCGCCAAGGTTGAAACAAAGGCGGCGATCGAAACCGCGGTCATGGAGGAAATCGTCAAGGTCAGTGATGGCGTGATGGTGGCCCGTGGTGACTTGGCGGTCGAAGTAGGCCCCGAGGTCGTGCCTATCATGCAGCGCCGCATCATCGCCCTGTGTCGTAAATATGGCAAGCTCAGCATTGTGGCGACGCAGATGATGGCCAGCATGGTATCGCATCCTGAGCCAACCCGTGCCGAAGTGAGCGACGTCGCCAACGCGGTCATTCTTGGTGCCGACACCGTCATGTTGAGTGACGAGACTGCCATGGGCAAGTACCCGCTCGAAACGATCGCGGCTATGAAACGCGTCATACTGTATACGCAGGAAAATGCGCCGCCCGCACCTATCAATGACGTCATCGGTGATGACAATACCCAGCGCACGGCCATCGGCGCCGCAGCGGTAAAATTGGCCGAAGACCTGCATGTCAACGCGGTCGTGGCCGAAACGAAGTCAGGCGCGACCGCGCGGGACATCGCCGCCTTTCGACCGAACCTGCCAATCGTCAGCGTTACCAGTGAATCGCGGGCCGCACAGCAACTTGCCTTGGTCTACGCCAACAAGAGTTTCGTCCGTCCAGACGGAGAGAAGGCTGGCTTGGAACTGGCCCGAGAACTCTCAGGTCAGAATTATTTCGGTGTCGACGGCGCCGTGAAAGTAGTCATCGTCAGCGGCCGACAGCCGGGACTTGTCGGAGCGACCGATACGATCCGCGTACGCGTGATAGAATAGCGACAGAACGAAAAGGGTGGGAATGGGATTTTTCAAGAAGACAATCAATGATGTGCCGCTTGAAGGTACGACGGTACTGCTCAGGGCTGACTATAACGTGCCGCTGACCGAAGAGGGCAAGGTGCATGATGATTTTCGTATCCGTGCCAGTGTGCCGACGGTCGAACGACTGTTAAAGAATGGCTGTAAAGTGGTGATTATCAGCCATTTAGGGCGACCTCAAGGGCGCGACCCGAAGCTGAGTTTGGTGCCAGCGGCGCAACGTCTGGCGGAACTTCTCGACGAACCGGTGCGTTTCATCGATCAGACGGTCGGTGAGAAAGTGCGTATGTCCGTGAAGCGGGCCCCGAAACGAAGCGTGACGGTATTGGAGAACCTGCGGTTTCATGCCGAAGAGGAAGCCAACAATGAAGCCTTCGCCCGTCAACTCGCTCATGACAGCGGTGCGCGTTATTTCGTCCAGGATGGGTTCGGCGTTGTGCACCGTGATCACGCCAGCACGGCGGCGATTACGCTTTTTCTGCCGAGCGTGGCCGGTTTGTTGCTTGAGAGGGAATACCAGAGTATCACGACCGCGCTGCGCCACCCGAAGCGACCACTCGTGGCAGTCATGGGCGGCGCCAAGGTAAGCGACAAGATTCAAGTCATAGATGAGCTAGTCGAGCGAGCCGACCGGATACTCGTGGGCGGAGCGATGGCCAACACCTTCCTGGCGTACCGCGGCGTGAATGTCGGCCGTAGCAAATACGAGCCTGGTCAGGAGAACACCATAGCGGCCATTTACGACGCCATCAACAAGAAGGGTAATGCAGCCGATACGTCCGAAGAGGTCCTATTGTTGCCAGAAGACGTCGCCGTCGCCACGACTATCGATACTGCACAGAAACGTATACTCCGTACGATTGAAGACATCACAGCTGAGGACATTATCCTTGATATCGGTGACGCTACTATCAATCGGTTCGTCGATATCATCCAGCAGGCGGGAACAGTCATTTGGAACGGTACGCTTGGCTATGCGGAGCTACCGGAGTTCTCGCACGGTTCGGCGCGTACGGCGTTGGCGCTGGCGACTCACCCTGATGTCGATTCGATCATAGGGGGTGGTGATACGGCCGATTTCGTCATCCACTGGGACGCGCAGCGGGGAGAAAGTTTCAGCCATGTCTCAACTGGTGGAGGCGCCAGCCTTGAACTGATGGCTGGTGAGAAGCTGCCAGGGATAGAACATTTGCTGGACGCCTAAGCGGGCCGTCTGGTACACTAATGGCAACACTAAGCGTAAGCATCGTAAAACAGGGTGACAGCAAAAAAACTTATCGTCGGTAACTGGAAAATGAACCTCACCGTTCACGAGGCAAGCTTATACGTTCATAAGCTGGCTGCCGCGGTGAAGGTACATCGTGACGTCGAAGCGGTTCTCGCTCCAGGCATGCTCGGTTTGCAATCACTCAGCCTGCAGGTCGAACGCCGTCAATTCAAGTTGGCGGCCCAAAATTTGTATTGGCGTGACGAAGGTGCCTATACCGGCGAGGTATCGGCCCACCAGCTACGTGGATTGGTTGACTACGCCATAATCGGCCACTCAGAGCGTCGCCATGTCTTCGGTGAGCATGACAAGGATGTGCGCGCCAAAGTACAGGCTGCGGTACGCCATGGCATCGTTCCTATCCTGTGCGTCGGAGAAACCGCGCATGAACGCGCGACTGGCGAGACAGCTGGCGTATTGCACGACCAAGTGGTTGGCGGTTTGGCGAACCTGACGGCCGATGAGGTCGCCGGCTTGGTTATCGCATATGAACCGGTCTGGGCAATCGGTACCGGAGATAATGCAGTGCCTACCGATGTTGAGGCGGCCATCAAGCTGATCCGACGTCAAGTCGAGCATCTCTATGGCAAGACGGTGGCTGCAACGGTCCGCGTGCTCTATGGCGGTAGCGTTAACGGCGCCAATGCCGGCAGTTATCTGGCGGCGCATGGTGTCGATGGTCTGTTGGTCGGCGGAGCCAGCCTGAAGGCGGCTGAATTCGCTACCATGATAGAACTGGCGCACAAAGGTGGACGGAAGTAGGATATGAAAGACATAGATTTTGACGAACTGGACAAAGCTGTCAACTCGCTGATGGGCACGGTGTCGCCGCCAAAAGAAGAAACAAGCACCCCGCCATCGTCGCCAGCACCCACGGCACCTCCGGTTCAGGTTGCTGCCGCACCTGCCGCCGCCTCTCCTGACGTCCCTTCACCTTCAACGGTAACAACCCCATCGCGTCCAGCCGTCGCACCGGCCCAACGTCGCGGCGGGCGATTCATGGACATGGTGCACACCTCATCAGACATGAAGCCGCGCCCTGCCGCCGCTGTCTCCCGTGAAGGAGTGACGGTCGCTCCTCGCCCAGAACCGAGCACGCCTCTGATTGCCCCGGCACCACCACTGAAGGATGGTATCAAGGACGTTGTTCCACCGGCTGAAGTCGAGTACGCACCGGCTCCTACTTGGCCCGATCCGCTTGAACTGAGCGAAAAAAAGGGTATGGCGAAATCGGAACCCGCCAGTGCCGCGACATCAGTTTCTGAATCTGCCACGCAGAACGCACCGGATGTGCCAGAGCCTCCGTTTGAATCGCCGTTCCTGAGTGATGCCAAAGTGGAGAAGCGTCCGCTCAATCCAGGCACGCCATCACCGACGAGCAACGTCCCATCTGACCCGTCGGAAGAGACAGATACCCCCGAGCCAGACGTGGCGACGCCAGCCACTGATAGTCCGCGCCCGTTCGTCCCGGCCGAATTAGAAAGCGATTTGGTCGCGATAGAATCGAATGAACCCACTACTGCGCCGCCGACATCAGGAACGGAAGATCCGGAAGAAAAAGCTCAGCAGGTAGCTGCGCCGCAGAAGGTAACCGTACCGGCATCGATCGCCCAGCAATATCGGGAGCAGCCCAGTTCAGGCGACCAAAGTCACGCCGCCATTTATGACACCTCGCAGTTTGCGGCTCCGCTCAAGCATCCGGCGAAGAAAAAAGCCGGCTGGCTGTGGATCATATGGGTCATTTTATTGCTTGCCCTCGGGGCTGGCGGCGCACTCGCCCTCTACATGGCCGGTCTTATCTAGGCTATACTGATACTAATGGATTTACTCGAGGGATTGAACGAGGCGCAGGCGCGTGCCGTCCGTGCAGACGAAGGGCCACTGTTGATATTGGCCGGCGCGGGCAGCGGTAAGACGAAGACGTTGACTCATCGAATCGCCTATCTCATCAAGGAGCAAGGTGTATGGCCAAATCAAATTTTAGCGGTGACCTTCACGAACAAGGCAGCCAAGGAAATGCGCGAGCGACTCAGCGCGCTGCTCGGTCAGCCGAACGTTCGGGGTTTCATGCCCTGGATGGGAACGTTCCATGGCATCTGTGTCCGCCTGCTACGGCAGGACGGACATGCCATCGGTATTCAGTCTAACTTCGTCATTTACGACGAAGATGATCGACAGGGCCTGGTCAAACAGGCGATGAAGGATGAGGGAGTGACTGATGCCAAGATCAAGCCCAAAGCCATTAGTGGGGCGATTTCGAGCGCGAAGAACGAGTTGGTCTCACCGGCAGAGTTCGAATCGACCGCCCAGTATCCATTTCAGAAAACAGTGGCGAAGATCTACGCCCGCTATGAAGCGCTGAAGCATACCGCCGGTGCGCTTGACTTCGATGATCTGCTGATTGAAACGGTCAGGTTGTTTCGTGAAAATGAGGAAGTGCGGCGCAAGTGGCAGCGCCAGTTCATGCATATCATGATAGATGAGTACCAGGATACTAACGCGGCCCAGTACTCAATCGTCAAGAGCCTGGTCGGCCCACAGCGCAACATATGCGTGGTCGGTGACGACTGGCAGTCTATTTACAGTTGGCGCGGCGCTGATTTTACCAACATCCTTAATTTCGAACGCGACTTTCCTGGCGCGCTGGTGGTGAAGCTGGAGCAGAACTACCGGAGTACGGGTGCTATCCTCGAAGCAGCTCATAGCATCATCAGCAAGAACAAGGAGCGCACGGACAAGAAGTTGTGGACGGCCGAAGGGCAGGGGACACCGGTGCAGATTCACGAACTGTATGATGAAGCCGAGGAGGCTCGCCTGGTCGCCAGTCGCATTCAAGCGCAGGTAGGTATCGGGGCCCGCCAGCCTGATGACTTTGCCGTGCTTTACCGTACCAATGCGCAAAGCTATGCGTTGGAGCGAGCTCTGCTACAGGCCCGGGTGCCGTATCAGATCATTGGCGGTGTCCGCTTCTACGACCGGAAAGAAATAAAGGATATCATCGCCTACCTACGGCTGTTATATCAGCCGAATGACCGTGTCAGCTTCTCGCGTATCGCCAACGTTCCTGCGCGGGGGCTCGGTGCTAGTAGTATGGAGCGCTTTCTGACCTGGCAGGCTAATTCAGGGCTAGATATCTTAGCGGCGCTGCTGCGAGTTCAGGAAGTGGACGGCCTAACACCGCGGGCAAAGAAGGCATTCATGGCCCTCGGTGAATTGCTCGTGAAACTGAAGGAGTCGGAGGAGGAGCCGAGCCTACTCATCGAGCGCTTACTGGAACGAATCGGTTACCTGGCGTATATCCGGGACGGTACCCCGCAGGCCGAGGACAGGGAAGAGAACCTCAGCTCGTTGGTGTCCGATGCCAAGACGTTCGCTTCCCTGCCTGATTTTCTTCAAGAAGTAGCGCTGATGTCGAGCCTTGATGAGTCTGGCCGTGAAGCCAGTGTCACCCTTATGACGTTGCATGCCGCCAAGGGGTTGGAATTTCCGGTCGTCTTCATGGTGGGCCTCGAAGAAGGAATATTTCCGCACGCCCGTATTCATGAAGCGGGGCCGAGCGAGTTGGAGGAAGAGCGACGCCTCTGTTATGTCGGTATGACCCGTGCCCGCGAGGAGCTCCACCTTACCTATGCCGCTTCGCGTCTGCAGTTCGGACAGCGCGGCTACAATCCACCCTCCCGCTTCCTTGGTGATATCGGTAACGTCGCGACCATCGGGGCGGAGCGAAGCTCGTTCCAAGAAGAATACGCAGAGCTCACGATGGAATTTGAGATTGACGAAAGAGTGCGGTCGGCCCAGTTTGGCGACGGTACGATCGTCGACATCGATGGGATGGCGGTAACCGTCCGGTTCGACAGTGGTCAGACGAAGAAGCTCAATGTCGAATATGCCCGTTTGGGTAGGCTGTAGCTTCTACGCCTGGTTTGGTATAATAAGGAAAGTAGCTTTTTCGAGACAAAAAAGTTCACACTTTTATGAGATTAGAGTCACGTAGGTTTACGTCGTATCATGTGTTCATCGCTGCTGCCGTCATCGGTTTTGCGTTGCTCGCCGTGCTGATGGTTCCTCGTGTCCATGCGGCCGCTCCTCAATCAGGCGAGCGCCTGGTAACCATTCATGACCGAGGGGTCGAGCGAGGTATCATCACAAAGAAGAATACCTTACGCGATGTGTTCACAGAGGCAGGTATTCGACTGGATGAGAACGACCGTGTTGAACCGGGACTTGACGAGAAACTGGTCACGAATAATTATCAGGTTAATGTCTACCGGGCCCGCCCCATCGTTATCGTGGACGGCCAAGTGCAGCAACGGGTCATGAGCGCCCATCAGACGCCGAAGCAGATTGCGGAAGCGGCTGGAATCGAACTTCAGGATCAAGACGAGGCGGAGCTGCTCCCGAGCACCGATATCGTCCGCGATGGTGCCAGTCTGCGGATGATTATCGATCGTGCACTGCCGATTAATCTTACTCTCTACGGCAAGACCGAGACCGTCTACACACAGGCGAATGACGTCGCTGGCTTCCTGAGCGAGAAAGGCATTTCCTTAGGTGAGAAAGACGACATGTCGGTGGAAGAGTCGACCCCATTGACGGCGAACATGAGCCTGAAGATATGGCGTAATGGCAAACAGACCGTGACCCGTGAAGAGAAAGTGGCGTTTCCTGTCGAACAGGTTCGGGACGCCAACCGCGAAGTCG
>Ga0100390_10005315_pt1 | contig 11031 bp, 7 predicted proteins | sample CryGeymeta201514_FD_81540 | JGI IMG/M metagenome (GOLD analysis project Ga0100390, IMG submission 81540) | Groundwater microbial communities from Crystal Geyser aquifers in Utah, USA - Crystal Geyser metaG 2015-14 | ecosystem: Environmental > Aquatic > Deep subsurface > Groundwater | place: USA... | reverse complement strand
GATGCTAATGAAGCTAAGATTGACGCGGCCGCTTTTATCAACACAGAGACTAGGTTGTCCAAATTGGATGCTACAGTTAGTTCTCGTAGTTCTCACTCGGCGGCGGATGTTGCAACGTTAATTTTAGCAACTCCAGCACAAAAGTTAGCAACAGACGTGAACGGGTTCGTAATTGCGAATCTTAATGGCGACCTGACCGCAACGATGAAATTGTCGGTCAACACCGAATTGGACAACGCATTGAACACGGCAATACCGGCATTGCCAACGGGTGACTCGGTGAATGAGAGGTTAAAGGCAATAGATGACAAATTGCCAAGCAAGAGTTATCTAACAGGAACAGAAAATGCCGATGGCAATGTAGATATGTCGGAAGCAACAGGCAATTATCCTGGCACTATAGCAACCGTAACAACAATTACTAATTCTGTAGCATTGCCAGTGGCGACAGAGGCGCAAATAGACGCAATCGAAGCCGACACTAACGAATTGCAAGGGTTAATTGCTGGCAGTAAAATATCGGCTCAGGTCAAGGGCCTGGATGCGGATGTTCTGACAGCCAGCGCATTGAATACCGATGCAGTAGCAGAGATAGCAACGGCAATAATGGCGAAGACTGTGGACGGTTCAATAGATGTTACTAAGGCGTTAAATATGATGGTCGCATTATTGGCGGGAGATATGACCAAAACCGACAATACCTACACGTTCAAAGATCAGTCTGGTGTTGTTGTGTTTACCGCTTTAATGTCAAGCACTGAAAGAAACGGGACGGTGGCATAATGGCTGACGCTTATACGGTAGGCACTATAGGATGGTTCGGCGATGCAGACGATAGAGCCGTCTCTGTAGGAACATTTGGGTGGTTTATTGGGATTACAATTGGTGTAGTTGCCCCCTTTGTTGTAAATGTCAGCGTAAAGAGGCCAGAAGTGAGGTTTGCAATAAAATGAGACGAATCGAAGGCGACATAACGGTTGGAGATATTGGTGTAAACATTATTGCAACAGCGGATGAATCGCTTGCAGGCAAGAATGTGAACTTTAAGCTGACCAAGCCAAGCGGCCAGGTGATCGTCCGGGCGGCTACAGCGACATCGGGATACACGGCTACATATACCACCGCATCGGGGGATATTGACGAAGCTGGTGTGTGGTATATTGATTTAGAAAACGTTACTACTGGCTTTCATTACACAAAGGGTTCGGGGACGACAATGAATGTCAGACCCAAGCCGGAGGACATGGCCGCTTATCAATAACCAACGACTGAATGTCGTTGGCTTGCAGTTATCCTCCACCTCATTTCAATGCTAACAAAGGTTAGCTTGCTTTGGCTTCAACGGACACCGCGTATGGCAAATTGACGATTGCCCTGGCTCGAATGTTCAAGCCAATGTAAACAAAAAAAACGAAAGGAGAAACGGTTTCCTACTATGAATTTATTCATAGGTTTCCACCGCGATAGGCTTATGAGTAGAATAGCAAGAAAGAATAATGACAAAGAAGATAGACGCAGAGTCCTGGATATTCAACGCGAGTTCCAGACTAAAGAGTATAAGGTCTATGATTCTACGCCGGACGTTAAGCAGATAAGGAACAATTCCATGTTCATAATAAATGAGGGTGATAATATATATATCGGAGTTCGAGTTGGAGACGTAATTAAGAAAGTGGCGGTGACGTAATATGGGTTCATCTAACACAATGAATTGGGCAAATACTAGGACACATTATGGGCTTGGCGCCGCATCGCCGGGCAAATATGCAGTAGCGGGGCAGGCGGCAGGCGCGGGAATTGGTGCGTTTTTGGGCAATCCCCTTATCGGCCTTATCTTATCTCAGGTTGGCGGTTCGCTGTTAGAAAAGTTCTTTGGCGGGAACGCTTCACCTTACGAGCAATTCCAACAACAGAACATGAACGCCCTGAAAGGCCAATTACCAATTATTCAGGCGCAAGCCGCTGGTAGGCCGTCTCCGGCAACGCAAGCGCAACTAACAGCACTAAGACAGGGGACAACCAGGGCGCAGCAGTCCTATGGTAGTTCGGCGTTAGGGCGCAACGTAGGGCAGACTACGCCGACTAAGGCGGGCCAGCAGAGGTTCAGGGTGGCAGAGACGCAGGCCGCTGGACAAATAATGGGAGACGCGCAGTTAGCGGCACAACAACAGCTTGTGCAGCTAGGCATTGGCGGTGCAGCCGGCATGAGAGACATAGAGATGCAGGAAGCGGCGAACCGAAAGCAGATATATGGCGACATAGCTACGATGATGACTGACTACAGAAAGGCAAAACAGATGCAGAGTCTTGACCCTCAAGTAATGGCGATGATGCAGAATACAATAAAGATGCTCGGTGATTTCTTCGAAACGCAAATGGCTAATATGCAAAGGTGATTACAATGGCTAGAAATGACAGATTAGCGGCTATGACATCGGCTGGCACGCAATTTTTTAAGGCTATCACTACTGGGCAAGACCCCTATGCCGCGTATGATAGGGTATTGGCGGCGTATAAAATGGTGGGCGAAGCGATGGAATTGCAGGGCAAGATGAAGGAACTGTCTTATAAGGAAAAACTATTCCCATTAATGGAAAAAAGAGAAGCCGCCGAAGTTGCGGGGATAGAAACAGACACAGAGAAAAAGAAATTTGAATTAAAAACAGGGGAAAAGTCCAACAAAAGACTGGAAGAAGCCATTAGGAACATGCTAACACAGCCCGGCGGCTTAACCCCCGAAGCGATTAAAATAGCACAGTCGTTTGTAGACTATAACAAGAGTAAGACAGAACAAGAAAAGAAAGCCGCAGAATTCGCAGGCGAGCAAAAAGCTGGCGTATATGAGCAAAGGCCGGAAGCGGAAGCGGCAGGATTTCAAGCAGGGATAGCAAAATCTAAGGTTGCAAGAGCTACAGATGTAGCTCGTTATAATCTTGGCGTGCCAAAAGCGGTGGCAGAGGCCGAATTGCAAAAGCCTATGGCAGAAGTTAAGAACATAATGAGTGAAACCCTAAAAAATATTGACAGCTTGCAGGCAGATCCAGCTACTGCCAATAATCCCTACGTTACATTAATGGCACATTTCGATAAATTAGGTATAGCAGATGATTTTAGTAAAGAATGGGATCGCATGATAGAACTTAAAACCAAAAGTCTCGCTGTTGACGCAGGCGCAAATCCTGTGCAAGTTGCATTAGGATTACAAATCCCAAATGCCGCGCCCGGTATGAGTCCAGAAGACGCGAAGAAAGCTATATTAGAGGAATATGAGAAAACAGAAACCAGAATGAATGAATGGTGGTTAAAGGGAACAGGGTTTACAACAGAACAATTATTAGAAGTCGAGCCACCCAATATCAATTATAAGTTTCCATCAGGGAGGCCGGTTGTTCCGTCGCCTACAGGAACAACAGAGGGTGCAAAACCAACAGCCACATTGCCACAGAATGTTATCAATACTTTGGATGCTCTTAGTAACAGCCTAATGCAAGACCCGAAAGTTGAAAGCATGGATGATGTCAGAGAAATATTGAATCTTCCAGAGACTAGAAAAAAGTTAGGGATACCTGACAAGCAGGTAGACGCTTATATCCAATCATTGGGCGAACAGTCCAAAACTGGCAGCGTTTCAACGGCAACACCTAAAGCAACTGGAAAATGGAAATTTACGCCTACTTTTTTTAAACCTGCTGACTTGACTAATGCTGGCAGGATGCACAGAGCAATTCTTAGCATCGCGGACGATTACGATATTGAACCAGAACTGGTATTGGCGTTCATTAAGGCAGAATCAGATTTGGGAAGGAATCAGAAATTTGACGCAAGCGGAAACGGGATAATGCAGATAAGCGCAAAAACAGGTCTGGGACAATTTGGGCTAGACGAAGCAAAGCTAAGAGACCCAATGTGGAACATAAACGCAGGTATTGCATATTTAGGCTATCTTAAGCAACAAGGGGCGACAACGCCATTGGAAATTCTAAGCGGCTATATTGCAGGCGAAGACAACATTAAAGATGATGTATATACATTAATTAAAACCGGGAAGATTAAATACGGGAAAACCTCAGAAGATGGGGCAAGGCAATTTCTGAACTATAAAAACAATATCAACAATGCTCACCGCGCTTATAAGACTAATCGTTCCGCATATGTGGCGGCATTAGAAATACTAAGAAAAAGCATAGTCGGAACGAAATCATCCGCTAAACAGGCCAGTAATGAAAGCTTAGAATCGGCGTTACATAAATAGGCGGTGGGTAGGGCGCAATCCAGTCGACGCGACCAACGGTTATTCGCTAGATTGGGATACTAGAGAAGCTTATTGGACTTTCCCCAAAGGTACTCCGGAGGAAAAACATTGACAACACCGGATATTTCGCAAAAGCGCAGGCGCTGATAATCGCCATGATGAAATCGGGTGAAGGCGGGACGGATGGGAAACGCAAAACGCGTGCTTATTTCGACAAGCTAACTGACGAGGCGTTCAATGAATTATGGCGCAAGGCAGGATTAAAATAATGCGATATGAGGATATAGATTGGACACAAGTAGAAAAACGAATTGATGATGCCTTGCCATTGGGGAAACCAACGGCAGAGCCGAAGGATTGGAGTAATCTCGATATAGATTCATACATCCAAAAGGCGTTAGAATCCACCGCTGTAGAAACGCCAGCGGAAATACCAGAAGAAAAGCCAGCAGAAAAGCCGGCCGTTATCCCAAAAGAGCCAAGGGCAAAGGCATGGGAAGGACTGGATTTAGACAAGTATATCGGGGAAGCCTTATCGAGTCAGCAAATACCAGCAGAACCCCAAGTGCCTGCAGTGCCAGAAAGCGTGGAAATGTACGGCAGGCCTGTTTCTGTGACGCCGGAAGAACTAGCCAGTCCGCAGAAGATGTTTTATAAGGCGTTCTTGGAGCACCCGATAGTTAAGGGGCTTAAATGGTATTACCAAAAACGCGAAGAATTAGAGACACAAGGGAAGATATTAGAACGCCAGTTTATGGGCAAGCTACCGACTATTGGCGAATTTGGTAGATTAGTAGAGTATATTAGAACGCCAATAAAGGGCAAGGACGTTATTGAAATTCCAGAACCTAGCGATTGGTTCAGTAGGATTATGGGGCCAGCGCAGTTAAAATATAAATCCCCCAGCGAAGCCAGGCAATTATTACAGAAAATGGCGTTAGAGGGCAAGATACCGCCGCCGGAGATAATTAAAATTACACTTGGTGACGAAATGGGCGGTACGTTGATTAGGCATAGCCTAGACGCATCTCCAAGATTATTCTCCAAAGGCGCTACGAGGCTATGGTCTAAGGAAAGAGAAAAAATAATGCCGTTTTATTACGCCGGCAAGCACCCATATATCGCCGCCGCATTAAGCGGGTGGGATGATTCTGTAGATCGGGTTAAACATTATGTGGGTGAAGTTGTATGGGATGAACTTACCGATCCGCTGGACTGGGTACTAGATTTCGTTGTCGACAAAGCCATAGTAGTTCCTGCCACTAGATTAATTAAGCGGTCAAGACTTGGGCAAATACCACTAGGTGAAATTTTGAAAAGCAGGATCCGGGATATATCGAGATTAAAGAAGATAGAGAATCCCGACATACTGAGGCAACTGCTAAAACAGTTTTTTGAAAAATCCAAAATTAATCCAAGAGCAATGAACAAATTAGACAATATGCCTATTGGCGAATTGGATGACCTATTTACTAAGGTCAAATCTGGACAGCCAGTTACCGTGTATCTACCCATTGACGACTTGCCAAAAGTTGTGGGCGGGGCGGAGAAAGCATTTGCCAGTATGCCGCCCGGCTGGAGGCCTGTTACGCCAGAAGTTGACTTTGAAACTGACCAGATAGCAAAAAAAATAATATCGGATTCCGAGTTAGCCAGCGGCGTTACACCAAGTCCAAGAACCCGACAAGGCCTGGTGCCAGATAGAATCATTAACCAGAGGACAACAGGCGGCCCACAAGTTGGGCAAGAGTTCGTGCCAACAGAAGCCATAGGGCAAGAGGCGATTTGCATAAAACCCGGTGAAGTGCCAGCACAAGTTAAGAGGGCGCTAACTGTTCCTAAACGGAAAATATCAACGCAGACTACCAGACCGATTGTGCCGGATATTGAGAGAGAAGCATCAATACCGATTACCCAAATTGAGCCAGCGGCATCGCTAGATAAATCCGTAAAATCAATGGCGAAACAGTTGAAAAGCGATGATACGATTAGGCTAAAGGAAATACGGGAAGAACTAAAAGGCATAGGCAAGTTAAAGCCAAACGCAGGGCAAGATGAGGAATTCGTAGGCTATGTACCTAAATATATGAGAAGCAAAGTCGGGCTAACTGCCGATGAACGGGCTTCCGAAGAGGGATTTGATAGCGCGCAGGAATTGTTGGAACATATAGCCAATCTAGAATCTGAGAGAAAAGCGATAGCGGGCAAGACGGCGGGCCAGTATTATAACGAGGCTAGTGATGCCTTGCAAAAACTATCAGGTGAAAGATTCGATGCCGACTTCCTGCCTGCACAAGTACCCGAAACGGGGATAATGCGCTTCCCTGTTGAGGCAGAAGAAATATCCACCCGGCCACGTGCTAAGATTAAGCCAGATGAGGGGCTGCCATTGATACAGCCAGAAGCCGGCGGGCAAGCAATACCCGGACAGCCAGCAGAACCGATAATTCCATCAGGACAGCGAATAATTCCAGGCGGCGAAACAGTTGGCGAGATAGGTATACCACCTTTAATTCAGCCAAGGCCCGCAGGGGAAATGCCTATAACTACAGAAGCGATTCTTCCTAAAGAAACCATAGGCATGGAGAGGGGGATTGTGCCGGAGAAAATCATTGCACCGATAGATATAGAAAAAGGATTAAGGCCGGTTGCGGAACGCAAGACGACACAACAGTGGCTAGATGCGCTTGGATATGACAAGGGAATGGCCGATGATATAACAACCAGATTCCCTACTGATGCTGAATGGATAGTTGCAAGCAAGATACCGCCACAGGAAATTATTAGAGACTTGGATGGGAATATCAGGCCTATTGGCGGGGCTACTGACCTGCATCCAGAGACAGGCACAACCGAGCAGTTGACCGCTAAATACGCGGCAGAGCAATGGGAAAAGGGAAAAGCCGCATCCGAAGCAGGGTTTCTTCGCTTTGGCGGGAAAGGTTACGACCCGAGGGGGAACTTAAAGAACAGCGTTAGCCCGGAGATGTATAAGTCCATGACGGCGTATCGGGAAGGGCATACATTTATTGCAACGACTTGGGATGAGATAAAGCGCATTGGCAGGGGTATTGACGAGTTATGGCATGTTAAGCTAAATAGACAGTTGCAGAGGGCGGCGTTAAACAAGAACAAATACAACGAACCAATACGCCACATGATGAATTCTAGCGGTGACTATATCAGGACGGATTTTGTAGGTATCATGAGAAAGGCAGAGGAAATAGCTGTTGGCAATGCACATTCTCTGTGGGGGGATTTGAACGCTAAAGAGCAAGAAGGATTAGCCTATGCCATCTATCTGCGTAGTCTAGTGGAACGTGCCGGGAAGGGTTTAGATATTCCAACAGGAGCGGATGCGTCTACGGTAAATAACGAATTCGCTACCTATTTTGGCACATTACCAGATAGCGTTCGGGATGCTTTCTTCAAATATCACAACTTTACAAAAACATTTGTGATGGAGCACCTTATCCAGAGAGGCAAGTTGGATGTAGATCAGATAATGGACTTCTACGCACCGCATTATGTATTGAAATATATGTTTGACGCAGACAAGCCTAGCCCCTGGACTTTAACAAAACCTTTGAAGCCTAGATTTAGGGGCTATACAATGAAGGCAAAAGGCAGTAAGTCTGATATTGCTGTAGGGCTTGATATTATCGAGGATAACTGGACAAAAGTGTATGCCGATAATATGCTTGACGATAACGCTCTGATGCTACTTGAAAATGCCGATAGAGTTACGAGATCGGAATTAGCAACGATGGGGATTGACACTAACTTGAAAGTTGGGCGATATAAATTAGGCAATGATTTCTATGTTGCCATGCAATACGAACCTGGGAACAGGATGTTTAAAGGATGGAGTATCAATGAAGATTTAGCCGATGATGCGATATACGATGCACTATTGACAAACTCTGGCAGAAGAGACGAAATATTAAATATGCCAAAGGACGAGCAGGCAAAGGCTTTATGGGATTATTATTTCGATGTAGGGCCGCAGGGTGGCGATGCTGTCCGCCAAGCGATCATGCTTGGCAAGAAAAAGCCAATATACTTAGTCCCGCAGGAATTGGGCTATGCTGTCCGTAATCTTAAAGCTGAGAATATGTATGTTCCGTTAATGAGAGAGATTCAGCGGGCTACAAGCGTGTGGGAAGGGGTAGTATTAAAAGGCATAGCAATTCCTTATAACGTCAGAAACTTGTTGAACTACGACTTGCTGAACTTTGCGGGATTCTTGGGTAGTCATGAGCATATACCGAGTGTATTCAATTCTATAGGCAGGTCGTTTAAGGTTTTGCATAATCTGCATAAAGTATTGGCTGACCATAACGCATTAGGCCCTGGGTATAAGGACTTGATTGACATGATCACCGGCAAGGATATAATAGGCTCTTCATATCTTAGCGAATATGTTTATAGGAATCCTACCCTGTATAAGCGAGCATGGCAGACGCCGGAACGATGGATGATTAAGAGAGAGTTATTACTACGCGTGGCAATGGCAGATTTTCAACTTAATCGGGTAAAGAAAAACTTGCCATTGATAGAAGGGCCGCTTGCTAAAAAACTACAAGGCTTTACAGTAGACCAGAAGATAGGGGCAATTTCCCGACAATTCACAGGGGATTATGGCGATACGCCGCCCTGGTTTGACAGCTTCTTTAGGCGATTAGGCATACCGTTTGGATTGGGCGCGATCAGAGGCCGTCAAGCTATTGGTGGATTAGTGAAAGAAGGCACAATAGGCGGCAGGCCTGATAAGTTTCTCCTGCCATTTGCGGCGGCAGTTGGCGGAGTCTACGCTCTGAATCATCGTAACGCAGAAGTCGCTGAGGTATATAATAAACTAGGCAACTGGAACGATAAATTCCTGACAGTCATTGGCCCAAGCTATGACGACAATGGAGACGGCAAACTCGATAGAGTGACTATAATGAGTCCAAGAACAGGGCTAGACGAAGCCGGCGAGTGGTTTGGCATTGACCATATTATTCAGGCAGCGCATAAGATAGCGTGGCTTAAAGAAGAAAAAGGGATAGTAACCAAGAAGGACTACGAAAGAATAGGGAAACAGTTATTAAGAGATGTGCTTTTGGCTACTCCAGAGGAAGTTAGAGATTTGCTTACTCCTATAGTGCAGATAATAATGGGTGTATACGCCAACAAAGATCCATTTGATAATCAGAGAGTATTCCCCGATGACCTGACATGGCGCGACCACGAAGCAGTTAAATATATAGTTCCTTATGTTTTCGGTAAATTGTTTACTCCGATGGAAAGATATATGACACCGAGAAATGCCGATAAGCCCTGGCTTGGCGTTAAGGATGGGTTCAAAGACCCGGCAACGGGTTTCAGAACTTTATACGAAGCGTTAAGCAAAGGCCCAGCTAATGTCGCCGGAGCATTTGGTATTCATGAAATAGACCTAAACGATGTGGCCACAGCAGAGGCGCAGATAGCCAAGAAAAGGGTCGAGGCCAGAAAGAAGTTGTATAAGAGCAAAATCGTGGATGAGTTCATATACAATACACCGCCTGAATTCAGCGAGGCTTATACGCAATTCTGGCAACAGCTTGGCGATGACTTGCAGAACCTCGATACAGATAAGAGTCTGTCGCCAATAGGCGAGGCTATAAGAGATGCTCGAAGCGAAAACATAGACCTAACAGATTTTATCTTCGGTGGATACAAGGAATCCGGCACATTAATGAATAGACTGTATAATCCTTCGGTGTTGAGTTATAAAATCAATAATCACCTGAGAACCAAAATAGGCGGGTGGGCATATAGGGGCATAATGGGCGAAGGCGGGTTATTAGATACGCAACTTAACCATTATGACAGAGGAATTCTAACAGACGAGCAGATAAGGGTTCTAAGACAATATGATAATATTCTTCTTCCCGTTATAAGGGAAATGAAGTTAAAGCCGGATAAGGGTGTAGAAATTGAAACTATGAGACAGATATTGCCGATACTTGGGATTAATGCACAGGATTATTTTCAGCAATTAGGTATTAGTCCAGAACAATTAAGCAGGTGAAATGAAATGGCATTGGTAAGAGGAACGAGCATTAAAAGTGATTACGGGACGAGTATAACGCCAGTTCAAAAAGAATGGCAGATAAGAGCCGCCGCCATATTGACGACAGAATACGTGGAGACGGATTACATAGACACGGCCGAAGCAGGGTCAACGCAGTTGGCATTTCTATTTAAGTTTACGAAGGGAAGCTTGTCATCGTTAGAGTCTCAGGTATGGGCTTCCGACAATGGATCAGACTGGTATCAAGAGCCGATAGAAAGCATATCAGCCGATACCATCACAGAGGCAAACGGGACGTATTCGAGAACAGGGGACGGAAACTTTTTCCGGCTTATACCTGTCGCAATGAGATACTACAAAATAAAAGTCAAAGGAACTGGCACAGTTACCGGGAGTTCATTGCAGATTAAAGTTAATGGGAGGTGGTGAACATGGCAGTAGGATCACGAAATCCAGCGGTAGGCAGTGGCGGAGGTGGGACGAATAATTACTACACCACAACCGAGATAATCAGTGGTGTGACTATGAATATAGTTGACGCATCGGCTGGCGAGGTTGTTTTAACGCTTCCATCGGCAGGCGCCAACGCCAACTCAACGTATAAGATTTACAAGGCCGATTCAAGCGCAAACCGAGTTATCGTTACCGGGACAGACCCTATTTATGGGGATACAATACTCACTAAGCAATACGAGAGTCTGCACATGACGTCAGACAG
>Ga0100390_10005304_pt1 | contig 11042 bp, 10 predicted proteins | sample CryGeymeta201514_FD_81540 | JGI IMG/M metagenome (GOLD analysis project Ga0100390, IMG submission 81540) | Groundwater microbial communities from Crystal Geyser aquifers in Utah, USA - Crystal Geyser metaG 2015-14 | ecosystem: Environmental > Aquatic > Deep subsurface > Groundwater | place... | reverse complement strand
ACCCCTTATTAAGCACCGAACCAAAAATAAGCCATCTTGCATCTCCCTCTGGCTGGATTCCGGCCTTCGCCGGAATGACGGAGTGGCAAGTTGCGTTGTAGGGATAAAAGAATAAAATAGAATTCGGGTGACGCATGGCAAAGACCGTAAGATTGAGACTTGACGACGAGGTTTACGATCTTTTTCGCGAAGCGGCAAAGGCTGAAAAGAGACCCTTGTCGAACCTGATCGAAACAGCGGCCTTGAGCCGGATTCGGGAGCAGCAGTTCGTTGATGACGATGAGATGTCTGAAATTTTGGCGAACGAAAACCTGCTGAAGCGTATGAAAAAAGGAGCCCGCGAAGCCAAGCTGGGGAAGGGTCGGTTCATTGACTGATTTCCGAATTTTTGAAACCGACCAGTTTCAGGAGGATTTAAAACAGATCGCCCGTTCAGGCATGCCCAAGATTTTGCACAAGCTTTCCGAGTATGTTTACCCGCAACTGCGGTCAAACCCTGCAACAGGGGCCAACATCAAAAGACTGAAAGGGCAGTATTCGGATTTATGGCGATACCGCATCGGCGCGTGGCGCTTTTTTTACAGAATAGACGAAAAGAGTCGGGTGGTTTCCATGGTCACAGCAGTGCATCGCAGCAGCCCATACTAAAAATTCTCGTTTTTGAGTGATCAACCAGGCGGCCCTTGCCCTTATAGGCCCCTACAGTTTGCACCACGCCGCCTCCTGAACTTCAGTCTGCTAGAAACATATAGCCGGACTTGTTCTTCCTGGGTTGATTCATTCGCGCATCCGCTACAGGGTTATTCTATATTACCCTTCGGTACCAATTCCGCAAATCCATCAAGGCTTTCAGCCTTCATCAGTTTTCTCATGAGGTCTTTTAATGATGCCCTTGAGTTTATGAGAGAGATCGCATTTTCAAGTTCGGACGGCAATGTTCCGAAACGTGCAGAGGCAGCCTCAATAAGCATTTCCTGCGCTTCCTTGACCATGCCCTGCTGAATTCCCTGCTGAATTCCGTATTGAATCCCTTCGTTCTTTATTATTTCATAGGCGACTGATTCCATTATTATGTCCCTCCTTCTCTCAAGAAGTCTTTTTGGGAGATCTCCGGCGATCAGACCGGACAAGAGAGCCATTCCGGTTAGAAGATCGCTTTTCTGGCTCCGTCCGAGGTCACTGAAATAAAGAGCTTCCTCGGCCTCATCAAACAGGGCTCTGCCTCCTCTCATGAGAGGAACGAATGGATTGAGACAGACCTGGCCTCTTTCAATGACCTCTTTGGCGTCCATATCCGCAATTCTCACGACCCTGAACCTATACGTTATGGACTCGCATTCAAAGTAATCGGTTGCGGTCTTGCTTTTCGTAAGCAGGATGATCGCGGCTTGAACCGGAAGCTTGGTTTTCAGTCGATAACGCACATCATAGCCAAGGAGTCTCAGGGGCATATCCGTTTCCCAGCGGCTCTGAATCTCCAGCAAAACAATGAATGCATGGCCTTCTTTGGTGATTACCTTTATAGGAAAATCAGCTTGCGACAATGTGGCTGTTTCCTGGGGAAGATCTATCAGCTCACACTCCTTTACCGGAATGCCCAAGAAGAACTCAACCGCTGCCTTTCGGCAGTGGGTAAGGATTACCTTCGAGGCTATGTCGTATGCACCCATTAGTGCCCGATCCTATCTTTATGATTTTCCTTAAAATACACTTCACCAAGCAGTTTTTCAAGTAAAAATCGTTTCATCCTAATCCCCATGCCCTTTTGCGGCACAATGAAAGATGATAATGCCGCACATCATTACGGGCTTAATCCTGAATCCAGGTATAAATGACTGGACCGATTCCTGATGACCTCTTTTATTCCCGAGCTGGCCCTGGTAGAGCTTGCGCAAGTCCTGTGACTCCTCGAGCTGCTTACAAAGCTCAATCCTGTTTTTTCTCGAGCCGCTGGCAGAGACAACAAAATTCTTGTATGATGATATTGACTGAGTATGCAGCAAACTTAAAGTATATAAAAGATATAATATTATAAAATAGTTATAAGCAAATCTGCAAATGTAAAGGACGTCCCCTAGTGAACCGAAATAAGCCATCTGCTGTTTTACCCGGAAACGGGGTCGCCTTGTCCGTCGCCGCCACTGCGGCATCATTTATCTACGTTTCCAGCCTCTGCTACCTTTCTTTTATCAGCGCGGGGTCACTCGGGGAGCTTTATAGAAGGACCGGAATTGGCGGGGACGATATCCTGCACATTATGTCGTTCGTCGCGCTCGGTTTTGTTCTATTTGCTTCCTTTTCAACCTATTTTTACAGGAGGTTTGTCGAATCTCCCCGTGCCTGGAGCGTTATTGTTTCAGCGATTCTAGCCATTGTCATCGAGCTTGTTCAAGTGAGCATGCCGACCCGCCACGCATCCTTCTTCGATCTTTCTCTCCACGCTTCAGGAATCCTCATTTTTTATTACGCCTCAATCGTTTTTCAAAAAAGGAGGGCCAAAGCCGTTATATCCAACAACAGAAAGGAGGTGGACTTGACATTGAAATAATGGGTAGTTAATATACCCATATCGGCGCATAGTAATTCCCCCTATACAATGGATTTATGCTGTGTAATACATGTAAACGGTTATTAAGGGTTATCTCTTATGGCCATGTCGCGGGGGAATGGTGGGTAGTAAACATCACCATTAAATCGGGCATTAATGCCCGCAAGAAAGGGATCAACCATGGGAGATTCAGAGGTCAAGAAGGCAAAAGCCCTTTCTGAGGTCGCTGAGGCCAACCGTATTCTGACGGGCCTTGAAGCAAGGGCCTCAATGGACTTTGCCGGCCGCGGCATAAATTCCCCCTGCTACATGATCACAAGCGCAGAGTCAGGGGAAGGAAAGACGGTTACCACGGCCGGTCTTGCGCGGGCTGCCGTCAAGAGAGGCGGAAGGCGTGTGCTTGCAGTGGATCTTAACTGGTTTAAGCCGGGCCTGCATGAGTGCTTCGGCATGCGGCAGGAATGGAGCCTTGTTGATTACGAAAAGAGCGGAAAAGCGTCTTCATTCATCAAGGCATCCGGCATTGAGGGGCTTGACATACTAACGGCTCCTGCCGCGGAGGGAAAGGGCGCCCAGCCGACGGCCCAAAGCTCCGGGAAGGCCGCTGATATCCTTAAGGAAGCGCGGGAGGGCTACGGCCTGGTCTTTGTGGATACGGGGTCTGTTTTTCCTCCCAACCGCAACATGCTTGATCCGGTCTTCATCGGCCGTGCGTGCGACGCGGCCGTGCTGGTCGCGCTTGCAAACGTGACCGCAAGGCAGCAGGTAAAGAGGGGCCGGATGATGCTTGAAAGCGCCGGGGTGCCGGTGCACGGCCTTGTATTGAACAACTGGGAAAACTCGGTCTGCTGAGGGCCTTTCAGGAGGGAGGTTCCATCATGCGTTACTATATAAAAAGATATCAAAACGGAATCAGGAAGATAAAAAAGTGGCTCCCTTTGGTGCTGCTTCCCTGTCTAATTTACATAATCGCAGCAGGCCTTTCAGCGGACAGGTTTTCCATCATACAGGCGGTGTCGGTTGATCTCAATTCCCCGGTTGCCCTTTCAAGGACCCCGGTGGATGTGGTGCCCATGAGTGAGATAGCCGCCGGCAGAGAGGCACTTTTTCTGGATGATTTCGCGGTGATTGACCTTTCAAGACGGCTTCAGAAGGAGACCGCTCTCAAGGAGGTCATTACAACGGGCCGGGAATTAAGAAAGATCATTGAAGACGCGATGACCCTCAAGGCGCCTGACAGCTCACACCTCGAGATCGGCTACTACGGGGCCGACCCTGAGGTCGGGAGGCTCCTTGTCGAGTATTTTTCAAAGAAGCTCGTCATGAGGAATCAGGAAGGTATAGCCAGGACCATGAGGTACAACAGACCCGGGCAGGCAGGCGTTTCTTTTCTTGTGCAGCGTGCCGGAGCCGGGGTCCCCGGCCCTGCCGGTGAGACTTCGGAGATGCGGCCCGCGAGCGCCGTGGGCGAAGCGCGGACTACTGCATACAAGGCCTTCTGGCGGACCGAAAGGCTAAGGCCTACGCTCCTTATCCTCGCGTTTTCGGTCTTTGTAATGGCGATCATCACAGGAGTGGTCGAGTGGTCTGACCCGTCCTTAAAGTCTGTGCGCCAAGCAGCACGCTACCTGAACATCCCTGTCCTTGGCTCCATCCCCGATCTGCACAAATTGGGGGACGCCCTTTACATTTCCAGTTTTGACGAGGCAGGGTAGGGTAACTAATTAATAAAACAGGTTAACAGTAAACGGTTCCCGGTTGACGGCTTTAGTCAATAAGTAATGCACCAAGGAGGCAAGTCATGAAAGCGATGGAGAAAATGGATAGGAAGAAAAAGGCCGGAATAAGAGGATGGCGGCAACGGCTTATGGTTTTCCTGCTGTGTCTCCTTCCGCTAATGTTTGCGGCCACCGGCACGGCCCTGGCGGCGGAGGCTACCCTTGCCTGGGATCCGAGCACAGGCAGCGTTGCGGGCTACAAGCTGTATTATGGGCTTGCCTCAGGATCATACTCCAATGAAATCAATGTGGGCAATGTCACCCAATACACCGTGACAGGGCTTCAGGACGGTAAGGCCTACTATTTCGCGGTCAAGGCCTATGACGCTTCCGGAAACTACAGTGATTTTTCAAATGAGCTGGAATGCTTTACTCTGACTGCTTCTGCCGGAGCCAATGGCTCGATCAGCCCCAGCGGAACTGTTATCTTAAGCCGTGGGGCAAGCAAGAGTTTTGCGATTGCTCCTGCGGCCGGTTTTGGGATAGCGGGTGTGATGGTTGACGGGGCCTCGGCCGGCGCGGTAAGCACATATACTTTTTCCAATGTAACCGCTACGCACACGATTTCGGCAAGTTTTGCTCCCATTGCATATACGATTACGGCATCTGCCGGGGCAAACGGGGGCATAAGCCCGTCCGGCACGGTGCAGGTGGCGCACGGAGGAAGCCAGGCCTTCAGCATCACCGCGGCTACGGGATACAAGGTGGCGGATGTGCTGGTTGACGGTGCGTCGGTGGGGGCTGTGACAAGCTACACCTTTACAAATGTCACTTCTGCCAGGACCATATCAGCCACTTTCTCCCAGTTGAACTACAATATCACGGCATCAGCCGGGGCAAACGGGAGCATAAGCCCGTCCGGCACGGTGCAGGTGGCGCACGGAGGGAGCCAGGCCTTCAGCATCACTCCGGCTACGGGATACAAGGTAGCGGATGTGCTGGTTGACGGGGCGTCGGTAGGGGCGGTATCAAGTTATATCTTCGGCAATGTGACTGCGGCGAGGACCATATCGGCAAGCTTTGCGCCACTTACATACACGATTACTGCTTCATCGGGCTCAAACGGAACAATCAGCCCATCGGGAGCCACCCAGGTCAATCACGGAGGGAGCCAGGCCTTCAGCATCACTCCGGCAACAGGCTACAAGGTGGCGGATGTGCTGGTTGACGGGGCGTCGGTAGGCGCTGTGACAAGCTACACTTTTACCAATGTTACGGCTGCAAGGACCATATCAGCTACTTTCTCCCAGTTGAGCTATAATATCACAGCATCGGCCGGGGCAAACGGGAGCATAAGCCCATCCGGCACGGTGCAGGTGGCGCACGGAGGAAGCAAGACCTTCACGATAACACCATCTTCTAATTATAAGATTGCGGGCGTATTGGTTGACGGGATCTCTGTAGGCCCGGTAACAAGCTATACATTCAGCAATGTCACGGCTTCCCGCACCATATCGGCAAGCTTCGAGGCCTCGCCCTTCTACACGATCACAGCTACGGCCGGGGCAAACGGCGCCATCAATCCCTCGGGCACGGTTCAGGTAAGCCCCGGAGGAAGCCAGAGCTTCAGCATTACTCCGGCATCAGGCTACAAGGTAGCTGACGTGCTGGTTGACGGCTCATCGGTAGGGGCGGTTACAAGCTATACTTTCACCAACATCGCGTCATCACGGACGATATCAGTGAGCTTTACTCCATCCTACTACACAATCAGCGCAACAGCCGGATCAAATGGAGCTATAAGCCCCTCGGGCACTATTCAGGTAAGCCCCGGAGGAAGCCAGAGCTTTTCGATATCCCCGGCCTCCGGATACAAGATTGCAGACGTCCTTGTTGACGGGGCATCGGTCGGCGCGGTTGCTTCTTACACCTTCAGCAATATCGCAGCCTCCCGCACCATATCTGCGAGCTTTACCGCTATCGGATACACAATTACCTCATCGGCCGGTGCCAACGGCAGCATCAGCCCTTCAGGCACTGTAGAGGTAAGCCACGGCGGCAGCAAGGGCTTTACGATAACGCCTTCAAACGGCTACAAGATTGCAGATGTCCTTGTTGACGGGCAATCGGTAGGGGCCATATCGAGTTACACGTTTAACAATGTGACTGCTTCCCACAGTATCTCAGTTTCGTTTAAGGCTTTAACCTTCACTATCACTGCCGGGGCCGGGGCCAACGGAGCTATCAGCCCGTCAGGGAATATTCAGGTCAATTACGGCGACAGCAAGGCATTTACGATAACGCCATCCACAGGATACAAGGTAGCAGACGTCCTTGTTGACGGGGCATCGGTCGGCGCGGTGACAACTTATACCTTCACCAATATCGCAGCTTCCCGAACGATATCGGCAAGCTTTGAGGCCTCGCCTTTTTACACTATAACAGCCACAGCAGGGGCAAACGGCGCCATCACTCCATCCGGTACGGTCCAGGTAAGCCCGGGCGCCAGCCAGGCATTCATCATCTCGCCGGCTAACGGATACAAGATCGCAGATGTCCTTGTTGACGGTGTATCAGCGGGCGCGGTATCGGCTTACACCTTCAGCAATGTCACAAAGTCCGGGAGCATAAGCGCAAGCTTTTCCGCCTTAAAATATGTAATTAAATCTTCGGCAAGGGCCGCAGGCACTATAACTCCATCCGGCACCGTAGAGGTCATTCAAGGCGCAAGCCAGACCTTCAAAATAAAGCCAAAGACCGGATATCAGATATCAAACGTCCTGGTGGACGGCGTTTCCATCGGCGCGGTCAGCTCCTACACCTTTGGGTCAGTCCTTAGGAACCACATGATCTCCGCAGGTTTTACGAGGATCAGCACCAAGAAGTCGAGGGCTTCGCTTAAAGACCTCTATGACTTTAGAGACAGAAAGACGTTAACCTCATCGCTTCTGCTCTCAGGCACAGGCTATGATCCGGGATTCGGCGGCTGGGTGGACATGTTGACGCCAGAGGGCGATATGGATCGCTCCGCTTATCTCCCCTGGCCGGAATATATTGAACTAAGCGGAGAGATGAGGCTTGCAACCGGGGATCTTGACGGCGACGGGAAAAAGGAGATAGTTGTAGGTCTCGGCCCTGTTGAAGGGGTGGAAGGAATACCCGGTGGCTACTTCGCAGTCCTCGATACCGGCTATACACTCAAGGCCTGGGGCCGGATCCCCTGGGATGCCTATAACTCCCTCAACGGCGAAACAAGGCCAGCCTGCGGAGACCTGGACGGAGACGGAAAGGATGAGATAGTCATCGGACTCGGGCCGGGCGGCCAGGGAAAGGTTTCGGTCTTCAGGTTCGAGCAGAACGCCGTCAACCATGTCAAGTGGCTTGAGACGGGATGGGAGGACTATAACGCACTTAACGGCGAGATAAGGCCTGCCTGCCCTGACCTTGACGGAGATGGAATAGCCGAGGTGGTCGTGGGGCTTGGGCGGATTGAAGGGGCCTCCGCAGCGCCGGACGGCATGTATCTGGTTTTAAACGATGTTCTGGGGACCAATTCGGCCCCGAGCGGCACGCCCGGCAGTGACGTTTCAGGCTGGGGAAAGATAGACTGGAACGATTACAACCTGATAAACGGAGAACTCTGGCCTGCCAAGGCGGATACCAACGGCGACGGCAGGGAAGAGATCGTCCTTGGTCTCGGGCTTGAGGGCGGCGGCCGCTTCACGGTGGTTGACTTTGATCTTAAGGCCAACCTGGGAACGCATCTTGTCTGGCAGCAGACCACCTGGCCCGAGTTTCATCAGCTCGGAGTCGAGGTGAGACCGGCTGGCGGCAATATTGATTACGACCGCTATGACGAGATAGTGCTGGGCTTTGGCTCAGGCAGCAGGGGCTTTCTTGAGACATTTGACGACGCGATCCATAACTACGAGCATATCGCCAGGATAGACTATGTTGACAGTGCCCGATCCGGGAAGGGGGTGGAGACCTGGCCGGCCGTGCTTGACTAGGTCTGTCGGAAAACATTACAGATCTGCCGACTGCTGAATTGACTCTTTTTAAAGGGAGTTATATGAAAATGTTCCTTTCCTTTTTCCCTCCCCCTTTACCGTCGAGACGTCGAGATACGGCGGCATTATCCCCTCCCCCTCGACGGGGGAGGGAAGGGTGGGGGTGATTTTCATATTTCGTTGTGCCCTGCCCGGGCATGACCGTTATACGGAATAGGCGGCAGAACGGGTTGAAAATGTCGGAAGGCTTTACATTTTGTTTGGAGCCCGCAACTGGAGGGCGCCTCCGGTCGGGCTACCTGATGGATTTAAGAGATAATTAAATCCAAATGTTATCTGAACATAGCAAATACATTGGAGGCGGGGGAACAGGTCTTGCATCAATTTTTAATGGCGCAAGTATGCACTCTGTGGGTCGCGGTCCGGGACAGGGGAGGCTGCTAAATTTTGAAGAGACGGTTGATATGGAAATTTCATCAGGAGCGACCGAACTCCAGCAGTCGGCACAGGATAATCGCAGGAGAGCGGCGCGATTTTCTTTAAGACAGGGTGCTTATGTCCTGTTTTATAAAAGTGATGATAGAAAATTCCAGATCGTAGGCCAGATTATTGATATATCCTTCAGCGGATTTTCATTTTATTATATTGGAACAGGGGAGGATGCTCACAGGCTGGTTTACGATTATGACTATGACATTATAATATTCAGCCTTTACAGAATGCTGCGGCTGAAGCGATACAAAATAATTTACGATATTGAGCTTACAGCGGTGCATTCTGGAAGGATAAGCGCCAGGCGCTGCGGTATTAAACTCGATAGACTCAAACAGAGTCAGAAATTAGAGCTTGAACAGATTATCAGATTTAATGTTATCTGATTTACAAGGCATGATCTCGAATAACCTTGGTAGGTGAGGCTTAAGCCGCACAGGTCAAAAATCCGGGGTAGGTGCGGCTTCAGCCGCACAGGTGATGCTGGAAGTAATTTGAAAAGGTGCTGATAAAGATGTTGTCTTTTATTACAGAAACTACCAAGGGAGACTGAGCTGCCATGCCATCAGCCGAAGCTGAGAGAAGGGTCTTTGAGCGACACGTTCCGAGGGAGCTTGTCTTTACAACCTTCAGGCCGACATTTGACAGGATGGGAAGAATCAGGGACATTAGTCAGGGCGGCCTTGCCATGGAATATACGCTGCTTGAAGAAAAGCCCGGGCTTGAAGAGAAGGTTGTTATTGATATTTTTAATAGCGAAAAGAAATATAACCTCTTCAATGTGCCCTGCAGAGTTATCTATGACAGGCGGGTCAATGAGTCAGAAGGATTTCTTACGAATGTTGAAACAAGGCGCTGCGGGCTTAAGTTTGAAAACTTAAGGCCTGAGCAGAGCGCACAGCTTGAAATGGTTTTAAATGAGATGACCATCGAAAGAGAAGGCTCCTCAGGGGATGCTTCTCAGGTTTACCAGCTTCACTAAAGGCCGGCAGTCATATTACCCGAGCCTTTTCATGCTTCATTGTGCCCTGCCAGGGCATGGCAGTTAGTTCGGAAAACGGTCAGGCGTTAAGTTCCGAATAGCCCGTCAAAAAATCCCTCAGAGGGTCGCTCGATCCTGTTAACTTAAGCTTCTTCCTTATACGCTTCCTGTGCGTCTTTACCGTATCCACGGAAATAAAGAGCTTTTCCGCAATCTGCTCCGATGTAAGTCCGCTTCTTATAAGGGAAGCTACCCTGAGTTCCGCTGTCGTAAGCTCTGAAGAAGGGTTGTCGGACTGCATTATGCCGGCGGCGATATGCTCCAGAGTCTTAAGAAGCATCGCAAGCTCATAGGTGTACTTGGCCGTATTGGAATCGGCCTGAAGCTTCCTCACTATCGGGATGACCTCGGCCTTTATCCTGCCTGAGAGCTGTTTCTGTATCTCCATGCGGTCGAAGTCAAGGTTCTGGGCAAGGGTTGAAAAGGCCTTGTTTGTCTCGATCAGGCGTGCGTTTAGAAATTCCAGTTCCTTTTTCTGCGATCCAAGTAACTCGTTATTTTTCTGCAGCTCCTGGAGAAGCTCCCGGGTTCTGAGTTCGGAGGCAATCATCCGGGCTGTTCTGGTAACCGAGTGCTTGAGTAGGTCGGGCTTGACGGGTTTAACGAGGAAGTCCGCGGCTCCCAGTCTCACCGCTTTGATTACGGTAGTCATGTCTGCAAAACCGGTCATTACTATAATCCTGGAGTCCGGGCACGAGGCTTTGATATGAGGTATCCAGTCCAGGGTGTTGCAGTCCGGGAGGAGATAGTCCAGGATATATATCTGGGTGCCAGCGCATCTCTCAAGCAGGGCGTCCAAGGCATAGGGCGGGGGAAGAGCGTAACATTTTAATCCCCATGAAGTTATCCACTTGGTGAGAATCTCGCAGATAGCCTCGTCGTCGTCAACGATTGTAACCAGGAAAGAGCTTAGATACCCATCAGGGTCTTCAGAAGGATCGGCTTCTTTTACCTGGGGAGGGATGACGGATGCGGCTGTTTTGGGGACGTCTTGCCTTCCTGCCATATTTTGCGCCTCCGGTTCCGAATGAAACTTAATATAAAGAGATCAGAATCTGCTGAATAATCTCATAGAATAAAAGGATAATCAAGGTCAATCATCCTTGTCAAGGAGGGATTTGCGTTGCGCCATTTTTTGCCAGGCTCGGCAGTCAACCGGGGCGGCGGAGGAATGCGGGGGCAGGCCCTTATAGCACGACATGGCGGCAAAATATGAGTTTAAGGACTGAGTT
>Ga0100390_10005286_pt1 | contig 11059 bp, 10 predicted proteins | sample CryGeymeta201514_FD_81540 | JGI IMG/M metagenome (GOLD analysis project Ga0100390, IMG submission 81540) | Groundwater microbial communities from Crystal Geyser aquifers in Utah, USA - Crystal Geyser metaG 2015-14 | ecosystem: Environmental > Aquatic > Deep subsurface > Groundwater | place... | reverse complement strand
ACTGCGCGAAACTTCATAAGTAAAATCAACATGGCCCGGCGTATCTATTAAATTTAAAATATAACCATCATATTCCATGGTTACTGGTTGAAGTTTAATGGTAATCCCCCGCTCTCTTTCCAAATCCATCCGGTCCAAAACTTGCTCCTTCATTTTTCGCTTTTCAATCGTGCCGGTAATTTCCAGCATGCGGTCAGCCAAGGTTGATTTGCCATGGTCAATGTGGGCCAATATGGCAAAATTCCTTATTTTATTTATTTCTTCTATCATTTAAATTTTTTAAACATTTATTAAAATCATTAACTCTTTTTTTGTGTTTTAAATATAGCGCTATGTTTTTAAATAATTTTTCCAAAGATTGGGCATTACTCACTCTTACCCTCCATAAATTTTTATTATATTTATAACCCGACTTTTTGTCATAAATCTCATTTTTTTGTCCAATTTTTAACGGCCTGGGGCAAATTATTTTATTTTTAACAAAAAGCCCATAAAGCCAAAAAATTATATTTTTATCATAACTGTCTACTTTGAATCTAGCTCTGCCGTCATATACTCCAATATTTGCTTCAGCGTCGATATATCCGGCGGCAAAAGAAAAAGAATATTTTTCATTCCTATTTATCCAGTTTTCCACCTTATCAATATTTGGCAATAAAAAAATAAAACTATTATTTAAAAAACAATTAATATAATACGATTTATCATTATTATTAATTTTATAAGTTACTTTCCCATACTTTTCAAAAAGAAATCTAATCAATTCAATCTGCTCTTTTCTGGTGGTATGGCATCTAACCACAATTACTTCTGAACTATCGGTGGTTTTGTAAACATTTAAATCACCCAATCTAAAGCCCAATAAATATGCTTTCTCTATTTTATCGCCTGAAAAATTATTTTTCCTATACTTGCTTTGAATAATTGACCGCGACAACGGCTTCATGCCAAATTCTCTCATACGGTTTAATACAGTTTTAAAGCTACAATATAAATTTTACCGATTTTATATTTTGATTTTTTTTCTTTATAATAAAGCCTGTTTAACTCATTTTTTGGAATTAATATTTTACTTCTCATAATATAATTATAACAATAAAATTTAAAATGTGCAATTATACAAATCAATATAGACAGAGCCATGCCCTGTCCCCACTATAATATCCTACTAATTTTTTGCAGTTTGGTCAAATAAATTAACACAAAAGTCAAATAGATTCGCCGCTTTACTAAAAAAATAAACCTTAAACTATAAATGAATATTATATTTTTTTACTATTTGCGCCGGCGTAAAGCCATCAGCTAAATCTTGGCTATATTTCTTGTATTCTTCAATTTCTTTTTGAAAAACTGCAAAATATCTGCGCCAAACATCCTCGGTTAAACCAATTTGTTTAAAAAACCGATCATCTAAAGTAAGTTGATTATTTAATATCCTCTCATTAATGGCTTCAACGTCATCGGGACAAATTTTGCATTGATCTACGGCCGGATCAAAAATAATCTTACCGGTTTTATCTTCCAACCAAAATGGAAAAATTTTACAAAACACAATAACAGCTGAATGGATTTTACATAAATTTTCTGAATCTAAAAATAGGCACCTATTTTTACCTTTTTTCAGCATTAATAATTTATTATTAACCCCCAGGTCATAATAGCTGCAGTGCAATTTATCTTTCCTGTGCTCTATCTCCCAGTCCTGCATTGTCTCAAAACTGGCAATCTCATCAAATTTATAACCCAACTTCTCCAATCTTAACAAATCATGCAAAGTGACAAACCTGGTGCAATTACCTTCACAACAAGTGTTATTTTCTTTAGCGCATTCAAGACATCTGATTTTAAAATTATCCCAATAATACATTTTTTCAATGGAAAAATTCCCCAACCGTTTCCAATTTTCCGCCCCAGCCATGAAATCAAGTTTTTTCGCCCGTAAATTTATAGCATTCTCAATATGCTTATAAATCAATAATTTGCCAAGATTATTTATTTTGGGGTCAGAACCACCCATTAAAACTAAATAAACATTATTATAGAAAACTGCGAATTCTGCCGCAACGATTTCATCTTCCTTGGTAATAGTTATTAATTGTAATACTTTTTTCTCTCCAGCCAATTTAATTAAATTGGCCATGCTTTGTTTAAAACCACTTTCTTTAAATGATGATTCTTGCTGAAAACGTTCTATATTATATTTTTCAATTGAATCGATTATTTTATTATTAAACTTATTGACTTCAACCTTAAGTCCGCTCGCCATGATGCGCCTAATGTCATAATTAAAATTTTTTCTGTGTTTTTTGGAAAAAGTTGAAAGATACTGATCAATGTTGTCAATTTTTTCCAAATTCAAATAATACTTACAAGATAGCGATTCGGCAAAATCGTAAAAATTTTTTTCTGCTTTATCTATATAATATAAAACGGTATTTTCAGGACATTCTTGCAAAAACAAACTAATCTTACTTTTATCACGAATAAATAATTTATTATTCTCCAAAAAATCATCGCTGATGGTCGTATAACATGCTCTTTCTTGGTTAAACCATAAAGGCAGCACCCCCATGACTTCATCATCCTTATAACCAATTAGGCAATGAAGCTGATAACCAGTTGCGCCAATAAAACACTGCCTAACTTCCCATAAATCGCCCCAATCTTTATTGGGGCTGAATAATTCCCAAAGCTGCCGGCACTTTTTTATATCAGTAATAATTTTAAATTCCATTATTTTACGATGAATATTTTAATTTCATAGTATCCGTTTTTTTTCATCATAGCGCTCCTCCATGAAATTACTCACTTGCTTCGCTATAAAACTAGCGTCATCCTCTTTCACTAGCCAAGTTAAAGGCAAGATAATAAAACTTTGATAAAATTCAGAGTTTATTTGGCTTTTGAATAAATCGTCAACATCCCACAACCGATCGGCATAAATATTTTTTTTCTCTAAATATATAAGTAATTCCTCTTGAATAGATTGATCAACAAATAATGGATAATGACTAAGCTCCGAATTTTTTATCAAATTATCATCTAAAATTCTAATATAAGGACTGGAAAAATTTTTAAAACCGTCGCTGTAAGCCAAAGCAATTTTCCGCCGGTGCTCTTTTAACTTTTTTAAATCCAATAAATTATAAAGATAGAAAGATAAAAAAATGCCAAGCGTGCTTCTCGGGCTATTCCCGATAATTTCATTCTGCATGAAAAATAATTTTTCGCTTTGCTTAAATAGCCAGGGCCAATTTAAAAAATGCGCAACTGTCATCAATAATCCTTTGCTGATTTGAAATAAATGGCATTTTATTTTATAAAAATTTATTTTTTGCGCTTTATTATTTTTTATAACTCCGCCGCCGATCAAATGACTGCCTAAAAAAGGCGAATGTTTTCTCACGCTGTCAATAACAAAATGATTGTTATTAAAAGGTTTCCTGTCGGTGAAATCTATTATTCTGTGGGCGTAATCTTCAATAATAATCGAATCATTGCCTATTAAATCAATTAATCTTTTTTTCTCATCTTCAATTAAAGAAAATCCTAAAAAACTATAATTTATGATGAGCTTTGGTTTTTTTTCTTTTATTTCTTTAAAATAAGATCCTTTATCAATAGTAAAATCACTATTTGTCTTATAAAAAACTATCTGAAAATGGCGACTAATAAAAACTAAGGTGTCGGGGCAATAAAAATCAGGCACTAAAGCGATTTCCTTTTTATCTTGTATGCCATAATAATCAATCAAAAAAGACAATGAATCTCCAAAGCTTAAGAAAAAATCATCTCTTTTAAATAAAGGATTCTTATTTTTCCGGCAAAGCGGCTGAAAAAAAAATGGTTTGCTAAAAGCGATTATTTTAGCCATTATAATTTTAATGGGCCGCCCAAAGATAAGCTGCCCTTATTAAAAATTATTCCGCCTTTAACTGGATCGTCATAAAAATCTATCGGGCCGCTATCCAGATCTATAAAATCAACGGGTAAGCCCAGAGCCAATTGTCCCGCCGGTGCCAGCGAAGCTAATGATTCATACATGCAACCGATAATTATTGTTTTGTTTAAAGCTTTGGCTAAATGATAAATTTTTAAAAAATTAATCGGACCGCCGCATTTCATCAACTTCACATTAATTCCTGCGACATAATTGCCTAAAAGAAATTTTTGACAATCCGCTAGCGTTACTGCCGCTTCATCGGCGATGACAGGAACGCTGGATAAGGAATTCAACCTTTTTAAACTCGCCCAATCCTTAGATTTTACCGGCTGCTCAATAAATTCGAGCCGAAATCCTTTGACTTTTTTTATAAATTCTTTTGCTTCTGAAAAAGTATAACCCTGATTAGCATCAAATAACAACTTGACTGATTTTGGTAACATTTGGCTAATTGCTTTTATTTTTACCAAATCTTCTTTCAAACTCAAGCCGCCTTTTAATTTTATTATTTGATAACCCTCTTTTATTCTTTTTTTAGCGTCGGCAATAGTCAAATTTACCTCTTTAATGCCCAAGCTTATTGCCAAAGGACATTCTTTTCTAAAACCCCCGAAATACTCCCAAAGTGATAAATTATTTTGTTTAGCCCATAAATTAAGTAGTGCTATTTCCACGCCGGCTTGCGCCATAGGCCAATCTTTAAATACTTTTTGTATTTCCCGGTGATATAAATATAATTGCCCCAATGGCCACTTAAAAAAAGAAGGTACTAATTTCTTTTTTAAAAAGGCGAGTAACTCATCTGCCGTCTGGCGGTTTACTGAACTGTCACAAGAAGCGCTGGCAAAGCCGATTTGGCCGGTTCTAGACACTAATTTTATAAAAACAATATCATCGTAAGATACTTCTTCATAGGCGATTTTAAAAGTCTCGTGAAAATGCAATCTTCTTTTTTCTAAAATAATTTTCTTTATCATATTATGATAAATCTTTTAGCTCCTGACGGTAAATTTTAAATATTTTATTTCTAATTTCAGCCGGCATGGTAGCTGCACCATGGACGCCAAAATATTTTTTTCTGAAAATTTTTTCCTGCCGCAACGCGATATTTAAAAATCTCTTTTTAAACAAAGTTATTAAAGGCCCTCGCCAGCCTTGGCGGTAAGCCATCAAAAAAGCTAAAAGTTGGCTTTCCTTGACTTCTTTTGGTCTTCCATAAGCTTGACTTATTCTTTTGGCAAAAATCGAATAAAGTTCTTTTGCCTTCTGTGAGAATAAATTTTTGTTAAGCCCAATTTTTTGGGGGTCGCCTCCTACTGCCGCCACATATAAAAATATTTCCGAACAGGTGGCACATTCGCAACACCATTTGCCTTTATTATTTTCCGGTGCGCAAGACATCCAGTATTTTAGTAATTCAGGATAACGGTAAAATAAAATTTTTATTTCAGCGATGTCATAAATCGGTTCTACTAGACTGATAATTTTTATCTTTCTATCAGCCGCTTTAGCTAAATAATTATTTATTTGCTTAGTATAACCTGAATATTGGTCGTAAGACGGAAAAGTAATTTGGCCTTCATTGTTAATAAAACTGTCATCCATACTTTTTTCATTGCCAAAAATAATGTAGGCGGAGTTATAATAATTAGCGAAAAACAGTAATTCCAAGGCGTAAGAAAACATAGAGTTGGTATTATGCAAATCTTCAATCCGTTTATCAAGCTTACTACTATAAAAAATGTCATCAACATTATCGCTAAAAATATCAACTGTGACTTTTTCTTTTTGGCTAAAATATTTGACTATCTTTTTCTTGAATTTCCACTCAAAAAAATTACCTTTTTCCATTATATTCGCCGTCACTGGATAAATCTTTAAGCCTATTTCATTGGCCAAACCATAAGAGAGTGAACTATCTTTGCCAAAAGATAAAGCTAAAATAGCTTTGCTAGTGGCCAATCTTTTTGATTGGAAAATTTTATTTATTTCTTTGCCACCTTTAAAGAAAATATTTTTCTGCGTACGAAGTAATTCGTTGGTAATTTTTTTTACGCCCCCCGGCAAATTTTCCCCTATTCTTCTCAATTCAAATTTTATCCCCTGCTCTATAAAATTATTAAAATAAGGTCTTGAGCTTTGATAAAATAAAGGCCTGCCTGTCACCAATGACAGAATCCTTGTTCTGGCGTAAAGATAATTGTCTATCACGAATTTTTTTAAGTTTAAATCGGCCCGTGAAAAAATTCTTTCTGGCAAAACAACTTCATATCTTTTATTGTCAACTGCCTTTATTTTGTATCCATACGGCTTTAATTTATAGGAAATTTCCAGCGGTTTACTTGCTAAGCTATTATTATTTTCCATATTGTGAAATTAATTTCTTAAAATTTTTCATTTCATCCTGAAAAATTTCTATCATTTTCATATTATATTTTTCCGGTAAATTTATTGTCGGCTTTATGGTAGTATAATTTTTAAAATGCCAACTCCAATTTTTTAAACGAGGCAGTTTATCTTTTCTAAATTTCTTTACGCAGACGGATTTATCACCTTTTAAATATAATAGATAAAAAGCAAAATCCAGCTCGGAAACAGGCCCGGTTTTTATTTCTTTCCCAAAATAATGATTCCACCATCTCAAATCTGCCAATAAATCTTTCTTAAAGCCCAAATCAGCCACACTAAAACCTAAAGCTTTGGCGAACAAATACATTCTGGCACATTTATAACAGTCGTGGCACCATTGCCTCCCGCCTTTTAACGGTTTTTCTGCCGAGCAGGAAAATTGATAGCGGCCTAATTCGGGATAGCGGTGATGCAACAGGTAAAATATATTAAATTCTTCTAAGGGGTCCAAACTACTTTTAACTTCGCATTGCCCGCTAGTCAATAACCTGATTAAGCTACTCTGTTGAGGAACGATATTGCCAGTCTGATCTATGGAAGAAAAAATTTTCCAGCCATTTTTTTTAGTCATTTCGTTATTGGAATATTCATTGCCGAATAAAATATATCTGGCCTTATGATAATAAACAAAAGGCAATGATAAAATAGCTAATAAAGTTATTTGTGTTCCCCAGCCGATGTCTGTCTCTTTTTCTAAATTAAAAGCCTTGCCGTAGCGAAAAAGTCCGGGGTCATGCCTAATAAAATATGTTTTTATTTTATATTTTTTTTCTATCCTTTTTAATTCATGAAGTTTATATCTTTCTTCGTACGGATGAGCTGGCTCCTGGCAATAGACTAAGATCGATTTAATGCCCAATTCCAAACATAATGCTAGAGTAGCTAAGCTTTCTTTACCAAAAGTAAAAGGAATAACGGCAGTATTGGAATTTTCATAAGTTAAAGACAGGTTAGGTAAAGTAGCCTCCTCTCTACTAAAAATAAATTCCAGATTATAAAATTTTTTTAAATAACTAAGCTGACTGACCTTATCAACCGTTTCACAATAAAGTAAATCATATAATTGATTTTTAAAAAGAAACGGCTCAAGTAAAGGCACGGGAGTATTATAAAAAACTTTTTCTTTACTCAATAGCAAGGGCAGCCAATGAGTTTCGGCAAAAGTTAAATTTTCCAATAAAATTTTCTTTAATTGGTCTGGCGTTTGCTGCCAAATAATTGCAGGATATTTAATCTGATAATTTTTTCTTTTTACAGTAATTAATATGCCTTCATTTATTAATTTACCAGAAATATCTAAAATTCTATTATTTTTTTCAAAATTAGGCATATTATTTTATAATTATGTTTTACTCTCTAGCTGTTGTCTTATGGTGACAACTATAGGATAAACAACCCCATCGCTTTCTTTCTCTTGTAAAGTCAAATGCTCCATAAAAAAGGGATATAATGGATCATCTTGTTTGATATATTTATCAACCTCTTCTTTACTTAATTTTGACATGGCACATTCAGGTTCCCATTTCATAAAACCTTCTGGCAATTCTCCTTCCATGAGTACCTCGTCTTTGTCAAATGTTTTTTTAAATTTATCATATATCTCTTTCAGTCTTGCCTGATTTTTTTCATCACCTTTTTTCTCGAGTATTCCTTCTTCATTACCACCAATATAACTGATTAATCCCATTTCTTTACTTACTTTTAATCGGCTCTTTATGGCTGGCGCAATAAAAGATAACTCGACAAAAGCATCAACGTCTTTTTGGGCAACAGCCAAACAATAAAATGCTTCGCTATATTTTTGGCCTTGATACTCTTGACCTATCGTCATAAGATCTAGGGAAACTATTTTTGCCTTTTCCTTGCTTTCATCCAGATCGCTCTGGGCTAAAAAGCCGATTATCTTATCGCCCCTCGGCGATAACAAAAATTTTATCCCCGCAAACATTAAAATCAACCAATTCCTTGGCTTCTGCAACCATGTCTTTATCGCTTGCGTCAAAACTTCTTCCGCTGTCCCTATTTTCAAAACCATCGAAAGTGATTCCGTTGAAAATTGAATAAATTTTTTCACGTTCTTCCTTGCTTTCCCAAAGTTTCTGATCTTTTACATTTATGGCAAAAACATCTAAATTCGGCAATTCATCAACCTTTATATCCTCAATTTCCACACTCCTTAAATTTTTTAGTTGCTCTTTAATTCCTAATTTAGGCATTTCGTTAAATCTTTCGCCCATAAAATTTTAATTATTAATATTATCTTTTTTTTTCTGGTAGCGCTTAATGGCCATACTGATTATTTCTTCCAGTAAATCGCCGTATTCCAGATGGGTTAGCTTGGCCACCTCGGGCAAATAATCTTCCGGATCAATTGAAGAATTGGGATTAAGTTCTAAAATATAAGGGTTATCATACTTGTCTACTCTTATCTCAATGCTGCCATAGTCTTGGCAGTCTAATATATTGTAGGCGTCAAGAGCAATTTCGGTAATTAACGTTTCTAGTTTCTTATTAATATTTTTTGCTGGACGCTGGACAACTATGCCTTGCTTAGCCAGGGCATCGCTGGAACAGTCCATATTATGGGTATAAATATGCTGCTCGCCGGCTGCCATATCCTTAAAAATTGAACGGGATAAGGGCAAGACACGCAAATCATTTTCGTCCTCACTGCCGAGAATTGACACATCATATTCGTCGCCGTCAATATATTCCTCTATTAAAGCCGGGCTGTTTAAATCTACGATCACTTTTTTTAATTGCTTTTCCAGCTCTTCTTGGTTATTAACGATGGATTCATTATTAATGCCGAATGAATCATCTGCATTGGCGGGCTTAACAATCAAAGGGAATCCCAAATCCTTGCTTATTTCGTCGTCAACACTATAAGCATAATCCCACTTGGGCGTGGGAATATTATGAAAAGCTAAAAGTTTCTTAACTCTTATTTTATCAACGCATAGACCTAAAGTTAGAGAGCTAGAACCCGTATAAGATATTTGTAAAGCTTCGAGCAGGGCTGCGGCGTAGGACTTGGACAAGCTGGAATTATTAAAGCGCTCGCAGATATTAAAAACTAAATCAACATCGCTTGATTTCAGCTCATCAAAAACTTTTTCAATGTCATTAAAATTAAAAAGAGTTGTATGGTAGCCTCTCTCGTTTAAAGTTTTTTCAATATTTTTACTTAACTGCGTCAAATGTTTTTCAATGGGATTATCCTCGTCTTCGTAAATATTCCCCGCAATGCCGATATGCAAACTGCGCTGGTCTTCTCTTTTTATCTTTTTAATCTTTTCTATTTTAGCTGCCCTAACTATGGTGCTAGTGTTAAGCGAAGCATAAGAAAAACTATTCTTTCTCAAAGTCTTACCGATAAATGATTCTTTGGTAAACTTGGCAACTTCATATTTAACATACTTTAGCGCTTCTTTTAATTTGTCCTGGGCGTCAGGCAGGCTAAAACCTGACACGGTAATCCAGCCCAAGAATTCATAACCTTCCGGCGGAACTAAAATGGGATCGCCAATTTTTTTAAAAAAATGCAATTCCTCTAAATAATCTTTCTTGCGTATTTCTTCATTAATATCCAGTTGCGACAACACGCCAGAATATTCAGCCAAGAAATAAACGCCGGTGATATATTTACGCGGCATCTCCTGCCTAATAATTTTAGGGATATAAATGCCTAAAGCAATTTTAGCGGCGCATTCTATTAAATCCACATTCCAAGCGCCTTTAACAAAAGAATGGACTTCATCTCCGCCCATTCTTAAATTAATTTCTATCGGCACAGGACCATCTTTGGTTGACTTAGCTTCAAAGTGTATTATGCCGTGCTGTACGCCCAGCTTCTCTAAATTTTCCTCGGCCATGGCAATTAATTCCAGCTTATTCCTATCGGATAAACTGGAAGGTATTGATTGGCCGGTCTCGACAAAAAACGGCTCTCTGGTTTGGTAATTATCAGAAATTGAATAAAATTTTATTTTGCCGTTTTGCAAAACAATATCAATATCCACTTCATCGCCCACAATATATTCTTCAACAAAAATATCTAAACCCTCCCCTAAAGCGCTTTCAACATTAGTTGAAATATTTTTTTTGATATATTTATAAGTTTCAACGAGTTGCTCTTTATCTTCAATCTTAATAACATAGGCGCTTGAAGAGCCGAAAGTTGGTTTAATCACCAAGGGGTAGCTTAATGTTTCGGGTAAGTTATTAATATCATCAATTGATTTTAGCAAAGCGTGCTGCGGTGCAGGCAAACCATTGGCGCGACAAAATTCCCGATAAAGAAATTTATTTCTGATTTTTTTGGCAATATTAAGCGGCGTACCAATGAAATTAAATTTATCAATAATCTTGGAAGTTAGTAGCACATCGTCCTCCCAAAAAGTTACGGCTCCATTAATTTTTACTTGCGGAGTATTGGCAATAAATTCTTTGACTGCTTGAATGGCTTCACTGGCATTAGTATTGTCTGCCAAAATCCAATGATCAACATAGGGCTGTGCCCAATTTTTTTCCTTATTTAAGCAGACTATCACTAAACCTAGCTTTTTTAATCTTTGCAAAATAAACTTTTTTTTCAGCGATCCGACATTAACTACTAAAATAGTTTTTCCCACCAAATGATTGTTAGCCATGCTAATAAAATTTGAAAAAATAAGTATGATGAAAATATTTTATTAAAAAATACTT
>Ga0100390_10005285_pt1 | contig 11059 bp, 4 predicted proteins | sample CryGeymeta201514_FD_81540 | JGI IMG/M metagenome (GOLD analysis project Ga0100390, IMG submission 81540) | Groundwater microbial communities from Crystal Geyser aquifers in Utah, USA - Crystal Geyser metaG 2015-14 | ecosystem: Environmental > Aquatic > Deep subsurface > Groundwater | place: USA... | reverse complement strand
CAATTCCTTCTTTCATCCCTACTACGAAATTTTACCCCAAACACTGCACAATATGCCCATTTTTTGGAGTCCGGATGAATTGTGCAACCTCGAAGGCAGCTACCTGTTAACACAAATTGCCGAGCGCAACGAGGCCATTGCGGAAGATTATCATGCCATATGTCAAATTGCTCCCCTCGCCCAGATCAGCACGCTCGAAGAATTTAAGTGGGCCCGCATGTGCGTGTGCAGTCGCAATTTTGGATTGCAAATTGATGGACATCGGACGTCGGCCTTGGTACCCCACGCCGATATGCTCAATCATTATCGACCACGAGAAACCAAATGGACCTTTGACGAAGATCGTCAAGCGTTTACCATTACTTCGTAAGTTGATTTTTTTTGTCTTGTATGTGCTGTGTGTATTTCATTGAGTGATCGGCTTCATATTTCGTTGGTCAAGTTGCTTCTATTTTGTCTTACCATTGGCTTACCTTCTCTTTTCACGAAGGCTCCAACACATACCCGCTGGTGCACAAGTGTACGACTCGTACGGGCAAAAGTGCAACCACCGCTTCTTGTTAAATTATGGATTTGCTGTGGAAGACAACCGTGAGATTGATGGTTTCTGTCCTGATGAAGTACCGCTAGAACTATACTTGTCACCGGAGGATGATTTATTTTCCCAAAAGTTGGACTTTTGGACTCGAGGAGAAGTGGCAGCGGGGCCTTCGTCTTCCCCCCACCTGCATCAACACCAGCATGCGCAGTCCTCTGCGCAACAGCAACAGGGCAACTCCAATACTGGAGAACCAATGTCTGTATCGGCATCGGACAATCCAACATCTGGTGCGCATGTTCTCAAAAGGGTTCGCGTCTGTGTGTCGAACAATGAAAATACTCGGCTCTTGTTTAGCTTGCTGAGAGCTCTCGTTTGCAACCGAGAAGAATTAAAGGCTGTCGCTTCTCCTGTTTCGAGCGAGTCGTCCGTGAGCCGTGCACTCTTTGGACTAGGCGATACCAGTCGAACCGTAACAACTTCTTCTGGAAATGCAACAACCTACTATCGCACTTGCCGGGACATTCGACATCCCATCAGTTTGCGAAATGAACGCGCTGCTATGAGACTTTTGCTGGAAATCATTGGACGACAACTCGCACGCTATCCAACGACGCTATCGCAGGATATTTCCGATCTCATGGACGAACGAGCCTTTCCTAGATTCAGCAACAAGCGCCACGCCAAAATTCAAGTACGCGGGGAAAAGGAAGTCCTGCACCATTTTGCAAGATGGGCCAGGACGTCCTTGGACGTTTTGGACGTTATTGAATCGGAATTGAAAGAAGAGAACGGAGTGGAAGTACAAATGACTAGTGGTGGACGGACAATTACCGAGGAGTGCCCTGATTTCGAAGATGTCATTCGTCGTATGGAGGAAGAAGACGCGGGCGCGGTCCACCATACCATTTTGCGGTATTGCGCAGATGTGCTGGGCAGTTTGCGCCGGGAAGAATTTAAGAATCTTCGCAGACGGCGAGTCGGTGCCAAGCCCGCATATGTAAGCAAGAACAGTGGGAGTTCGGGAGGAAGTTTTTTTAGCTAGTTAGTCATAGCTGCTATGGAATGGAAGCATGTAACGAAATTAAAGAAAGAGTTGTTTTGCTAGCAGTAGACTTTCGTCTGTGGATAGTCTAGAGTTAGCGCATTTCGGCGGTATTCAAAGCTTTTACTACTCTAGCTAGCAGTCGTGCCGACATCACCAGGCTGCCATCTGTGGAAAATGGAAATTCTTCGACGTGGCTGATTTCTACGTCAACTGTGCGACGAGAGACTCCATAATTAGCACAAAACAATTACTCGAGTACAGTATTACTCTACTTCTTTACGTACTACTAGTAGTAGTAGTCTACTCCAACAAGTAAGTAGTCTAAAATAGCTATTAGTAGTAGGAGTAGTAATTTATTTTTGTTAGCTGTCGTGAACAATTAATACTCGAGTAGTTATTATCTGCAGTACCCAGTTGTACCGCAGTAGTCCGGAATAATAAAATAATAAAATCATCTCTACATCCTGCTTTGTTGGCTTAAACATTAACAAGCGAGAACGCATTAATTCATTAAAATGCCAGTCTACGAGTTGTGGGGTGAAAAAGCCAACATTGAAATTCCTGAAGATATTTTTCCGGATAAGGAAGATCTGGCAAAGAGGGATGAGTTGATGTACAATCCTGAGCATGGTTGGTTCGAGAGCACTTACGAGAGCAAAAAGTTGCACTACCGTCGCAATCTGCCCAAAGGCAAACCCAAGGCCATTGTCATTTGGATGCACGGAATTTTAGGTCAGTCAGGATTCGGTATGCAAATTAAATCTCAGGGAAACAGATTCACTGACCATGCCTTGAGAGTTCGCGAGATGACCAAGGCTGGATATGCTGTTTACGCGCACGATCAACTTGGCCACGGTTTTTCCGAGGGTCGGCGCATGTATATCCCAAACGGAAAGTGGACGATCAATCGAGACGACTATGTCAAGTTTGCTCGCTTTTCAGCCGCTCTGCACGATGCTGGAACGCCCGTCATTTTGAGTGGAGATAGCTATGGAGGTTGCCTGACCCTTCATGCCGCCAAGGTCTTGCAAGATGATCCTCAAGATGTCAACATGAAGGGCATTTTGCTCAATTGCCCTGCCATTCACGGTGATCTTCCTCCTTTGCTCGTTAAATGGTTTTTGCAGTATGGTTTAGCACCCTGGTTTCCAACTCGAACGCCCTTCTTTATGCCGCATCCTATCACTGCAGAGAGAGTCTGGAAAGAAGATGAACCCCGAGCCTATTTTTGCGATCCAACAGAAATGCGAGGATTGAGCGAGGGAGGCGTTAAATTTTGTTTGGGTACTGCCCTCGGCTTACTATTGGCTTTGGAATCCGTGCAAGCAGACGTCATTCCAGAATTCGTTTTACCCTTCCACTGCAATCATGGAACTAAGGATGAAGGTGTCCCAGTGTCTGGATCAGAATTTCTCGTAGAAAAATCGAAGACGCCGAAAGATATGCAATTTTTCAACAAAATCGAAGGTGGATACCATGCCTTGATGTCGGAGAAGGATGCTCCGAAATATCTCGAGAGTGAAATCAAATTCATTGAAAAGATTCTGAAATAGTTGATTCTACGTGCAGACATATCAATATTTAATTAAATAAAGAAAGAAACTCGATCGTGATTCAAGGTAGTCTATACAAACTGCATACCACTTCTTTTTATCCAGACAGTGGATGGTGGATGGACATCTGGCGTTTGCTCGACTAAAGTGCCATAGGCTTGTTGGAGGGTAACTACTAGTAGTAGTACATGCACTGCTACTACTAGAGTAGTAGCTTGTAGCTTCTTCTTTAGATTGCATACTACTACTTGACTGGCTGTACAGTACTACACGGAGCAGTACTCTTAAAAGCAGTATTAGTCTTCGCTGGTGGGTTCAACTGACCAAGCAAGTAAAAGATTACTATTATCTAGACTACTAAAATAAACCGAGACCACTTCTTGAAAGTTCATGCCCTCTACTACTAGCTACTGAGTAGCTACTACTGTTAGCTAGCTAGCTAGTACTAACTACTGGTACTACAGTACGAGGAGTTTTGTGGGTTTCAAGTCAACTGCTCAACTGTCTAATTGAAGTACGAGGTCCCCTATGTCTTTCTCGCTCCTTGTCGCTTTCTCCTATTGTAATTAGAGTAAAACGCGCACTGAGCTTCAATCCTTTGACAAATGCTCAAAGTTAAATAATGACAACTCGACATCACAGTTCTTCAACTAGATCCACAAGAAGCTTCCGCAAACAAGTCCATTGAGGAAACGGTCTTAGCCAACCTTGTCGCTTAAATTACTATCTCGCAATGGTTGGAGTGCTGTCAGCGAAGGCACCTCAAGACACGTTGGAGCCCAATTCTAATGATGTGCTCTTCAACTCCCACAGGCGAAAGAACAATCAAATGTCCCCTATGGAGCTTGCGCTAGATAAGCACTTGAAACCGACAATCCCTTGCAAACAAAAAGATATCGAAGAAACTGAGAGTGAAAGTTCATCGTTTTCTGATATTGTGACAAGTAGCAGCCCTGGAAATGTTACTTTGGCGGAGGACGGGTCAGATATATCTACTTTTTTGCCTCCCTCCATTACAGCAACGGAAGCATCCAGGGCAGCATCCTGGAAGAAGGGCTTAGATGTCCTTGAAAGGCGACAAAAGGAAAGAGGCATTCCAGATACCTCAGCCTCTCTTTTCACGGATGCATCTACATGTTTTGCTCCTACTGTCCTCTCCAAAATCTCCGACCGTTCTTACGCTTCGGCAACTCTTCCGGGGGGAGATGAACAAACAACAGGTATCAAACCAGAACAGAATACTTTGTTTGATCAACTAGTTGCCAACTTTTCTCATCTTGGTGAGAAGCTTGGGATCTCAACTTCGTCGTCTACTCCCTCAGAAGAGGGCGATGAGAACGAAGAGCGGAAAATCCTGCCTGTTCGTCTCATGAAAAACAACGCCTGCAATGCCACGGACGTGCCAGGAGGAAGCTTTGATATGATTGCTTTTCACAATCTTCATTCTCTTCCTACAGACTCCTCTCTTTCCGTGACATCGGATTCCAATTCTTTCGCAAAAGGCGACTGCATAGGGTGGCATGAATTTTCAACCCCATCAGATATCAAGAAGAAGTTTCAAAAATATGTTGATTACCCAAAAGCTAGTATTGATCTGTCAAGTCAAGGCCCCACCCAGAAGGGTATCGACGCCATGAACAATAGGAAGAAGTCGACATACTTTCGTTTGCCTACTGTGCCTCGTCGCTTTGTCGAGCGAATCAAGGCAAAAATAGTGAAAATGAAAAGAAAGAGTATTTTACTGCCCGAAAGGGCTGCTTCTAGTGAAGACATAGAGTCAACAGAAGAAAAAAGGATGAAAACGAAGAAGTATGGCTCGATCTTGCTCACGAGGATGCGTAAATTGAAGATTTCGTTAAGCAAGGGGGGCGGCGAGTCTGCCAAATCGGCCAAGACCTTATCCAAAGAGTGCGACGCGCTTGTCCAAACTACTGATCAATGTTTACCAATGGATGCCAATAATGAAGCCATTTCCTCGCAAGTTCTAACAACTCCAACGAATCGTCCGTCAAACATCAGGAATTTCTTTTCAGTATTAAGTAATGCCGTGCGAAAACAATCCCTGAACAAGTTCACTCTTCCTATTCCAGCCGCGCTGAAAAGAGGTCATGACCGAGAACACACCTCGGAAGCAAGAACTCGCGAGGAAGCATCCGCTAGTCTGGCAATGCAAGTGAAGAATACAAAAGCAGAGCAAATATCTATGAAATGTCGTGCTATGAAGCTTTTGAGGAAATCAAAGGAGAAACTGACGAGCCAGCAAAGCGCTGTCAATGAAATCGAAGAAATTGAGCACTGGTCCAAGGTGGGTGCAACAGAACCCGATCTCCTTTCCAATGAAAGCACTCTTGTAATTCCAGAGCCGATAGATGATTTGCTGCATGAGGAGGTTTCAGAAAAGGGTAGCATTCTTGGGAACGAAGGCTCTGAAAAAGAACAAGTTCCTGAAGCAAATGTTGCCGAAACTCAGCAGGTGATAGAATCACAGATCTCGAACGACAAGGGTAAAAAAGAGGATGAAACCGGAGCACAGGAGGGAATGTTGGACGAGATAAAACAAAGTGTCGAGAAAGATGCCGTCCTCGCAGAAGAAAAGAAGGCGGAAACTTCTATTATGGGCACTAATAAGATGGATTTTGATAATTCGGGTGGAATATTCAAATGGCTCGTTCCTGCCACTTTCGGAAAGGCCAATGATGATAACTGCTTGTCTCAGGGCTGGGTCAGGGGTTGTGGTGCAAGTGCGAAGAGCCACGGTTCTGCTACCAGTGAGTCGTCTTTGAGCACATGGGTAGACGGATACGGTCGTCACAGGAAAGGATCAAAGCCTGTTCCCATTATTGCTGACGAATTGATCGATGACCCTCATGGCGGTTTCAGTACTGATGATACTCGCAAGTCTTCTCCAGGGGCTATTTTGAACCAAGTGTTGTCTTTTACTTGTCACAACGCATGCGATGGCAGCGATAGACCTGGCCTGAACCTGTTAGAAAGCATGAGTTCGGTAACAGGCACGTTTGTCGACGATGACTCGGGAGTTAGCAGCGCAGCCATGGTCCAGTCAAAGCCCCAGCTACCTGTTAAGTACCACCATGGAAAGAAAAATGGCACTGTATCATCTAAATCTGAGAAGTCTCTTAACAAAACGAATAAAGCCAAGGAATTTGGAAACAACGCAAATTTGGCAGAGAAGAAGTGGAGGAATGCTCGACATGTAGTCAAGAATGTCAAGAACTTCTAAAAAAGTAATGCTTGTACTGAGTATTAGAGAGACAAAACAATCAAAGGTAGACTTTGATTAGAAGAAACAAGGAACAACTCAGGAGGGTCTACAGTAGTCTACTCTACTACTAGCTAGCTAGACTAGCTAGTCAAGTAGTACTATGGAAAATTACATCATTATTAGTAACATAATTGAATCATGTATGTGCGTGCAAGCAGAACAGCTTGTCTTCGCCTGGCGTGCTGCCGACTATTAAATTCTCTTCTCACATTTTTCGTGAATTCTCAAAGATCGGTAAATTTTTGAGTTGGCGATTTTTATATTTTTGTTTTCGCATCAAAACATTTTGCAATAGCGCTTTCGCAGTAGGAACAATCATTACAAAAGACATCAACAACAATAACCGAAAGATATCAGTCCTAGTATAAACCGCTTCTCATAGGCCTAGCTAGTCAGAGGAAACGGAGAATGGCAGGAGGCAAGCACAGGGGTATCGGCTGGAATCCCTTCAAGCGTCCTTCTCGGAGAAAGCAAAAGTTGCAGGAAGGAGATGCTCTCGGCAATGCTGGTTATATTCAACAACTTGGATCGGAAGAATCTTCCAAAGAAGATGAGTTTTCCGTGAGCTCGTCCAAGAAGGAAGATCTTTGTTGCAGCTCGAGTAGCCTTGCCGTGGACCCTTTGAAAACGATGGCCAGCAATTCTAGTACGCCCAAAGAAACTACGTCTTACTTTGATGCTTCATTTGATTCTTCTTTTGCAACTCCCGTTAACACCAATGAAGACTTTGAAAAGAAGAAGAGCGGGGGCTGCAATACCCAAGAAGGTCAAGAATTGATCATTTACCCGCCCCCTCAAGCATTTAGCCCGAATGCAACTGACTTGGTTCCAGCTTTCAGTTCGAGCACGAATGACTTTGAAGATTTCGATGCAGCTTGTTTTGAGCCTATTTACTCTCCTAAAGTAGCTTTCCTCCAAGGAGTAGCCCAAAACAAGATGAGAGCAGAGCTGGAGGATGATGAAGACGACATCTTTGGAAATCCAGCTAGTTCATCGGAGTACCAAAGCCCCGTAAACCAAGCGGGCGACCACAATGAATTCTTTTCAGAAACGATTGAAAACTTTGGTGAATGCGAAAATATCAACGCAAAAGTTGCCATGTCGAACGAAGACCTGACTATTCACGGAAAGAAAAAGTCACCAAACACCCAATCCAAAATCCAGGCAGAAGAGGAAACACAAAAAAAGATTCTTGAAGGTTCTCCCAGTAGAGCCAACCAGTACCGAAATCGCATCTATGAAAAGACTCGAAATTCACGACCCTTTCGCAATCGTTTAAGAAATGTCTTGGCTGCCAAATCTCCCTCTCACAACGTGACTCAGCAGCACTCTTCCCCGATGGCTTTTGCTGTCCGAAGACACCATTCTCCACCGGCGTTTCTTGATCGATCTTTGCATAGTCACTCGCCGAAAATGGGAAGCCCGTACAGCAAATTAGCAAATTCCAGGCCCACGGCGACGACGCCTCGCAGCCAACAACTGTGGGCTGAAACCAAAACACCGGATAGAACCAAAAAAGCTATTTCGGCGTCGGAAAACCTACATTCGCCCTTGAGCGCCAACAAAAATGGCAGCATCCTTGCGGACAATGTAAATCAAGATGAGATAATGGCAAATGCGCCATCTCTTTTTCAAAAGGGTGGACAAAATACGGAAAGTCAATACATTTCGCCACATAGCACAGACAAAGAAGACAAGGAAAATGATAGTATCGAAATCGCCTCCGACAAAGCACTGACCTATGCCGTCAACAACACTTCAAACACGTCGGCACGAACAAGCATGTCAAAAGAATCGCCAAAGCCAGAAGGGAATACCCCATTATCTGTCCAACCAGAAGATGCGCAGCAAGGACTCGTAGTTGCATCCACGGTTACCAGCGATGAGAGTGTAGTATCAGAATCTGTACTAGAGACTAAAGTGGACTATGTGTACCATACAGCAAACGTAGAGCAAGCTGAACCGTTGCAGCCAGATTACAATGGACCACCGGCTCCACCGCCACCGCCAAAATCACCGCAGCAGCAGCAGTCAAAGGATTCAGCAGAAAAACGAGCCTCGCCATTCAAGCCAAAATGCAACCTGACTGCTGATGAAGCCGTGGTTGCTTCTACAGTTGACAATGACAAGCATAAAAGTGAGACTGGCACCTGCAAAGCACGTGTGGAATCAAAAGAATCTGTCCTTGTTAAAGCTTTGAGCATAGACAGTGGGCATAACACTTTTGAGATGGAAAGGGAACTATCTGGTTCTGTATCTCATGTTGATGAAGTGAAATCTGATGATTTGAAATCATTTGCAGCTCTCACAACAAAATCAGACTTATTTGCTGCTCTCAAGTCAGAAAACAGTGGCACGGAAAACACAGATAGCCTTGATATTTCTTCCTTTGAGAAGACATCTTTTAATGGCTCATTCCCAAGTGTTAGTGACAAGCATGACAGTGAGACTGGTACTATTGGAGTACATGTGGAATCAAAAGAATCTGACTTATTTGAGGCTTTGAATACAGATAGTGCAAGCAACACTCCTGATATGGAAAAGGAACTATCTGGTTCTGTATCTCATATTGATGAAGTGAAATCCAATGATTTGAAATCATTTGCAGCTCTCACAACAGAATCAGACTTATTTGCAGTGCTCAAGACAGAAAACAGTGGCACAGAAAACATAGGCAGTCTTGACCTGTCTTCCTTTGAGAAGGCATCTTTTTATGGCTCCTTCCCAAGTGTCAGTGAGCATCAAACAACAGGTTTTGAATTTGGTGATACTCAGCAGCAAACTCCCACCATCAGAGGAGAGCATGACAATGCCAGTATTGGCTTGGCACTGGTGGAGACTGAGGCAATTGTAGAGACAAAAGACGAACAAAAAGACGTACAGAATTCATCTTGTGCTTCGAGAAAGTCATTTACCATTCGCAACGAGCCTTCTCCGCGCAAACCATCCTCGGCAGCCATTGATGCCGATGAGGAAGCATCTGAACTTCCAGCTGCCATTATCAAAAATTTTAGTGCAGAAGAAGCCGTGGTCGAAGAAGCTGAACCCGAAAAGGCAACGGAACCCACAGTTTGGGTCAAAACTCTAGCCGTTGATGAAGTCGGCCAAGTTGAAATGGAAATGGCATTTGTGCCGCAAACCAAGACTCTGTCCTCAACAGAAGTTTTAGAGAATGACCCGCCACCGTGCAAATTGAGATTACCTGATATTCCTAAACCAGCAAAGAAGCATTTCGATGCTGAGCGAGGTGAACACCAATCATCTTACTCTTTTTGCTCCAGACCGTTCGCAAAAGGCCCATCCGGTGCTGCAGATGTCGAGCAAGCCCCTGACAGCTTTGCGACCCCAAGAACCAATTATGCCACGCGAGGAGGTGCAAGCCCTGCATCCCAAAGAAGAAGAGATATTCTCTCTTTGTTAGGTAACCCTGGAGTTGAAGTTAAGTCGCCTCAAATTGGAGACGTCATTGAAGCAGATTTGATTGTCACTGTTGGCTCTAGCATCTCGGTGTCGTCCGGATCTGACGGTTCGTCGTCTGGTAGTAGTTACTCATCGGATGATTCTGACTGTTCTGATAATTCTGGTGCTTCAGAACTTGCCATTCTCGCCATCAGCGAAAGTGGACTTCAACAAGCCTCCGCTTTGGGTCACAGCCAGTCTCTCTTGGGTCACCAATCTTCTGGTACTCGATCTGACGGCACAAGCTACTTGCGAGCTTCCAGTTCTGATTCCGACGAGGATGTTTTTAGTAAGATTGATGAAACGCTATCCGCCGACGAAGCCCGGCAAGAGTTCTTCCAGCAAACTGCCACCGCTGGTTTTTCTCTGGAGTCCCGAAGTCTTCCCGGCACGCCTACTGAAGCATCCGTATCTCACGTGTCGTCTAGAGACGACTCCTCCTACTCTGACTCGCACACTGAAATGACGTTTGGTGAGGTAGATGCAAGCCTGCAAACAGCACAGAAGTGGTATGACAAAATGAAATGCGCAGTATTCGGGCAAAACATAATCTATCGTGAAGGCAACAAAAGACGACCCACGGAACAAAAGAATCAAAAAGATGATCACGGCGGTGGCGATGGCGACGACGACGATGATCGCAGCGACATGCTTAGTACTATTGATAACGGTATTCAATGCGAGTATACTGGAGTACTGGGTCGACTCAAGTTTGACATGAAATAGAACAAACGATCCGATAAACAAAAATGACCAGAAGGCTTTGCACAAATCGAGTTGATGCACCTTGCACCTTTAAAGTCCAGATATGTGTGTACTTGTTTGTCATTTAAAGATGAACTTACAAAAATATAAAGTAGTTTTTGTGTACTGTCGATTTGTTTTTGTAATTACCAGGTTGCTCCACACGACGAAGGCTTTCAGCGAACTAGGGCCGCGTTTGCTACTAGTAGATCGTAAAAAGCTAGTGTGGAGACTACATGAATATTAGAGTAAATATTGAATATCATGACTAGAGTAGTGGTGTATAGGAAGCAGGCATAGGCACACGACCAAATAGAGTAAGACCTAACTCCTGAGTCCTATGGCAGTCCACCTGGGCTTAATTTGGTCCCCTTGATTCATATATCCAAGTCTTGGAGATAGGGATCACATCACATTGTAGCCCAGCAATAAAT
>Ga0100390_10005282_pt1 | contig 11061 bp, 10 predicted proteins | sample CryGeymeta201514_FD_81540 | JGI IMG/M metagenome (GOLD analysis project Ga0100390, IMG submission 81540) | Groundwater microbial communities from Crystal Geyser aquifers in Utah, USA - Crystal Geyser metaG 2015-14 | ecosystem: Environmental > Aquatic > Deep subsurface > Groundwater | place... | reverse complement strand
CTTACTGATAAACAATCACAACTTATAAACATCACTACAATTCCCTCTTTTTGGTATAACCAAACCTTAAATTATAAAACCTTTATGGTGCCCGGAATTTTAGTTTTGTTGGTTACTATGATTACGCTTTTTTTAGCTGGGATGAACATTGTTAGGGAAAAGGAAATAGGCACTTTAGAACAAATAAACGTTACGCCCATAAAGAAACACCAGTTTATCATTGGAAAATTATTTCCGTTTTGGGTCATTGGTTTGAGCTTGCTCACTATTGGTTTAATCATAGCCAAAATTATTTTTAATGTCCCAATTCTAGGAAGTTTAGGATTGATGTACGCCTATACTTCTGTATATATTTTAGTGATTTTGGGTATGGGTTTGTTCATCTCCAATTTTACAGATACCCAGCAACAGGCAATGTTTATCGCCTGGTTTTTTGTGGTCATTTTTATTTTGATGAGCGGTTTGTTCACCCCAATTGAAAGTATGCCACAATGGGCACAAATCGTTACAGAATTTAATCCCATAAAATATTTTGTAGAAGTAATGCGAATGGTGATGCTTAAAGGCTCCACTTTTACCGATATGCTACCCCAGTTTTCTAAAACATTGCTTTATGCGTTTATTATGAACGTATTAGCGGTTTGGAGTTATAAGAAAACCAATGGATAGCTTTTCCTTATACATCCTAATCACTTTATTTTTTTATCTAGGTAGCAACTGTTTAATAAAATAACACTAAGTAACAAAGGTTACTGACACCTCTTGTTTAGCGACGTACTTTTGCCCAGTAAAATGGAAATAATAATGAAAACATACCTCCTTCTATTTATTGTGCTCCTTTCAGGAAGTTTTTTGAATGCGCAACAGCAAAAAACACTTTCAAAAGAAGAAATGCTTGCAAAGCTTTCTGAAAACAACCAAAGCATTAAAATTTCGCAGCAAGAATTTATGGAAGCACGCTCAGATTTCAGACAGACAAATGCTTTATTCATTCCAAATATTTCCATTTCGCATACGGGTACCTCTACCAATAATCCTGTGTATGCTTTTATGGCAAAATTAAATCAAGGAGTATTTTCTGAAAGCGATTTTGCCATTGATAACCTCAACAATCCTAAAGCAATAGACAATTTTACCACAAGCATTTCCTTTGAACAACCGCTTATCAATGTGGATGGTTGGAAACAACGAAGTGCCGCAAAATATGTGATGGAGGCAACACAATATCAAAATGCATTTAAAAAAGACGAACTTTTACTGGAAGGAGAAAAAACCTATATGATGTTGCAATTATCCTATAAGGCGGTATCCGTATTAGAAAAAGCACAAAAAGCAGCTCTTGAAAACCTGAAAGTAACCCGAAAATATTTTGAACAAGGTTTATTGCTTCAGTCCGATGTTTTAGATGTGGAACTGCGTGTAAATGAGGTAGAAAACCAACTTGAAAATGCAAAAAGCAATGTAAAAAATGTATCCGACTATTTGCATTTCTTGATAAATGAAACACCCGATTCGGTATTCATTCCGTCAGATAGTTTAGGTATTGTGCCTAATGCGATTGCAAAAGTGGATCAAATTTCCACTTCAAGGGCAGATATTTTGGCAATAGAAAAAGGCACGCAAGCGTATAAAATGAAAAATCAATCCGACAAGATGGCATTTTTGCCAACCTTAAACGCTTTTGGCAATTATGAACTTTATGACAACCAGGTATTTCAGGGTGCCACTAACAGTTATTTTATTGGAGCCAAATTAAATTGGGATATTTTACAGGGTACCAAGCGTTTTGGAAAATCGCAAAAAAGTAAAGCAGAATTAGACAAATCTATGCTGCAATATGAGCAATATGTAGCTAAAAGTCAATTAGAGCTCAACAGGGCAAAACGCAGCCTAGACGATGTGCAAAACAAGCTAAAAAGAGCCGGATTAGCTCTTGAACTTTCTGAGGAATCTTTTCGCATTCGCACCAACAGATTTGAAGAAGGTTTAGTAAAAACTAGTGATTTACTAACATCTGAAGCACAATATGCCCAAAAACAGTTGGAATACTATCAAACCATTTATGAATATAACGTGGCCAATGCCTATGTACACTTTTTAACTAAATAAGACGATGAAAAAAATACAATTCCTTTTTATGTTGCTATTTGCTGTAATAATCACTTCCTGTGGCGGAGACAAAAAAAATGAAGCAACACAATTGCCTGCTATATTGGTGCAAGTAAACGAAGTTTCCGAAAGCACCACTTCACAGTATATAAGCGCCAGTGGGACTGTTGAGGCCGAAAACAGCGCAACACTTAGCACCCGAATGATGGGATTTGTGAACAAAGTACACGTAAAAACCGGACAGGAAGTTCGTGATGGCCAACTAGTAGTGAGCATCAACAACACCGATTTACAAGCGAAAAAAGCCCAAGCAGAAGCAGGGGTTTTACAAGCTGCCGCAGGGTTCAACAACGCTAAAAAAGATTACGACCGTTTTGTTAATTTATTTCAGCAGCAAAGTGCCACGCAAAAAGAGTTGGACGATATGACTTCTCGTTTTGAAATGGCAAAAGCAGGATTAGAAGGTGCAAAACAAGTAAAAAAGGAAGTCCTTGCACAGTTTTCTTATGCAAACATTACGGCGCCATTTTCAGGAATAGTAACCAATACTTTTGTAAAAGAAGGCGATATGGCAAATCCGGGAATGCCTTTGTTAAGTGTAGAAGGTATTTCAAAATTGCAAGTAAAAGCAATGGTTTCTGAAGGCAACATTACCGCTATTAAAAATGGAATGCCTGTAAAAGTACTTCTAAAATCGATGAACAAAGAAGTAGATGGAAAAGTTTCTGAAGTAAGCCTTTCGGCCAAAAATACTGGTGGCCAATATGTAGTAAAAATAAATCTTGATGAAAATGACGCCTCTATTTTATCGGGAATGTTTGTTAATGTGCAATTTCCTGTAGAAAAAGTTGCAGCAAGTGCTAATCAAAATGAGGTGCTTTTAGTACCTGAAAGCGCATTAGTAACCTACGGACAACTCACAGGAATTTATACCATAGGAAATGAAAACACTGCTATTTTAAGATGGTTGCGCACTGGAAAAACCTACGGAAATCAAGTAGAAGTACTTTCCGGATTAACAGCAGATGAAAAATATATCATTTCAGCGGAAGGTAAATTATTTAACGGCGCAAAAGTGGCTATTAAATAATAAAACAGTTGAATTATAAGTGAATTTGACTACAACAATTTCAAATTAAAATTATGAAAGAAGGAATTTCAGGTAAAATAGCCGGGTTTTTCATCCACTCCAAATTGACCATTTTATTGATGGTGGCATTGATGGCTATTGGCATTTATAGTTCATTTCTTATACCAAGAGAGGAAGAGCCACAAATAAATGTGCCTATGGCAGATATTATGGTGGGATATCCGGGGGCAAGTCCTACAGAAGTGGAAAGCCGCGTGATAAAACCATTAGAAAAAGTCATTTCAAATATCAAAGGAGTAGAGCACATTCACAGTATGGCAATGAACGGTCAAGCAATGCTTATTGTTCAGTTTTATGTGGGTGAAGATGTAGAGCGTTCCTATGTAAAGCTGTATGACGAGTTGATGAAACACCAATCTATGTTTCCACAAGGTGTATATGCGCCTATTGTTAAAACCCGTTCTATTGAGGATGTTCCAATGCTTGGCTTGACACTTTGGAGTGAAAACTACAACGATTTTGAAATTCGTCAGATTGCGGAAGAAGTAACTTCTGAAATAGAAAAGGTAAAAGATGTTGCCATTACTAAAGAAATAGGAGGCAGAAACCGGGAGCTGAAAGTGATTTTAGATTTGGATAAAATGGCCGAAAATGGCGTGGATGCATTGGGCATTATGCAAATGATACAAGCCAATAACAGCAGCTCACAATCAGGTAGTTTTGTTCAAAATGATCAAGAATTTTTGATTACCACGGGGCAGTTTCTAAAAACCGCCGAAGATGTTGAAAATTTAGTGATTGGGGTAAATCAAAATATGCCGGTATATTTAAGGCAAGTGGCAACCATACAGGACGGACCTTCCACAGCCGCAAGTTATGTATCCTTTGGCTATAGCAAAGCTAATGAAAATTATAAAAACGCACCCTCAGAATATCCCGCTGTTACCATCTCTATCGCAAAAGTAAAAGGTGCCGATGCGATGAAAATTTCAGATAAAATTTTAGCCAAAGTAGAAGTCCTAAAACAAAACTTAATTCCAAAAGATGTTCATGTAGAAGTAACCAGAAATTATGGGGAAACAGCATCAGACAAAGTAGGCGAATTGTTGTTGCATTTAGGAGTTGCCATTATTGCGGTTACGATTTTAGTGATGCTTGCTATGGGCTGGCGTGGTGGTTTAGTCGTGTTTTTTTCTGTGCCTTTAACCTTCGCTCTTACCTTATTTAGTTATTTTATGCTAGATTATACTCTAAATCGTATCACTCTTTTTGCATTGGTTTTTGTGGTAGGTATCGTAGTGGATGACAGTATCATCATAGCTGAAAACATGCACCGGCACTTTAAAATGAAGCGATTGCCCTTTAAACAAGCTGCCATTTATGCCATTAATGAAGTGGGAAATCCAACTATATTAGCCACTTTTACGGTGATAGCCGCTATTCTTCCTATGGCATTCGTGTCAGGGATGATGGGTCCTTATATGAGTCCGATGCCAATTGGAGCTTCTATAGCTATGATTTTGTCTTTGTTTGTTGCATTAACGGTCACTCCATATTTAGGCTATCATTTATTGCGCGAAAAGGACAAACAAAAAGACAAAGAGGAAGATGGACTTCACACCAATAAAATTTACAAAATATACAACAAAATAGAGCGGCCATTTTTAGAAAGCAAAACAAAACGTTTTGTTATGTTGGGCATAACCGTGATATTGCTTTTTGGCTCCGTACTATTGTTTTTTACAAATTCGGTTGTGGTAAAAATGTTGCCATTTGACAATAAAAATGAATTCCAAATAGTTATTGATATGCCCGAGGGTTCTACTTTAGAGCGCACATCAGCGGTAACTAAAGAAATTGCTCAGTATGTATCGACGGTTCCGGAAGTAGTAGATTATCAAAATTATGTTGGCACTTCAGCACCGATTACCTTCAATGGATTGGTTCGTCATTACGATTTACGCGGCGGGAGTAATATGGCCGATATTCAAGTGAATTTATTGCATAAATCAGAAAGAACACTACAGAGCCACGACATCGCAAAACAAGTGCGTCCTGAAATTCAAAAAATAGGCAAAAAATATGGTGCCAATGTAAAAATTATTGAAGTGCCGCCGGGACCTCCAGTATTATCTACCTTAGTTGCTGAAATTTATGGTCCCAACTATAAAGAACAAATAAAAGTAGCCCGTCAAGTAAAAGGGATACTTCATAATACGGTAGATATTGTTGACATCGATTGGATGGTAGAAGACCATCAACTGGAATATAAACTGGAAGTTGACAAAGAAAAAGCTATGCTTCAAGGCATTGCACCGCAACAAATAGTTGGAAATTTGACCTATTTACTGCAAGAATACCCAATTTCTAATTTGTATGATGAAACCTCAAATGACAATATTGGTATTGTTTTATCACTAGACGACACCAATAAAACGAGTTTGCAAGACATCCTGCAATTAAAAATTAAAGGAAGTCAAGGCAATGTAGTGCCAGTAAGCGATTTGGTAAATATAAAAGAAGACACTTTACAAAAAACCATTTATCGCAAGGACCAAAAACAAGTAGTGTATGTAACCGCTGATATGGCTGGAGAATTGGAAAGTCCGGTATATGCCATTTTAGGAATGAATGAAAAACTGAAAGAAATTAAATTGCCTGAAGGATATACCATAAATGAACTCTATGCACAACAACCTACTGACGAACGAGATTTTACAGTGAAATGGGATGGCGAATGGCAAATAACATTAGAGGTTTTTCGTGATTTGGGCACCTCCTTTTTAGTGGTTATCATCATTATTTATATGTTAATTGTAGGATGGTTTCAAAATTTTAAAACCCCGATGGTAATGATGGTGGCGATACCACTTTCCTTAATAGGCGTTGTGCTTGGGCACTGGCTTTTAGGAGCATTCTTTACCGCAACATCTTTTATTGGTATGATTGCTTTGGCGGGTGTTATGGTAAGAAATTCGGTTTTGCTTATTGATTTTATTGAAATCCGACTCAATGATGGCATTCCTTTAAAACAAGCCATTATTGATGCTGGGGCAGTGCGAACCACACCCATATTATTAACTACAGGTGCTGTGGTCATTGGAGCCTCTATTATCTTATTTGATCCAGTATTTCAAGGTTTGGCTATTTCCTTAGTGGCTGGAGCAATCGTTTCCACCCTGCTTACTTTGGCTGTAGTGCCTATTATCTATTACATGACAGAAAGAAAGAAATGGGAAACCACAGAAATTACAATGGAAGAAAACCAAAAAGAAAATGAAACGAACGATAATGTCTAACTCAATAATTTCGCAAGGTTCTTTTTTAAAGAAATAGCGATACAAAACCTCTATGAAACTACTAGTTATTACCGCCATAAAAGAGTCTAAAAAAACAGTAATACAAACGCTTAAAGAAGCTAATGTTGAAAATTTTTCTTACAGAAATGTCACAGGATATAAGGACTTAACGGAGCATTCTGTAGAAGACAATTGGTTTGCCGGTGAAATGAATGAAACCGAGTCGGTATTGTTCTTTGCATTTGTAAAAAAAGATCTTGTAAATCCTTTATTTGCTATTATTACTGCGTTTAATGTCAAACAAAAAACTGCTTCTAAAATACATGTAGCCGTTTTAAGTATAGAAAAAGCGATAGGTTAGGGCAAGAAACTAGAACCAAACATAAAAATGAAAATAGAAAACTACTTCATACTAATGAATTATTAATTAAAAAATAGAAATATGTTAAACAGAGTTGTACGCGGCATTGCCGGAACATTTATACTAATCAGTTTGTTATTAGCTATCTACGTAAACATAAATTGGTTATGGTTTACAGCCTTTGTAGGCGTAAACTTATTACAATCTTCTTTAACCAAATGGTGTCTTTTAGAAGATATCCTAAAGAAATTTGGTATAAAAAATACCGGCGGCAATTGTTGTAATTAAGTTTTTACAACAAAACATAGTATTTCTGTTTAGCATTTAAACAGTGTCCAACCGAAATATAGAAAATTTAAACAACAATCCTTGTTTTATATATGTTTTCCCCAAGTATATAGAATTTTGGGGTGTTGTTTTTTATATATATAGTCTTCTCTTAGGAAGCAAAATTTGCAGTTACTTTATAGAAAAGTTGTGGGGTATCAAAAAAACCTGCTTTGTACGGTAAATTGCCGTACATTTGCTTAGAATAAGTTTGCTATGGAAGCACAGTTAAGTAAAGACGAACGAATAGAGTTAAGAGTATCCTCTACTGACAAAAAAATTTTCAGAAGAGCTCAAAAGCTCAGTGGAGACAAGTCATTTAGTAGCTTTATTGTTCGAATAGTGAAACAACAAGCTGAAGAAATCGTTGCTAAAAACGATAGAATAATTGCTACTGAGAAAGACCGTGAAGTTTTTTTTGATGCCGTATTTGGTAATACAAAACCAAATCAAAATTTGGTAGAAGCCGCTAAAAGATACAAATCAAAAAAATCCTGAATTTGAATATTTCGATATTAGATAAAACCTACAATAGAAAGAGTTTTGAATGCGAAGAACAACCACTAACCAATTATATTCAAAATCAGGTTAGTCAGGACATAAAGAAAAAGCTTGCAATATGTTTCGTTGCAACGGACAAAGACAAAAATGTAATTGGCTACTATACGCTTACAAGCGAAAGTCTTGGAAGGGAACTTATACCTGAAAAGTATATCAAAAAAGTACCCAAGAATTATAATGCTCCTGTAATCCTGCTCGGTCGATTAGCTAGAGACATAAAAGAAAAAGGAACAGGTCTTGGAGAACATCTTCTCTTAGATACGTTATTTAGAGCTTTTACTTTATCGGAAGAAAGTATTGGAGCTATGGCTGTTGTTGTCAATCCAATCAACGAATATGCAGTGAAGTTTTATGAAAAGTATGGTTTTGAACAGCTACCCGATAGTGAAAAAATGTTCCTTCCAATGAGTACAATAAAACAGATAATTTGAAATAAAAACGCACGACAATAATGGCTAAAAAACATAGAGCGGATAGTGCTATAAGCAAGATAGGGGTTCTTAACAAACTTAGTTTCATCGGACAAGTATACAGCTCCGAAATGACCTGTATTTCTTAGCCGAAACCGATATTTACAGAAAAATAAGAAAAGTTAAATTCTATGATACACTTCCTCAAATGGTACCCGAAACCTGGAACCATAAATGCCTTTTTCATCGCGAATGCCGCAACCTATTACCATATTTATTTCCGCCGAAGAAGGCAAATGAAGGATTTTCTTTATTTTTAAAGTATCGCTTCCTTCCATCGGGCAGGTATCATAGCCTATGGCCGCCATGCTAATCATAAAGTTTTGTGCTGCGAGAGCGGCGCTTTTGTGTGCCACAATGCGCATATCACTTAATCGCGTTTGCCGGTAAATAGGCCTAAAAAGACCAACAACCTGAAATAGTATATATTATAAAAAACCAAGGATGCCAAGAAAGTCCAAGTAAGTAAATGGAATAAGTTTTTTGTAATAAGTAGTTGCCATTTTCTTTTGCTTTAGCAAGTGTTCATCCTGTGGGGATTGGTTAAAAGCAGTTTCTAAAAATTGTAAATTGGCTTTAGCGCGTTTGCTCCATAGGTCTTTTCGCACTACAATAACAACCAACTGTTGCGCGGTTTTGGCAGCATTTTGGTCAAAACAGGCAAAAGAAACTTTTTTTAACACAACGGAATCGGTAATGTGGTAAAACTCCCAAAGTTGCAGGTTACTGCTTGTGGGTGCAAGCGTTGCGTTTTGCAAACACTGTTTTACTTTTTCAACCTCGATGGATTCCTTTTTATATACACGGCATGAGCGCCTGTAGGCGATGGCTTCTGAAACTGTTTTTTCCATGGAGACAGGTTTTTTATTGAATGACCAAGGTACTTATTTATGGTTTATTTTTTTCTTTTTATAAAGTTGATTTCATCAGAAAACTCAAAAAAAGATGAAAACCCCTACAAAATTTCAGGAAAAACCCTCTTGTTTGCTATCTCCTAAATGGTGCATCTTTGAAATAACAAAAATGGGTATGGCAATTTTTGTTATTATAGAATTTTTAGCAATAAAATTTAAAATCTTTTTACCAATGACAACAATAAATTTTAAAGAACGGTACAAAATGATATTACGTAAAAATAATATCACTGTTGAGGAGATGAAAGAATTTAATAATGCCATTAAGGCTTTTGTAATGATGCATCCAAACTGGAAAGAAAATAACCACTCCAACAGGAAAGAAAAAGAACTTGCTTCTTAAAAAAAGAAAGTAGAAATAAAAATAAGATTTTTGGATCCCGATGGAGAGGAAAGAAAATCGAAATTAGAAGATGTCAAAGCTACATATAAACTGGATGCTTTTATTTTGATTAAAGAAAGAAATAGAAATTTTCATACACGTTTATAAGTGTTCTTAACATCTTTAAAAAAAAAGCAGGAAACTTTGGTTTCCTGCTTTTTGTTTAAGAAGAGTACCTTAATTTAACAACTGGAAACGTTGCATTAGTTCGGTCACTTTTTTTTCTGCAATAACAAGCCCTTTTATAAACTGACTAGGAAACAAGTTTGTCTTTTGAAGGGTTTCATAATAGGAAATTCCTTCTAAAAGGCTTTTTCCAAAAGCATTAAGATTTCGTGCACCCTTTTTATCTTGTGTTTGCATTGCATCCAGCATTTCTTGATAATAGTCTATATACAATTCCAATTCCTTAATAAACATGTGAGGACGGTTGGAATTTGTAACGAGGTTTGCTCTGCCGTAAATATGATCGGTCATTTCCTGAAGGGTGGCTATTTTGGAATAATTGGCAATATTGGGTCCGGGGCAAATGTTTACTGCGGTAAGTTTTTTAACAAAAGGAATTTTATAAGCTACGGATGCAGCATTGCTAAGACCAATACACAAACATTCTTTGGAAATGACTTCTTCAACCTGTTTTTTGTATTCTTGGTCTTGCAGACCGGCATTTTCAAGTTGTTTTAGCTTTAATTTTTGATATTTTTTTGAAGCAGTGCAAATAGGCTCTTTAGTAAATTCAGTATTCGATACTAGATATTTTTCGGTGCAAGGACTGCCTGGAGTACCTTTTTGTATGCGTTCTAATTTTTCTTTGTCGGCACCTGTATTTTTTAAATAGTTAAATCGCACTCCCAGCGGGGAGTTATTGCTTAAAAAAACATCCTTTTCTTTTGCTTTACTCAGTAATTGCAGGGTTTCTTCATCTACAGTAGTTGCTTCGGGGCAAAGCAAAAATGGAGTTCCCCATCCGGTGCTGTCCATGCCGTAATGCGATTGAAGGAACTGCGCTTCCTCAAAAGTGCCAATACCGCCTTGAACTGTTATTTTTATGGGATGTGGTTTTTCAAAACCGGCTTTTCCTTTTGCGAGTAAGTAGGGGTTATAAAGACCAAAAAGTTCTTGAGCAAGTTCTGTTTTTCTATTTTTGAATTCCTGCAGAATAGGTCCTAAAAGCAATCCTTGCGTAGCGAAGGCGTGACCTCCACAGTTTAATCCGGATTCTATGCGAAATTCACTTACCCAAATGCCTTTTTTAGCTAGATATTTTCCTTGAATTAAAGCAGAGCGATAATCGCTTACTTTTATGACAACTCTTTTTTCAAAATTTCCCCAAGCTTTGGCATCAAATTCAGCGAAGTTTTCCAGATAATTATACAAACTCGGATTCATTCCTGCTGAAAAAATTACGGCAGAATTTTTCAGACTGCTTTCCGCATACGCCTTTAAAGCTTCTAAAGCATCAGAGCCATTTTCAATAGTATAGCCATTTTTATCGACATTGTTTTTGTCCACTTTCGTCATGATATTCACCTCAATAATTCCAGGTTT
>Ga0100390_10005278_pt1 | contig 11065 bp, 7 predicted proteins | sample CryGeymeta201514_FD_81540 | JGI IMG/M metagenome (GOLD analysis project Ga0100390, IMG submission 81540) | Groundwater microbial communities from Crystal Geyser aquifers in Utah, USA - Crystal Geyser metaG 2015-14 | ecosystem: Environmental > Aquatic > Deep subsurface > Groundwater | place: USA... | reverse complement strand
GTGGCAGGCGAGACAACTACAGGAGTCTTGAACCCTTCCTCTTCGTCGGAACCTTCCCCCAAGAGAGTACTGGCAAGATACGCTAACTGTTCGAGGGGGGAACCACGAGAAGAGGCAGAAACTTGACCCATTCTGTCCTTGAAAGGAGAACAGATAGTGGCAATGTCCACAAGAACAGGAGTACTCATCTTTTCATCTTGGCAAGCCATGTTTCGAGTATCAATGACGACCATTTCTTCGTCGACTTCTTCGTAGGATTCTTCCACGTCGTCGTCCTCCTCCTCCTCTTCTTCTTCTTCTTCTTCTTCTTCCTCATCATCAGTAACGTATTCATACACCGACTCTTCATCGATAATCCTGTTCTCGACGTAGTTTTCGTATTCTTCTGGGACTGTCAGATCTTTTATCGTAACGATTATTGAGTTAACTTGGTTAACTTTCTCCTTGGAAGAGGACTCGGACTTCGTTGAAGCAGGGGCGGGGACCTGCACAGGGTCAACCTCATTCATTCCACTGTCGTCGTTGTTCTCTTCCCTATCCGAACAGTACTCGGTTACAGAAATTGTCTTCATTTGTTGAGCTTCCTCACGGCGTTTACGCTCGTTAAACAACGCACGTTGGATTTTCTTGTAGATAAGCTTGAGGTCTCCAGGCTCGTCCATGTGCAGCAGGTACATGCTGTCGCCGACGCGCATAATGAAACGACCGCCCTTCTGACATATGACTTCAATGATAAAAGTCTTGACAAAGTCCTTGCGGCTGTTCTGCTTGGAGTTGACAGAAAGTTCCGAGTAGGCCATAAAGTGCTTCTCTATCAAGGCACGGTACAAAGATCCATTGCGGACATGGTCTTTCTTGCGTCCTCTCTGTAACGTCATGAGATTTGACCAGGATCGAATGGTATGTTAGGATAAACGGACTCGGTAAGGCATGATACTTCCTTAAACCAAAGAATCTGCAACAGCAACAAAACTTACTCCAAAGACGGCATCGTTCTTGGTAGGAACGATCTGGAAGGATTGTTTCGTCGCACGAGAGGATCGGCTCTTCTTGACAACAATGGCTGGAGATGACTTTGCCTTCGACTTGGATTGCACCTTGGAGGGAAACGACTGAGCTTTGGATTTTTTGGAAGGCGCCATGGTGAAATTATAAATGAAGTGAAGTAGTGTTTTGATGCTTTTATTTTCTTCTGGAAAGTGATTTTATGAAGAAGTCAAAAAGGAAAAAATGAAGGTCGAATTTTGGTCTACTACGTGATTTTTGCCTTGGTATTATTATTTACCAGGTATTTTAAAAAGAGCGCGTGGCTCTTGTTCACTTTAGGATAAAACAAGAAGATGAATTGAGCCAATCAAAATAACTCTCAGATTTTTCGGATACGAAACCAAATTGACCATAGTAAAAGAGTACAAATCGAACGGGCTTTTTTACACTCAGACCCACAAGCATACCCACTTGGGTGAATCCTCAGCGAATTTTTAGTCATCCTTCAACTTTGACTTGCTCCGCTAGTAGTAGATGACAAATAATAATGGTAGTTGACAATGTGGAGTCGGGAGTAAAGGAATCGTCAAGATCTTGGTGAAAAATCATGAAAAATAGATTCCCGCAGCTGCAATAAGATGCCACGTTGATTACAGCTTTTATTTGCCTACTCCCGCAGGTTGCATCAGGATAGCGTTGCGTAGTAATTTCGCCTAACTGAAGTCCACGATTGGTCTCACAACGGTAGGTGCACTTTTCGTACCAGTCGAATGAGCAGAAGAACTGAAGAATGGCTACCGTTTCCACATTTCTCTGTTGTACTCGTGGCAGATGAGCGCATCGGTTTGCCATAGAGCAGAGTCCAAGAGCGTTTGTTTCATCTTCCTGCGGTAAGAGTGTGTAAGAGAGATACTCTTTGCCAAAGCCATAGTAGACGGGCTTGCAGTGGCCAGAAAGAAGGTTTGACGCAATCATCAGACTTTTTTTCTGTGGCATTTGGAGACGTCGTCGAAATACGAAAAGTGCCTTTTCATTTTGCCGTAGACTGCTGCTACTGGTATTGCTTCCTATGTATATTGTTCCATGAATTTGAAGGCTGCTCCTTGAAAAAAAGAGCTCCTCCTGTCAGGTTGGAAGTATAATGCTTTTGTATTTTAGTTGAATGCTGAGCGAGTAGGACGATTCTTTCCTCACAACTGCTTCGATAAATTGTATGCTTCAATTATCAAAGTTGTCGCACTCCTATGGGTAGTCTACATTTTTTCTTCCATTGCAGAACGATGATGCTTGTTCCTTTGCGAATGAAGACGAATCGGGGGATGTATTACCTGATACTGCAGATGATGGCATTCGTAAGCACCTTGGTGAAGGCTATATGTCGCACTCGTAAAATCGGCGCCCATATTGCGTAATGCACCGTCGCCTTCCAGGGCCATGCGAGACCAAACACCAGGCGTCTCAAGAAGCAATCCAAAGACAATTGCTTGACGAGCAGTAAGCCAAAACCAGTCATGAAAGTGATCATTGTTCTTTAAATAGTCATCATTCCATGGAGCAAGTAATCGACGGACAAGTTCACTACCTGTAATGCGTAAATTTCGCATGGCAGCACGACCCAATCGATTCAAATGCAAGTAATATTTGGTTTTGTCATTCCATTCGTATTCGTAGTGCATTTCAATCAGTGTTGTATTGTGGTGTGATAGAACATGTTCGCAAGCTTGTATAGTCGCCTTTTGATCGTCGATCGTATCTTTCGAACGAAAAGTACGAAGCTCTTCCAAGTGATTGTTTGCTTTGAGAATGTTTAAAATAGGAACCAAATCAATGCTAAAGTGCCAAAGACTCAGACATCGAAGCAGCTGCTGTCTTTTGAGAAGTTGAACGATGTAGGCAGTAAAAGTTGGCCTGGAAGGCCGTTGCATAGCTGTGTTTCTCCGTAGATCTAGACGTGTAAGCGAGACTGCCCTGGGCATCGACAAGAAAGGATCGAACAACGATCGCCAATACGAAACGAATGTGTTTGGTTTGTATATAGTAGACTCCATCGTTGTTGTACTTCGTGTCTTCTTCAATTCTAGATTCCAGTGTACGCAATTAATAAAGAGTGTCTTCAAAGTTGAACTCCCCGTAAATCCCCGCTGAAGGGCCTGTATCCAAGACATGGGATTGCCAGTTGGAGCTGCGAAGCTCAGGTATACATGCCGCAAATATTGGTTGGCCTCCAATGCTCTGCGCAGAGAGTCTGGCAAAAAAACACCTGCTGCCCCAGAAATACAACAAATGGCAAGGTTGAGTTCTTCAAGGCTTCCATTTTTGTGTAAAGTACTAAAAAAAAACTTCAATGCTGCAGCACTTATTGTATGACTGTTGAGACTGAGAATAGAGAGATTCGGGAGAATTTTGCAAAGGAGACGCATCCATGGAATGTCTACCAATGCTCCTGCAGGAACGATTTTCAGATATTTGTCTCCTGGCGTTCTTGCTTGGTATAGAGACACCGCCTTTTCAGCTAAAGATTGCGCAAAGCGCAGAGGATAGTAAGCTGTTAAAAGAAGGATCGCTGTTGTTTTCTTGGCTGCGGCTCGAGGGAAAAGATCCAACAGCAGTTCCAACACCGAACACGACTCTCTTGCAATATTATCACGAACTGAATGTTCACGAAGCGGTGCTGCGGTAATTGCTGACAATTGTACATAGCGAGTAAGAGCAACATCAAAGGGAAGAAATGCTTCACTATTGCATCGTTGCAGAAGCTCTGGGTTACGCCGAGCTAGAAACGCAATAACGGCTCTCGAAGAAAAGCGACAGGCGACGTGAATTGGAAGATTGCTTTCATTGTCTTCTATTTCGACAACTTTCGGACACTTTTCGACGAACGAATCAATGATTCCAATATCATGCAATCCCGTCTTGAGTAAAACATGCAATGGAGATTCCTTGCGCTTGCCAAAGCATGGAAGGCCCATCAAATCTGGTTGTTGGTGAAACTTCGTCATCAGTTCCAACGCGATTTCGTTTGCATTTTCGGGCTCATTTTCCAACTGCGACAAAAGGCGTTTAGCTTGTTGCAAAAGCGACCGTCTCATTGTGACTATACAAAATGAAATTAGTGTTCTATGCTGGCCGAATACTAGAGAGATAGAATTACTCTTGGGTTCGTTTTTGGTAGACCAAACACAAAAGCAAAATGAGAGAAGATGGTTTTTGTTGTTGTTTTCTCTCATGCTATATCATTTATAACACCAACTCTAACAGGCAATATTGTTCTGTAATCTCGCAGCATTGTTACTAGCTACTACCAGTACCTACCAGTACTACTATAGCTACTAGTCTAGTAGTTAGTAGAGAGGAGTGAAGAGTAGTTACTACTACTGTAGGGAGTAATCAGAAAGAACGAATATGTGTTGATTATGCGTTCATTCATATATCACTCTGTTTGTTTCTAGGAGCTTGCAACGTGTTTATCTGAAATGGCTCAACACGGCCTCGTACACGATCATCCGCAGTGATGTTACCATGACGGCACGACCAGTAGAAGCTCCGCATCCCCGATAGTATTTCGAATAGGATCCAACACGTGACATGGCAGCCTTGTAATTAGAGCCACTTGTTACCTTAGTAGATGATGATTGAACAATCGTTTTGATAGTGTCAAAGGGATAGCTAGCCACCCATGCCAGACCCCCCGTAAAAGAAGATGCTGCAGCAATCTGCCAAAATCCTTGTGGGCGAAGATGATCGTATAGCCCCAAGTAAACCATGGTAAATACCCCCTCGCGACCAAGATTAGCCAAATGTCCTCGGAACAAGCAGCGAACGGTAGTGGACGCAGCAACATCCCAACTGCTGATACCATTATTGAGCTGTGATTGGATCTTGACATAGTCGGTGGGCGTACTGATGCAAGCCGTGACAAATCCAGCAATGGATCCTGCCAAAAGGGCCTTCGCCAAATTTTCATTAGTACTGGTAGATTTAGTGGTATCATCTTCTCCTACGAAATTCTTGATGCCACGAAACACAGAAAACATGGCAGTATTCATAATAATGGCATTGCAAAGGGGAGGTAGTAATCCACGAAAAAGAGCTCGTTCCGCAATCAATGATCGTGCCGCCTCATGTGTTGTTTTTAATGAGGGCTTTGTTTGTAAATGAACTTTGATGGTGTCTAGTGGATGGCCGATAACAGTTGTCACTACTCCAGCTGCAGTGGCAGCCATAATATCAGGAAACGACATTTGGAAAAGTAGTCAAGGCACCGCATAATATCCAATATTAAAAAATCTCACGCCAGCCAATCTTTCTGCCAGGGAAGTTTGTCGCTGCGTAGGCTGGGATATTATCCTTCTCTCCGTGATACGACTTTCTGAGGGTGTGAAAGGTCCTTATTTGAAAGAGTTGTACAAAATGTTTTTATCAGATGGTGTCTGTTGTACAAAATCAAATTTATTTCTGATGATGAATCGAACCACTGAGATTACTTTTTTGGCAGACCAAAGAATACTACTAGGTCTACTTACGCTCGCAGAGGTGCGAGGCAAGTAGAGGTCGCACCTCTCTGTTCATGAACTACGCACGTCTGAATGTCCGTTACGAAAAATGCCAGTATTCTCCTTCGAGATAATAATATTATGTGAATTGTGAATAACAGTATGATATGATATTATGATATTATATTCTATATTCTATATTCTAATATTATATTATGATATTATGGTAACTGCATCTCATTTTCTCTCAGCTATATCGAGTGCACGCTTTGTCTTAAAATTCCTTTTTACTGCTTTCAAAAAAATCTTTCTGGTGCCACGTTTATCCAACGACAGCAACTCTTCACCTTGGCTGATTTCGCAGTTGTGGTCACGCGTCACGCAATTGACCAATTTTCAAGACGAGCTGGCCGAGTCTAGTTTGCATTATCAGGACTCAGCAATGGCCAGAGGCCGATTCTGTATTAGACCGCTACACCAGTGTTTACCAGATTCAACGTTGTCTCTTACTACCACCTAGTAGGGTTTACTATGTAATTGGTGGCGGCTAATTTTGGGTTGAGAATGAGAACTCGCTGGACTATGATATTTCTGATTGCGAATCCGAGACGGAGAAGCGTATGCTACAAGACACGAGGAAATATCTGCAGAAATGACTACTGTAGGAGACGACGAAACGGCTGCGAAAGGAGAAAAGGGGCAGCCTTCCTTAGGAGACGAAACGATGCCTGCATAGAGAGGAGGTGATTTCCGCCGATGAAGAGAATACTCCTGATAAAGATGGATTAGTACTTAGTACCATCGCCGACTCGCGAATCCGAAGAACTCTACTTGGACTCTGGCTTAAGAAAACCAAAGCTTGCAACAGTTCCGGAGTCATTATTTGATGTTGTCTTTCGAAGTACGGCAGCTCCTATGATTGTCGTCTGAAAGCGTAACAAAAAAGTCAGTAGCTCCTACGATTGTAGTCTGAACGTGTAAAAAAAGAGCCGAAGCCACACCCTGCTGGTGACTCGAAGGTTTTTCTGGTTTGAAAGAGGTACTATTTAAAAGCTGTGTTATATTTTGAAGAATTTAGACCGAGAGAATCAAATAATCTCCAGAATGGAAGGCTCGAAAAGAAATAATTAAACTTGGAAGGGGAGTAATAATGTAACAGGAAACTTTTTGTATAATTCGGTTGTTGCTTGAGTGCTTTTGTTCCGACTCGCTGTCAAAGCAAGAAGAGACGAAGTATTGAGAACAACTTCTACTGTGCATACATGCTCAGAGAAAAAGTATTCAAATATCCTTTACCGTCATCTACTGTGCATATATCTTTCTCTTTCTAGATTTCCGTTAAAAGATGGTCATGAGTACAAAGGCGGAATACAATAAGGCAATGGGATATCCAATCAAATATCGCTGACTTCGCATTCCGCATCCAACTTCTAACAATCTCGTCGAAGCCACGGTACTCCACAAAATGGCCACCAACGCCAAGATCCGTCCAAAGGTTACCAATCCAAACAGATTGACCAACAATATCTTGACAGCCGCCAGGACATTCACGGGTAGGAGACCATACCCCAAGATACTGGTAACGGTCCAAACACTAATGGCATCCTTGGGTGACATCAGATTCAAAAGCAACGTCATACTTAGACAGCCCGTTAAACCAATGCCATAAATAAAACCAAAATGAAGTTTGCCCGTCATGAGCAATTCACCACCCAATGCCAAGGCAAACATGAGCGGTCCTGCCAGATCGGCATCTTCCACAATAATGGCCGGATCGAGATGAATGGTCTGTCCGTGCAACTTTTGAAACGGCAAAATGACGGCTTTGGTTTTGGTCCAAATATGAGGAATGTTGACGCCGATTTCTTCCAGCAACGGTGGTTCATTCTCGAAATCGGGATATTCCATAGAATTGGTAGAGTAGGGTTTTGTCATGCTGTTTTTACCACTGCCACCCGCATTGGTCAAACTGTCATTGCTGTTATTCTGTGACATGGCTCCGTCCAAAAAGAAATTGGACCCCAAGTTTTGTGCTACTGTTGGCTGTTGCTGCTGACTGGGTTGTTGCCATTGGTTGGCAGTGACAGGTTCCATGGGCGAAGGCTGTGTCCACTGATTTATATTGTTATTATTATTAATATTATTATTCGAGGTTGCAGTAGCTGTAGGTTGTTGCCATTGATTGACACTACTGGTACCGCTAGTAGACTGTTGTGGTTGCTGGGAAATTGTCGTACTCGATGACGATGGTTGAGAAAACCAGTCCGACGAGGACGAAGTAGCAGCCGGTGCTGCAGATCCTCCGGATGCGTATGGATTAGCACCACCAACACCGCTGCTGCCCAAGTGTGTACTTCTGTTGGCACCAGCTCCGTAATAACCACCTCCTGTCGTTGTGGCCGAAGCAGCAGGAGCTGCAGCAGGAAGACGAGCTCCCAGTGGAGCCGAAGGTCGAGGACGACTGGCTGTTCCTCGTCCCGCAATGCGACCTCCGCTACTTGTGTTGGTTCGTCCAGCAAAGGATCTTCCAGCGGCGGCGGCGGTAGTAGTATTAGTGGAGGTTCTACCGGCGATGGACGTTCTTCCGGCACTGCCAACACTGCCTGTAGTAGTCCGTCCTGCACTTGCCGTTGTGCCGGTGACGGGACGTGTTGCACCGACAACCGAGCGACCGGCTGTCATCGATCTACCACCTGCAGTTGAATTCAACGTTACCGAAGGATTTCGTCCTGGAGCAGGAGGCGGAGCAGTTCTCCGAGCTGGAGGTTTAGGAGGAGCAGGAGGTCGAGCCGGTACTGAAGTTGCTGTTGTTATCGCCGGACCAGAAGTCACAGGTCGAGTTTTGGCTGGCGGAGACGTCCCCATGGATTTAAAAAAGTCGTCGGAGGACATGCTTGCTTTTAATTCTCTTCAATCGACGGACAGGTGGTAGTTCAATCGGTGAAAGAGGGCTGCTCCTACTATGCAACAGTAAGTATGTAATGAGTCGGAACTTAATGGAACCTCCACTTGAACAGTTGTAGAGTATCGTTGTTTATTATGTTGTTTTTATTTTTTTAAGTTGGATATTATTCACCATCATTCGGTCAGACTTCGGACCAGAAAAGACCCAAATTTTAGCAAGACCCCATGACTCCACCCAGGCATGCTGAATCGGAGGTTGATTCGGTTCTTGTGTTCGAGTAGTCTACTAGGTAGTTCTACTTTCTACTAGTCTACTACTAGACTAGCTAGTACTCGAGTAGCAAGTAGTGTAGATCCAGCCTACTTGCTAGTACTGTGGTAGCCTTACTATAGTACACTACAGCAGGTAGCAAGAGGAGGGGTATATGTGAAGGAGTAGATCTAAACTAACATACTCCATTGACTTCATGATATTTTAGGAATCTCTTGACAAACAAACAGCATGTCGTGTTTCGTGGCCGACAAAACCGACCGAACATACAATAACGACGTCCTGCTCAAGCTGCCGTCCCGTAGCTCGCCACAAAAGGCTCCGTTTTGTTGTTCTCCGTGCTATTATTTCCCCTCTCTTTTTGTCTCTGGTGGTACCGAATGGCTACTCCTACAATCAAAACAAGTGCTGTCATCACAGCCAAGATCCAGGATCCTGTCATGCCACCAACAACCCTCCTAAATTTACCTCTTGCAGTGGAGGAGGAGGAGGAGGAGGAGGAGGAGATCTTGGAATTGCTCAAATCAAGGCCGCATCGATCGACCAAACAGTCCAGTGCGTTTTGGTATTTGCTTGTACTGCTCTGGGATTGATACGCCAAGACGGCTTGGAGGTTAATGGCCTCGCACACCAAAGTAGTTGGAAGTTGATCACAACCACCCAGACTTTCCAAGTAACTCGCAAAGGCCCACTGGCACACACACCATTGCTCAACAGGACAGGCCGATTGAGTCGAATCTTCGTGGCATGGCATTTCCTCGTACGAGCACCAATCGCTCTGTCCTGTGACGGTACAAAAGTTGGTTTCGTCGTCATTGTTGGTGCTCGCAATGTCTAAACAAATGTGATGAGATCCTTCATCGTCATTTTCGTCAACACAATATCCTGTGCGAGTGAACCCTGTCAAAGCCATGCCATCAGTAGAACAGGTCTGGAGTGTGCCGCCGTAAACATTTTGAAAAGAAGAGGAGGAGGAAGCAGCAGATACGACCATTATCATGCGTGCCAATAATGATACCAGAAATAACGACCAGCGAAAGCGAAAGACCTGTTTCGTGATACGGTTGTTCATGGCGGTTGATTAATTCTAAATGCTTGATAATAACTCAGCACTCTAGTTGGTTAAGAATCTCGTATGATCAAGATACTGTGGAGCTATAGAATGTAGAATTGTAGAATAGCCAACAACGCGAGAAAGGAGAAAGTGAACGCGATTGATCTATGAATCTAAATCGAAGTGATGGTAGTATCGGAATTCTGACTCACATCCAGTTCGATGGGAAGGTTCGCCTCGCTCACTTTCATGCCGACGGGGTAGGGAACAGCATTCGAATAGTACTGTACTCGAGTAGTAGTACTGCTGGTGGTGCCAGTTACCAGCCAGCAGTAGCTAGTAGTACTAAACTAGTACAACTTGTACTAGTTTAGTTACTACTACTATTGAATAGTAGTAACTACTGTAGCCAGCCTACTAGTAGTAGTATACCTACTCGTACTCGATTACAGTAGCTACTACAGTAGTACTAGTCTACAGCAGCAGTACTCTCTAGTAGCAGGCGGGTCTAGGCTACTACATATTCATGCAGGATACTGTAGTCCATAACACAAAAAGCTAAGGCAGCCTGGACATGGACTTACTAGTAGAAGTAAGTAGAGTAGTAATAATTACTGGTTGTTGTCCTTTTTCGTCTACTAGCAAGCTATTTTGGAATAACCAGCTAACGATAGTTGTTAGCTAGAGAGCAAAGAGCGGTCGAGTTCCTGTGGCGCCTGCAGGTCTCTTTGAGATTGGCGGCATCTAGTCCACGCTTTCTCAGATTACCATGCATGCGGCTAGATACATGACAAGGACCGCTACCATAGTTAATGTGCATGTTTATCTGCAACCCGAAAGCAACTGGTATCCCCCGCACGCGTGTACTTTGCATGCTTTTGAGGACGCGCGCAGTCATTGAATGGATGGATTCCTCTCGACACCTTTCGACAAGGTAGATATCAGACTTTCAACTTGAATCAGTAAGTTTTTATCTTGAGTATGAGAGCTCAATCCGCTGCCAGAAAATTTTTAAATAGGCAGATTCGATCGAAAGATGGTGTGCTATTCAAATTCTTGCGATCGCGAGGGCCGATAGAGAGGTTTTTCTTCGCTTCATGCTCCAAAGACACAAAGTAAGTATTTCTGTATGCAAGGCAAGATTGGTTCGTTCTAGTTTCATCAGTACTTGTCCAAAAAGAGAGGTGATATCGTGTGTTAAAAAGCACGTCGGTCAAACCTCAAAGTGGACAAATTGATCGTACGAACAGATTCTTCCCGACGCCGTCGCAGATGCAGCAACTCCTGCAGCCGTATCAAGTGACATGGCTGCTGGTTTCTGATCCCCCTGTTCGGACCCTTCTTCTGCCGCCGCCG